>TARA_R110002073_G_scaffold102142_8_pt1 | contig 12714 bp, 13 predicted proteins | sample TARA_R110002073 | Tara Oceans TARA_R110002073 (sample SAMEA4397174) | marine metagenome | biome: Polar Biome; feature: [DCM] deep chlorophyll maximum layer (ENVO:01000326); material: water (ENVO:00002006), including particulate matter (ENVO:01000060) such as... | depth 40 m
CCCCAGATGAATTCAATCATGCCCATGACCGGGCGGCCGGTCCAGGCGCTGTGCAACAACAGGCCTTCGTTCAGGTCGGGTGACAGGTCATAGTTGCGCACAAGGCGAATGTCGTCGCGCGATGTTGCCACGGCCAATGAACAACCGCCCAGATAGCTTGGTGGGCACCACGTCGACAGGAAGCGCGATGCACGGTCCGACCCGCCCGCAAGCGCCGTGAGCTTGGCGTGGACAGGCACTAACTCGGGCATGTATTGCTTTAGGGCCGCTTCACACGCATGACGGTCCGGGCCGTTGTCGCCGCCGCGTGCAATGAACCATGCCTTGTAGGCGGGCCATGAGCGGCCCCAGCGGGCCGCCCATTTCGGGCCTGGCGCGGCTTCGCTGATCGCGTCAAAGGTAAGGGAATGTGTCATATCATGCGCCTTTCACAGGCAGATGCAGGAAGAAACGCAGCATTTCACGGCTGGCGTTGGGGCCTGCTGGATCAGTATACGAACCCGCCTGATCACCCCCCGACCACGCATGGCCGAGACCCTCGATCATCCATTCCTCCATCACAGAATGGCCCGCTGGTGCCAGTACTGTACGACGATTATAGCTGCGCCCCGCCACCGCGCCATCGTCCAGAAGCTCGGTGCCCGAGGGGGCGGAGGTGGCCGCGATGGCTTGAGCATTGGCAGCGTTTACCGTGCTGTCTGCATTGCCCTGAAAAATAATCGTGGGAATGGTTTCACCCGTATCAGTGCCGGTCGCACCCTGCCCCATCGCCGCAAAGGCCGATGGCACATCTTGGGCAGCTTTAAAGGGCAGACCGGAATGAGCGCCGACCGCGTCAAAAACATCTGCATAGGTCTGTCCCAACACGACAGCCATGGCAGCACCAGCAGACAAACCGGCAACAAAACTTCGACCTTTGGGTATGTTGTGATCGCGTTGCAACTGCTGCATGAGACCGGCCAAAATAGCTGGCTCGCCACCGTCGCGCTTCTGGTCAGTGGGTCTGAACCAGTTCCAGCATGACTGCATATTTGCACCGCGTGACTGCGCCGGATAGACTAGGATCAACCCGTGCTCATCGGCAAGCTGGTTCATACCTGTACCCTTGGCAAAGTCGACGGGCGATTGTTTGCAGCCGTGCAGCAGCATCACCAGCCCGGCGGCGGGCGCCCCTTTCAGGTCCGGGATATACAGGCGATAGTCCCGACTGCCGGCGGCACAGGAAAACGTTCCGCTGTCGAACCGGGCACCGTCCGGCAGAGATGGTTCAGGCCCGTCGCCCCCCGACATGGCCGATTGTGCAAGTCCAGCGAGCGTTGCGCGCAGGCCTCGGCCTATCTTGGCTCTACCAAAGGGTATTTTACCGTGCCTAGACAAGCGCCCCGCCCCGCCCGCACCCAATGCAGCCTGGATCGCTTCAGTCGCAGCAGTGGGGTTGCCTGCACGTACAAGTTCACTGGCCCGGCGCATGGCCGAGTTGAAATTATTGGTCATTTTGACTTCCTTTGAAGGATTAAATCGGGGTTAGCTGATCCGCTCACCGAGGGCTTTCTTCACATCCGCGCTGGCCTGAAGCGCACCCAGCACATTGATAGAACCAATGGTAGCGAGCGCGAGTTCCGGCGGCACATCATGCGCGATACGCGCGAGGCCGACGACTTTGATATGCAGCACCTCGTTTGCGGCTTGCACGGCTTCCAGATCGGCGACGGTATAGTCGCGCAGGCCCAACTCCATCGTGTGCCGCTCAATTGATTGCGTTACCGTGGCAGACTGGTGGTCCAACTGGTTCCGGATCGCGGTCCGGATGAAATCGCTGCGATTCGAATAAAAACCTTCCTGCACCAGCAGATCAATCCGGCCCAGATCTACAAAGCCCAGGTTAAGGGTGATTTTCTCGTTCTCGGGCTGTTTATCCCGAAGTTGCCTGACATTGCTCATGATGTTTCTCCATCCATGTGGATGGTATATGGCATCCCCAGGCCAGATTGCAACCGATACACAGGTCTCTCAGACAATTTTAGGCCAATAGTCGCACAGCGGCTGACAAATCGTCTCTGAATTGCACAGTTGCGTCGGCCTTAGCCTGTGGATCAGTCAGCCGAAGCAGATAAGACGGATGCAAGGTCAACAGCGCCGGCGTGCCCGATGGCGTTTCTTCGATCTTGCCGCGGCGCGACAGGATCGCACCGCGACGTCCGGTCAGGCCTTCGGCGGCGGTAGCCCCCATGGCAAGGACCAGTTTCGGCCGCACCTGCGCGATTTCCGCATCCAGCCACCAACGGCAATGCCGGATTTCAGAGGCATTTGGCCGCTGATGCAAACGGCGTTTACCCCGCGGTGTAAATTTGAAATGCTTTACCGCGTTCGTCAAAAACGCCTTGCCCCTCTCCAGCCCTGCCTGCCCCGCAATCTGATCGAACAGCTGCCCCGCAGGCCCGACAAAGGGCCGCCCGCTTAAATCCTCTTGATCGCCGGGCTGTTCGCCCACGATCATCAGATCGGCATCCATCGGCCCCTCGCCCGGTACGGCCTGCGTCGCGTTGCAATGCAGCGGGCAGCGGGTGCAGGCGGCGATATCCTTGGCCAGCGCGCCTTTCGGGCCCTCCCACGCGGATTGATGCGCGGCAAGCTGCGCCTGCACCTGCGCCATGCGGGCGGGCGGCAAGGACGGGGCCGCCTCGGCCATGGCGCGGGCACGGGCGGGGGCGTCGGCGATCATTTGGGGGATATGCGCCGCCTCGGGCATGTTCTTCCAGTATTTCTTGGGCATCTCGGACTGCATGGCTTTGACCATCAGCCGTGCGGGGTTAAAGATGTTCTGGAAATAGGTGATCCACAGCTGTTCGCTCGCGTCTTCGGGCAGCGCGGGCTTTTCCTCCCCCTCGCGGAAGGTCAGTTTGCCCCCCTCGAAAATCGCGCAGACATCCGGCGTAAGAATGCGCCAATCCATGTCGCTGAACCGACGCAGAAAGAAATCAGCGGTGGGTTCTACCGTGTGATACGTCGGCTCGAACCACGCGGCAAAGGACCGGCGGGGGGCATCGGGCGGGCCAATCTCGCGAAAACGGACGAAGGCTTTCATCTTGTGCTGGCAGCGATGCACGTTCTTCTCCATCCGGCGCAAGCGCGACAGATCAGCATCACCGCGATCCGTCATCAACTGCGGCGCGTCCTTCAACCGCCAGAGAAACGCATAAAGCCGCGCAAACCGTTCGGGATCACTGTGCCAGACGACACTGCTCGCCATGCTGATGAAACTACGTGGCACGGTCACCTGCCCGCCCGTCTGCATCGGGGAGGCACCGCCAAAAAGATCGGGTGCCGTGCTGGTTTCGCCCCACAGGATCGCCTCGGGCGGGACGCCGGCGGCCAGAAACTGCCGCGCCGCATCACGCCACGCCTGCGCCGTGCCGATCTTGGGCATGACCGCGCGGTGCATCAGAACAGGGTCAGCTGTTCGGGCGGCGGCGCGAACCGCGCGCGCAGGTCGATACTGTCGGTCAACCCGCCTGGGGACCAGCCACCCGCGGTGACAAAGCTGCGGGCCTTTTTCATGGATGCGCCCATGCGGATCAGATCCTCGTAGCGCAGGGTACGGTGGCGGCGGGTGGACAGGATGCGGTTCACCGTCTTCACCCCGAACCCCGGCACCCGGAGCAGTAACTCGCGGCTGGCGCGGTTCACGTCCAGCGGGAACACCTCGCGGTGCACCAGCGCCCATGCGAGTTTCGGGTCGACCTCAAGATCAAGGTTCCCGTCCGCGGTGACAGATGTAATCTCGTCCAGCTGAAAGTCATAGAACCGCAGCAGCCAGTCCGCCTGATAGAGCCTGTGTTCGCGTTGCAAGGGCGGCCGGATCAGCGGCAGCTTGGCCGAGCTGTCGGGGATCGGCGAGAAAGCTGAATAATAGACGCGCTTGAGCTTATAGCTGGAGTAGAGCCGTGTGGACTGGCCCAGAATAGCCGCATCATTCGACCCGTCCGCCCCGATGATCATCTGCGTCGATTGACCCGCAGGCGCAAACCGTGGCGGGCGCTTGCCGGTGTGGGATTTGTCCTTTGACACCTCTTTACGCAGCCGGAAATCGGCCATCGCCTTGCGGATCTGGTCAGGCTTTTTTTCGGGCGCATATTGCTGAACGGCGGCATCGGTGGGCAACTCAACGTTGATAGATAGTCGGTCTGCCAGCAGCCCTGCTTCGGCAATCAACTCTGGCGCGGCGTCGGGGATGGTTTTCAGGTGAATATACCCGCGAAAATTCTCTTCGTGCCGCAGCTTGCGCGCGATCTGGACCATGTCAGACATCGTCGCATCGGGCGATTTGATCACGCCCGAGGACAGGAACAGCCCTTCGATATAATTGCGGCGATAGAATTCGATGGTCAGCTTCACCACTTCATCGACACTAAACCGCGCCCGCGTCACATTGGACGAAGCGCGGTTGATGCAATAACTGCAATCATAGATGCAGAAATTCGTCATCAGGATTTTCAGCAGCGAGATACAGCGCCCGTCCGGCGCGTAGGCATGACAGATGCCCGACCCCTCGTTCGACCCCACGCCCTTGCCATCGCGCGAGTCGCGTTTCGTCGAGCCCGAAGAGGCGCAGGACGCGTCGTATTTTGCCGCGTCGCTTAAAATCGCTAGTTTTTGTTCAACAGTTTGCTTAGCCATACGTTCACTATATGTTCACGTTTGGCCAATGTCATGTCCCCACCCTGCGCTGCAATGTCGCGGTGGGCTGGTTTACGCCTACCGTCATACGCAACCGCTGATTATTTGGTCTCTAGATCGGGGTAAACACGGCGCAAGGTCTCGATCAATTTATCACTGCTTACCGGCTTTTTCACGACCCGGTCTTCCGGCCCAAGAAAGCTGATCTGTTCAGGATCATATGCCGTAATGTAGACAAACGGAATTCCCCTTTCGCGCAGGATATCGGCGACAGGTTTGGAGGTTTTGTTTTGCCCCAAGTTCACATCAAGAAACGCTATATCGATCTCGCCCTCGCGGGCCTTCACCTTGGCATCCTCCAGGTGGATACTCGGTCCGACAACATTGAAACCAATGTCTTCCAGCAGGTCGGTCATTTCAAAAGCTACGACGACCTCATCTTCTACAATGAAAATATTCTGTGGAGCATGCGTCATTATCTTGCCCGGCCTTCCTTCTGTTGCGGCATCTCTAGATGCCATTCATATCCGCCCGGCCCAAAGACCGTCCTGATTTTTCCACCTGTTTCCGCCTCTAGGGCGCGCCCCGTGATAAAGCTGCCAAATCCGGTCTCGCTGGGTTTTTCGGCGGCCGGGCCGCCTGTTTCTACCCAATCAAGCCCAAGGGTTAAACCATCGGCGGTTGAGGTTTGTTCCCAGGTTAGATGGACTCTTCCCTCGGGGACCGAGAGCGCCCCGTACTTCATCGCATTGGTCGCCAGCTCATAAAATGCCATTGAGAATGACAGCGCCTGGCGCGAAGGCACCTCGACCTCTGGTCCCGACAAAATGATCCGCCCGTTTCCGATCGGTTCCAATACATCAGCCGCCACAGCCCCGACCATAGTGCGATCCCATGAGGTGCCCACCAATTTGGAATGCGCCGTCGCATAGGCATTTAGCCGTTGGTCGATGGTCTCGCGCACACCGCGCTGAATGCTCATCTTGCGCAGGGACTGGCTGACAATGGATTTCACCACACTAAAAGCATTCTTTACCCGATGGTTCAGTTCAGCAATCAGGATGTTCTGTGCTTCGCGCAGGCTGCGTTCTTCGTCGATATCGATCAAAGCGACAGTCGCGCCTATACGTTTGCCATCCGCGTCCATTACCGGCTCGCCGATGATACGCATCCAGAACCGTGTGCCATCGCCGCGCTGATAGTTCACATCGATCTTGGAATGGGTTTCGTTATCTCGAAGCACCCGGGCAAGAGGATATTCATGGCTTGCCACCCGGCTGCCGTCTTCGTGGTACGAAACCCATTCACCGTAGGAATCCGCATCTTCCGAATGAAGCACCGGATGACGCACCATCTTTTCCACATGACTGTTGCCATAGATGATCCTCCCCTCCGCATCGGCCATCACCACCCCAACGGGCACGGTCTCCATCATCGCCTCTAGAAAACTCATCCGATGTGATGTTTTCCGTGCCTTGACCCTGCGGGCGTCCGTTTCAGCATTCTTTGCCGCCAGCTCCTCTTGCAGGCGCAAGATTTCCGTCGCCATCGTGTCGGTGGACTTGGTCGGCATAGTGTTTCCTGAGTGATTGGAAGGACGCATTCCAAAATGACATAGACCGATTGAGCTTTTTGTCTAGGTCGCCGTGGCGGCATTCAACTGTGACTCGACAATGTTGTCAGGAATTTTGATACGTCGGCAGATTTGCGACCGCCTGAAAAATCAGCTCGTGGCTTATCACTTTTTTCAATTCGTTTTTATTGTCACCATCAGATTTTCGACGTCCCGTACGCCGAGGCGGGCCCTGTGCGTTGCTCGATGATGAATGACTTTGCGCCCGCCGGGGTTTCCACGCAGACACGCCAACACAGTTGCATTGGTATTCCGGGATCAACCGCCGCGAAACGACTGCCAGCCCAATAACCTCACCAGTCTTCTTGATTTTCAGCTATATTAACACTATATACTGTCAAAACAGCCGATTGGAAGATGCCATGCATATCGAAACATACGCTGAAGGTGGGCAATTCGAACCCCGAAAGATCGCTTCCGCATTGCGCACGTCTGCGGAGGAGATCGCGATGACAGTCGGCCTTGCCAAGGATGCTCTACAGCGCCGTACCCGTATCAATTCCGACAAGACACAACGCCGTTTGCGCGAGCTGGTCGAAGTGCTTAACAAGGTCGAGCCGCGTTTCGGGTCGGAGTTGATGGCATATGCGTGGTACCGGTCAGAACCCCTGCCCGGCTTTGATGGCCGGACCGCGATGCAGCTGGTGCAGGAAAGTAAGGCGCAGCAGGTTCTCGAGTATATTGACGCGGTCGATGCTGGTGTCTTCGCCTGATGCCTTTGAGGGAGGGGCGTTTTGTAGGGCAGATTTACCGTGCCTTGAATCCGGTCTATGCGCGCGACCCTCTGTCCGGTCGGGGCGCAGAACTTTATGGCGGGCGTTTCAACGCCAAAGGAATACCAGCGCTCTATCTCGCTGTTGATCCAACTGGCGCCTTGCGCGAAGCCAACCAGGCGGGCAGCCTCCAGCCAACCGTTCTTGTTTCCTACCAAGCCGATGTGGGACCAATATTCGATTATAGAGACGCAAAAGAACTTCACCGACACGGTATGTCGGAAATTTCCCTTGCCGATGCAGGCTGGCGGTCCAAGATGCTTGATGGTCAAGCCGTACCAACGCAGGACTTTGCCGCTGCTCTCATCTCGAACGGCTTTGCAGGCCTTCTGTTCCAAAGCTATGCGAAAGGCGCATCCGCGACCGATCTCAACATCGTATTATGGAAATGGACAGGCGATAGTTGTGCTCTGGACGTTGTGGATGACGAAGGCCGTCTGTCTCGGTTGTGAACCAGTTCCGGCGTCGATCCCACATCCGCCTTGCTGAACTATAACAGTCATGTTCACTGACATTGTACCTGACACGGTTTGATGGCGCGGCTTTGGTCACCGGACGCAGTTCAAATATCAGCGTCGGTTGTCATGCGATCATACGGTTGGCCAGGCTGGCCATGATCCATATTGTGCCAGCGGCCATAATTGAAAGTAGAAGAACCGTAAACAGGATCAAATGGAGGTCTTCCCGTTTTTGCGTCGATAGATCGATATCAAGAAAAAAGCGTAGTTGGACGACGCCCTGAAGGATTGCCGATATGCCAATGACGGACAGTGCCGTTCCGAATGACAGTGCCCCCCACGCGACCAGTGCGAACGGCACCACCGTCAAAATCAGCGCAAGGGCAAATCCGATTAAATATCGGCGCAGCTCGCGGCGCAATTCAGTGTCGTGACCCATCATGCAAGCCCCCCAAGGTAGACGATCGAAAATATCGCGATCCAGATGACATCAAGAAAATGCCAGAACAGCGCCAGTCGCAACAGGCGGGTCTTGACCATCGGTATCAGTCCGAAAATCGCAACCTGAGCCAACATCACGACGATCCAGATTGCGCCGGCGGCAACATGTAAACCGTGCAACGGAACGAGCGCGAAGAATGCCGATAAAAATCCGCTCCGGCTGGGCACGGCACCGCTAGCGAACATGGTGGCGAAATCCCGCAACTCCAGCGTCAGAAAGCCAAGCCCAAGCCCCAACGTGACACACAACCACAATACAATATTGCGGATCCCCTTTTCATGGCGCAGCATCAATGTCGCAATACCAAAGGTAAGGCTGCTGGTCAGCAGCAGCATCGTTTGGATGAACACACTTTTAAGATCAAATACGTCGGCTGGTCCCGGACCGCCGGCAATCCCCATGGGGGTTACCGTGGTGACATAGGTCGCAAAGATCACGCCAAATAGGACAAGATCGCTCATGAGAAAAACCCAAAAGCCGAACATTACTTTTTCGGCATGCTGATGCGCTTCTCCGTGGCGGATCCCAAGGTTTATACCCGGATGGCACTTGTCGGTCATTGTGCATCCTCCTGTGCCGCAAATCCCGTATTGTGGGGCGTTGCTTCCTCTAACCTATTAACTGGCTTTGCATCCGCGATCTTTTTCAACCACTCTTTATGCTCGCGCGCGACATCTGCCGCAGGAATGACCCTGTGAACGTCTTTTCGGAACGTATCGCCTATCAGAGCAATCAGCATCCCAGTAACGCAGACCAGAGCGAGCCACCAAATCTGCCATACCAGTGCAAGGCCCAGTCCCGTGCCGCCGATGGAAACAATCATGCCTATAGCGGTGTTTTTGGGCAGCACGATATCCTTGTAGTTTTGAGAGGCTTCAAACGCAGTCCCGCGGGCTTTGTCCAACGCGAACATGTCGCGACTGGTCACCGTGGGAATGATCGCAAAGTTGTATTCCGGCGGCGGGGATGAAGTGGCCCACTCCAACGTGCGTCCGTTCCATGGATCACCCAACGGTACAGCAAGCACCTTGCGGTTACGGATGCTGACAAATAGCTGCACAACCAATGCCGCCAAAGCACCCATTATCAGGACGGCACCGAATACCGCAATCAACATAAGTGGTTGGAAAGACGGGTCACTGAAACTGACCGACCGGCGTGGCATCCCCAATAACCCGGCGACGTACAGGGGGAAGAATGTGAAAGCGAAACCGAAGATCCAAAGTGTTGCGGTGACATACCCCCACCCCTCGCTCAATCGGAAGCCAAAGGCCTTGGGAAACCAATAGTGATATCCTGCCAGCATACCGTACAGAACGCCCGGAATAAGAACGTTGTGGAAGTGCGCTACCAAAAAGACCGAATTGTGGACCTGATAATCAATGGTCGGGTTTGCCAGGATAACACCTGACAAGCCGCCGATCACGAACAGGATCAGGAACCCCGTGGCGTAAACCATCGGTACGCTGAAACGGATGCGGCCACGAAACATCGTGGCCATCCAATCATAAACCTTGACCCCTGTAGGAATCGCAATGACCATCGTTGCAATGCCAAAGGCGATATTGACGTTGGCCCCCTGTCCCATCGTGAAAAAGTGGTGCAACCAAACAGTGAAACTAAGCACCGAGATGGCCATTGTTGCATAGACAAGCGATGCGTAACCATAAAGCCGTTTGCCGCTATAGGTCGCAATCACTTCGGAAAAGACCCCGAACGCAGGCAGAACCAGCAGATATACCTCGGGGTGTCCGAATAGCCAGAACAGGTTGGCATAATTCATTAAATTCCCGCCCAGGTCATTCGTGAAAAAGTGAAACCCTAGATAGCGGTCCAACGCCAGCATCAAGGTCGAGACTGTGAGAGGCGGTAATGCAAAAATCAAAAGTATTGCGGCACAAAGTGCCGTCCATGTGAACAACGGCATCCTGAATAGATGCATCCCCGGTGCGCGCTCTTTATAGATAGTGACCGCGAAATTAATCCCTGTGAGCGTGGATCCGATGCCCGCGATCGCTACTGACCAGATCCAGTAATCCGGCCCGACACCGGGGCTGAACACCTTTCCGGTATAGGGTGGATATGCGGTCCAACCACCTGTTGAAAATTGACCCAGCACCAGCGAAATCATTACCAATACCGCGCCGACAGCCGTCAATCCCAGACTGATCTGGTTCATTACCGGAAACGACATATCACGCGCACCGATCTGTAGCGGCATGACGTAATTGATCAACCCAGCGACAAACGGCATCGCCACAAAAAAGATCATGATGGTTCCATGGGTGCTGAATAACTGAGAGAAATGATCAGGGGTCAAGAACCCGCTATTTAAACCTGTCGCCTGCTGGGTTCGCATCAACGCACCTTCGATCACGCCTCGGGAGAGCATGACGAGCGACAGCACTATATACATGATTCCGATGCGTTTGTGGTCAGTGCTGGTCAGCCAATTGCGCCACAAAGGACGCCACCACCCAAACCAGGTCAAGATTACCAGCACGGCTAACCCACCCAGCACCACCAAAGAAGCCGCGCCCGCCCCGATCAACTCGCTTGTGGTGGGGTTGTTGTAGGCCCGCACAAATGGCAGTTGTTCAAGAGTGAAAACGCCGAGGGGCCAGCCCCAGTCGAGCAAAGCTGTCATGGTGTGCCCCTTGTTTGATAGGTTGGGCTGCCAGGTTGTTGCATGGCATCGACCGGCTTGCCCGATGTATAGCGCCCACGCACGCTTGACAGAAGATCAGACGGAATAGCGTTGAAATAGATCACGCCGCCGGGGCGCTGCGGAACATCCAGAGCTTTTTGCGCCTGCTCTTTGGTCGATGGCTCCGCAAGCACCGCATAGGAAGCCGCATCCAGTATTCGACCCTCTTGGCGGACCTGTGCAACCCACGCATCAAAGTCGACTGGCGACATGGCTTTTGCGTTGAATTTCTGTTCGGCAAAACCCTTCCCGCTAAACTGCATATTCTTGCCCACGAATGTACCGGTCTGGTCTGCCTCTACATGTAATGCAGTGGTCATGCCGGGCATCACATAAATCTGACCCGCGAGTGCGCCAATGGCGAAAGACTGCATGACGCTGTCGCTGGTCATCTCAAACACGACAGGCTCGTTCGCGGGAAAGGCGACCTCGCCTACCGTGGCAATACCCAGATCGGGATAGACGAACAGCCATTTCCAATCCAAGCCGATAACATGTACCCGCATTTCACCTTCCGTCGGATCTATCGGGCGATAAGGGTCGAGCGTCTTGGTCGCAGACCACAATTGAAATGACAGCACCACGATGATGATCAGGGGCACACCCCACATCACAAGATCAAGCGGACCAGAGAAATCCCAATCAGGCGCATATCGTGCCTTGGGGTTCTTATAGCGATAACGCCACAGCATCCATGGCACCAAGATCAAAACAGGAAAAACCGCAATCATGGTAATTGCGGTGACTCGGATCAAATGGGCTTTTTGCGCGGCAGCGATGGCCCCCTGCGGTGCCATGAAGGTTGCAGAATTCTCGGCGCAGCCGGTCAGCAACAATGCCCCCGCCAGAACAACAAGGGTTAACATAGACTGCCGCGATCCAAAGCGCTCTAGCATCAGTAATCCATACGGTCGATATACGCATTCGCGTCAAATTAATTCAATATTTCATCCTCAAGCCAGTCGCCGTCAACCAGGCGGTGGCACGTCGACAAGCCTAAGGGTGCCAGGTCATTGATCTAGGCGTAGATGGGAGCAATCAAGACCTATCGTGCAACTGGAGGACGAGATTTGCGCCCGCCTCATGATCTGTCAGAATGCTGATGCGTGGATTCTGTGCGCTCCTTACCGGAAGCAGGGTTGGATTGCTTGTGCTTTCCTCTTTATGGTCCGGGGGACCGGGCGCGTCGATAAGTCCCCACGCCGCGTGGGCCTTTGCCAGCGATATCCGAACCCTGATGGACAAATGCAAAGCATGAAAATTGATCTCAGCCAACCCGAACCGATTGTCGATGCCAACGATCTTGCCCGCGTATTTGATCTGTCACCCGAACGCGTCAAAGAGCTTATGCGCGCGGGTGAGATTACCAGCCGGTTCGAGACCGGTGTAGGAGAGGACGCAGGCACGCATCGGCTGACATTTTGGCACGACCAGACCAAAGTGCGGTTCACCTGTGACGCGGCCGGAAACGTGCTGAAAACCGCCCGGGTCAAAACTTCGAGGTGACCGTGACATCAACCGTACAAATGTTTTGGTGAACCGCTCCGGCGCTGTTCTTGTGTGGATTTCGCCCTTTTCTTTCGTCCGGTGCGACATGGGCCCCAAACTTTATGGTGATCTAGAGTACGGTGCCGGTCGCCCCAAAACCCAAGCATTGATGATCAACTGGCCCGCGTTTGCCGCGGCTCATATAGACAGTTGGCATCAAACACGCGCACCGCGGTGGCACGAAAGCAGGTGATCGGCCGGCGACACCGACTAATCAGCCAACCGGACAACCCCGCGAAGGGCAAGGAAAGGTGACGGAAGCCCCACTTGCGACCGTGTTTTGCGCACTGATCACAGCATCGGCTATCCGCCGAAACCCGTTCTGCCACCCACCTTGCCAAACCCGCCGCGCGAGCGTGCTGTCGCACTGGTCATCGGTTTCTTTCCGATGGTCGATGTCGGGCGGGCAAACTGTG
>TARA_R110002073_G_scaffold329075_2_pt1 | contig 12690 bp, 15 predicted proteins | sample TARA_R110002073 | Tara Oceans TARA_R110002073 (sample SAMEA4397174) | marine metagenome | biome: Polar Biome; feature: [DCM] deep chlorophyll maximum layer (ENVO:01000326); material: water (ENVO:00002006), including particulate matter (ENVO:01000060) such as... | depth 40 m
GGTGACGATGCGGGTTCTGCTTCTTGCCATGCTGCTCGTGTCGGTTCTGCCCGCCAGGGCGAACGAGATTATCGGCGCACTGTCGCAAAACCGCGTGGCTCTGACGGCAAACTTCTCGGGCTCGGAAATCCTGCTGTTCGGCGCGATCCGGCGCGATCCGCTGGAGGCCTATTTCGAGGATCCGACCGAGAATCGCCCGTTCGACGTGGTTGTCGTCATCGAGGGGCCGCGCCAGACCGTCGCCGTCTGGCGCAAGGAGCGGCGGGCGGGCATCTGGATGAACACCGACAGCGTCACGCTGACCTCGGTTCCGTCATTCTACGCCGTTGCCACCACGGCGCCGCTGGGCGACATCATCACACCCGAAACCGACCGGGAGTTTCGCATTTCGGCGCCTCAGGCCATTGACGGCACGCAAGCACACGAGACCGATCCGCAACGTCAGGTCTTTTCCGAAGCCTTGCAGCGCATCCGCGAACAGGCCGATCAGTATCAATCGCTTGACCGCTTTGTCTTTCTGGACCGCGAGATCCTGTTTCGCGCCAATGTCCGGCTGCCGGCCAACCTGACCGAAGGCGCCTATACCACGCGCATGTATCTGGTGCGCGACGGCGGCGTGGTCAGCCAGTTCCGCACCGCGATTTTCGTGCGCAAGGACGGGCTGGAGCGTTGGATCTACCAACTGGCTTATGACCACCCGTTCCTTTACGGCCTGTTGGCTCTGGCGATTGCGCTGATCGCCGGTTGGGGGGCCTCGGCCCTGTTCCGTTTCGTGCGTTCGGGCTGATCGCCTGGTCAGCCCCGACCCAGCCACGGCATGTTGGTGGCCATGATCGCCAGGAACGGCACATTGGTGCCTTTCGGCTGGTTGGCCATGTGCAGCACCGCGTCCGCCACCTGCGCGACGTCCATCATCGGTTCGGCGCGCACGGATCCATCGGCCTGCGGCACGCCTTGTTCGATCTTCGCCGCCAGGTCGGTGCGCGCATTGCCGATATCGATCTGACCGCAGGCGATATCGAACGGACGCCCGTCCAGCGCCAGTGTCTTGGTCAGGCCGGTGATCGCGTGCTTGGTGCTGGTATAGGCCACAGACCCAGGCCGGGGGGCGTGGGCAGATACGGATCCGTTGTTGATGATCCGCCCGCCAAGGGGTTGCTGGCGGCGCATCTGCCGGAACGCGGCGCGCGCGCACAGGAACATGCCGGTCAGGTTCACATCGACCATGGCTTTCCAGTCGTCGACGCTCAATTCGTCGATCAGCGACCCCGGGATCATCCTGCCCGCGTTGTTGAACAGCACGTCGATCCGGCCGAACCGGTCGACCGCCGCCCTGAACGCGGCGTCTACCTGCGCCTCGTCCGTCACGTCGCATGTCAGCGCCAGCGCGTTGGCATGTCCCTGCGCGGCCTGCGCCAGCTTGTCCGCATTGCGCGCCAGCAGCGCGACATCCCAGCCGGCCGCCAGAAACGCCTCGGCGGTCTTGCGTCCGATCCCGGCGCTGGCACCGGTGACCACGATGACCGGCATCAGAAGACCTTGAAGGTCATGGTGGTCAGAGTGCGGGAAATGTCGGGCACGTCGAACAGGTTGTCGTTCAGGAAATGCCCGATTTCCTGCCCTTCGGGCACATAGACCTTGGCGATCAGATCCCAGTCGCCCGAGGTGGAATAGAGTTCGGACACGATCTCGCGGTCGGAAATGGCGGTGGCCACCTTGTAGGTGGTGCCTGGATTGCAGCGCACCTGCACAAAGACACAGTTCATCGGGTTTTCTCCTGTTTGGCGCAAAGCCTATGCGAGGCGCCGGACCGGGCGCAAGACCTCAGGCGCGCAGCGGATATTCGGCCAGCACGTCATATTCGGCCCCGTCCTTGCGCAGGGTCGAACGGAACAGCACCAATGCGGCGGGCACCCAGGGCTCGGCGCTCAAGCCCCCGATCCGGCCGATCGCCCCGGCCAGCGTTTGCGCGCTGACCTCGCCGGGCGCGAACCGGCCCAGGGTGACATGCGGATTGAATTTGCGCGCTTCCAGTGCGATCCCGACAGACCGCGCGGCCTGTCGCGCGCGCCTGGAAAGCAAGGTCAACCGGGCATCGGGCGCGAGCGTGACATGGATCGCGCGCGGGGTCTCGCCCCCGAACACGCCCAGCCCGTCAAGCCGCAGATCGGGCGCTTCAAGCGGGCGTTCCAGCAAGGCCAGATGCAGCTCCTCCAGTGTGTCCTCTCGTTGCTGACCCAGAAAGGCCAACGTGATGTGAAAATTCCGCGCCGGCACCGGGCGCGGCAGGCCCAGGCGATGCTGAAGGACGGTCAGGTGATCGGCACTGTCTTGTGGGACAGGCAAGCCCAGAAAGGCACGAATCATTCCGTCTGCGCCTCAAGCTGAAAGGGTGCGGGCGTGCCGCCCAGATCATCGACCACCAAAGGCCCTGATGGCCGCGCCAGCCGGTTGCGCACCACCCACAGCAGGCGGTTTTCGGCGCGGGTGATCGCCACATAGGCCAGGCGCTTCCAAAGGGGCAGCCCGGCCTCGGTCCGACCGGCGCGGGCGGCGGCATAAATATCCGGGGCAAAGACCTGCACATCCGGCCATTGCGAGCCCTGCGCCTTGTGGATGGTTACCGCCGCGCCGTGCAAAAACGCCGCCCCCATATGCGCGGCGAAGGGGATGAAGGGCTCTTCCTCGCCTTCGCGCTCGATCTTGACGATCGAAGCGGCGGAAACTTGCGGTTCCTCGGCGCCGAACACATGCAGGCGCGAAAACCCCGGTTTCTTGCCCGGTCCAAGGTAGACGCATTGCGCGCCCTTGATGAGGCCGCGCGCCTCCAGATCGATGCGCCGTTTGCGGTGCTTGAGGGGCAATTCCAGCCCGTCGCAGATCAGCGGTTCGCCCGGCAGCAATTCGGTTTCCGGCGCGTCGAAAGCCGCGCGAAAGGCGCGGATCAGGCGGATGCGCGTGACATTGCGCCAGACCAGCACCGGCGAGCGCGCCATCAGATCGCTTTCCACGCGCTGTGCCCAGACCACGCGCTCATCGCGGCGCGCGGCGTCCTCGATCAGGCGCTCGAACTGCTCGAATCCGATTTCGGGGTCGGACAGCGCGTGCGCCAGATCCAGGATCGGGTTGTCTTGCGTCTGGCGGTGCACGCGGTGCAAGGTCAGCTTTTGCGGCGCTGGCAGGGTGTCGAACACCATCTCGCCCGACTGGCCTACGGGCGCGAGCTGCGCGGGATCGCCGAACAGGACCAGGGTCTGGAAGATTTCTTGCAGATCCTCGGTCTGGCGCGCGTCCAGCATCGAGCTTTCATCGACAAAGCCGATATCCAGCGGCTCGTCGCGACGCTTCCAGCCCTTGATGAAATCCGACCCGCGCAGCCCCGCCGCCGCCAGCGCGCCAGGGATCGACGCCTGGTTGTCGTAAAACGCCTTGGCCCTGTCCAGCGCGGTGTCCCCCAGATCGGGCATGTCGGGGCGCGGGCCATTGCCGGCCAGCCATTCGGCAATCTTCTCATACTCCGGGTCATAAAGCGGAGTGTAGAGAATGCGGTGAATGGTGGTCGCGGGAACGCCCCGGTTGCGCAGCACAGACGCCGCCTTGTTGGTCGGCGCCAGAATGGCCAGCGTGCGCCGGTCCTTGCGCCGACGCCCCTCGTAATCGCCCGAAACCGGCTCGACCCCGGCGGCGACCAGCGCCTTGGTCAGTTGCGCCAGCAGCATCGTCTTGCCCGAACCGGCCTTGCCCAGGACGGCCAGCAGCGCGCTGTCGCCTTCGGGGTCCGGCGGGGTTGTGGCTTCGTCCAGAATGTCGATGCCGGCCCTGCCCAGCAAGTCGGCCAGCCTGTCCCATGCGGCGGCCTGATCATCGGAAAAGGTGAGGGAAACAGGCAACTGCGTCATGGCGCGACCATAGGCCATGCGGAATTTCGGCGAAAGCGGGTTTGGTCATGGGCAGGGGGCTTTGCCCCCTCGGCCTGCGGCCTCACCCCCAGAGTATTTCGGGCAAGATGAAGCGCAATTTTAGTCAAATTGTCTAGATCAACCGGCAAGCAGGCGCTGTGTGTCATGCCCCGCGATGCGGGCCGAAACCAGCGCGCCAGTTGGTTGGTCAGTTTCAAACGACACTTCGGTGAATTGTTCGGTCCGGCCCATACGGGGGGATTCCATCAGCACCCGGTGATCGCGGCCGATCTGGGCCTGCAAATGCGTGCGCGTCAGAGCGGTTGCCAGCGCCCGAAGCTGGGCGGCGCGGGCCTTGATGGTCGCGCCGGGCACTTGCGGCATGCGGGCGGCGGGGGTGCCGTTGCGCGATGAGTAGGGGAAGACGTGCAACCAGGTCAGCCCGCAGTCGCGGATCATGGCCAGCGTGTTGTCGAACATGGCGTCGGTTTCGGTGGGAAACCCCGCGATGATATCGGCGCCGTAAACCAGATCCGGGCGCGCGGCGCGCATATCCTGACAGAAGCGGATCGCGTCATCGCGGCTGTGGCGGCGTTTCATGCGTTTGAGGATCATGTTGTCGCCGGCCTGCAACGACAGGTGCAGATGCGGCATCAGACGGGGTTGTGTTGCGATGGCTTCGATCAGCGCGGGGTCGGCTTCGATGCTGTCGATCGAACTGATGCGCAGCCGTGCGAGATCAGGCACCAGCGTCAGGATACGGCGCACCAGGTCACCCAATCTGGGTTCGGCCGGCAGGTCAGCGCCCCAGCTGGTCAGGTCCACGCCGGTCAGCACGACCTCCAGATACCCCGCGCCCACAAGCCGCTTGATCTGTTCGACCACGACGCCCGCCGGGACCGACCGGGAATTGCCGCGCCCAAAGGGGATGATGCAGAAGGTGCAGCGGTGGTCACAGCCATTTTGCACCTGCACATAGGCGCGCGCGCGGCTGCCGAACCCGTCGATCAGGTGGCCTGCGGTTTCGCGCACCGACAGGATGTCATCGACCTGCACGCGTTCGGTCTGGCCGATCAGGTCCGGTGTCAGGCTGGCCCAGGTTTGCGGTTGCATCTTTTCGTGGTTGCCGATGACGCGCGTGACCTCGGGCATGGCGGCGAAGGTTTCGGGTTCGGTCTGGGCCGCGCAGCCGGTGACGATGATCGCGGCATCGGGGTTGTTACGGCGGATGCGGCGGATTTCCTGGCGGGCCTTGCGCACCGCTTCGGCGGTGACAGCGCAGGTGTTGACGACATGCGCGTTCGCCACACCGGCTTGTGCTGCGAGCTCTTTCATTGCCTCGGTCTCGTAGGCGTTCAGGCGGCAGCCCAGCGTTGTGAATTCTGGGGCGTTCATGATCCGGCCAGGAAGTCAGCGGTCAAGGTGGCGGTGAACACATCGGCCACGGGACCGGTCAGCCAGACGCCATCGTCACGCCAGTCGGCGATCAGTTGCCCGCCATCCAGATCCATCACCACGCGCCGTCCTGTCAGCCCGCGCAGATGCGCCGCCACCGCCGTGGCGCAAGCCCCCGAACCGCAGGCCAAGGTGACGCCGGTGCCGCGTTCCCACACGCGCATCCGCAAATGGTCGGCGCCGATCAGGCTGGCGAATTCGACATTGGTGCGTTGGGGGAACAGCGGGTCCTGTTCGAACCTTGGCCCGTCGGTGTCAAGCGCCACCGTTTCAGCGTCATCGACCAGAAACACGCAATGCGGGTTGCCCATGCCCACACCGACCGGATCGCCGGGAAGCGGCAGGTGCAGCGGGTCCAGCGCCGCCGAGAGGGGGATATCCTGCCATTCCAACAGAGGCGGGCCCATGTTCACCCAGATCTGCCCATCGGTCTTGCGGGCGTGCAACAGGCCACGCGCGGTGCGGATCGTCAGCGTCTCGCGACCGGTCTCGCGCATCACCAGCCAGGCCACGCAGCGCGTGGCATTGCCGCAGGCGCCGGCGATGGAACCATCGGCGTTCCAGAAATCCAGCGCCAGATCGGCGTCGGCGGCATCGCGCAATTCGGCCAGTTGATCGAAGCCGACACCGCGATGCCGATCCCCCAGCGCGGCCGCCAGCACAGCCGTCATCCGCGCCCCGCGCCCGCCTGATTGCGGCCCGCGCGAGTCGATGATGACAAAGTCATTGCCCGCCCCGTGCATCTTTCGGAAGGTCAGGTTTGAGGGTTCCGATATTCTCATGCCAGCGGATATAGGCGAATTGTGCTGGCCATGCCAGTGGGCGCTGATAGTCTGTTCGGCCGGAGGGTTGCGCATGAAGATCGCCATTGTCGGGGCGGGCGCCGTGGGGTGCTATATCGGCGGCTGTCTGGCCGCGTCCGGCGCCGATGTGCGGTTCATGGGCCGCGCGCGGATGCGGGACCGTGTGCTGGCCCAAGGCTTGAGGATGACCGATTACGCGGGGCGCGATCAGCAGGTAAAATCCGTGGATTTCGTGCTGGATCCCGCGGCGGTGGCGGGCCGCGATCTGGTCTTGGTCTGCGTGAAGTCACAACACACGGCCGATGTGGCGGGCCAGATCCGCCCGCATCTGGCCAAGGACGCGGTTGTGATCAGCTTTCAGAACGGGCTGGGGAATGCCGCCGCGCTGGCCGACGGGTTGGGCCGGGAGGTGATCGCCGGCATGGTCGGATTCAACGTCGCGATATTGGATGACGGGCGCATTCATCAGGGCACACGGGGCCAGTTGCATGTCGGTGATGACCGGGCGTTGATGGGCTGTGTCCGGGCATTCATCGCGGCTGGGTTGCCGTTGATCGCGCATCCGGACATGCGCCCGGTTCTGTGGGCCAAGCTGATGATGAACCTGAACAATCCGGTGAACGCTCTGGCCGGCATTCCCCTGCGCGAGCAGCTTTTGCAGCGCGATTTCCGCGCCTGCCTGGCGCTGGCGCAGACTGAATTTCTGGCGCTGGCGCAAGCGGCGGGTTTGCCGAAGCTGGCGCGGCTGACCCCCTTGCCCGCGCGGGCTCTGCCCTGGGTGCTGCGCTTGCCGACGCCCGTGTTTCGGCTGGCCGCCGCCAGCATGCTGCGGATAGACGCCAAGGCGCGATCGTCGATGGCCGACGATCTGGCGCAGCGCAAGCCGACCGAGGTGGACTGGATCAACGGCGAAGTGGTCAGACTTGCACAGGGCATCGGCGCGCGCGCGCCGGTCAATCAACGGCTTTGCGCCTTGATCCACGCCGCCGAAACCGCCGGCCAGCGCCCGACATGGACTGCCGCTGCCCTGCTGGCCGAACTGCGAAATGCGATGCGTTGAGAAACGCCTTGGAGGTGGGTACCGGAATCGAACCGGTCTTCACGGATTTGCAATCCCGCTTCCTTCCACGCGAAAACAAACCCTTAGCTGCCAAAAGGTATCGGGACAAAGCGCAAACCAATAGCGAACCTGAAACCCGGTCAATTTGCCCTTTGGGCGGTCTGGTGGCGCTATGACCGGCCAGACACTCAACCGCTTTGAATGGGCAAAGGCCGTCAATCGGTCAGACCTATTGGACCGGGCCAAGACCGTAGCTTGGGCCTTGGCAATCGAATTCTGCAACGATGACACCGGGCGCTTGGACCCCAGCTTGACCACGCTGGCGGAAGCGACCGGCAAAACCGTGGACACGGTGAAGCGCGCTATCCGCGACCTGACAGACGGCGGGTGGCTGGCTCGCACCGAAGGGCGCGGGCGCGGCAACAAGACTGAATACACCCTGCTGTCACCGGGCAAGGTGATCGCCATTTCCAGCACCAAAAAGGGGGCACCGATGCACCAGACAAAAGGGGGCACGGATGCACCTTTAACAAAAGAAAAGGGGGCACAGGTGCACTTTCCTATAATAAGGATAAACAAACTCTGAACAAAGAAGGCGCGAACCCCGACCGCTTCCGCCATCATCAATTCACCGGCAATGCTTGGACAGGTCCAGCCGTGGTGTCTGCTACCGACCACGCGGCGCTTGGCGAGTGGGGGCGCTGGCTCAAGGCCGAAGGCTTTCCGGCACTGTCCGAATTCCCAATCAAGCGGCACGGTTCGAAGAAGGGCAGTGAATTCTTCGCCCTGCCATGGCGGCGACCGCCGACCGACATGGAACGAGCCGACGAAGCACGGGCCTATTTCTCTGCGATGATCGAACCGGAAGGGCTTCGCTATGCTGCGCAGTGACGGCGAAGGCCATGAAAACAAGCCCTTTCCCGGCTTTGGGTCCTTCCCCTGTTTCCCCCTTGCGGGTGCGAAACACCCCGAGGGTTCAGCCGCTGCAAAAATTGCTAAGGGGTGAAAAATGAAGATATTTTCGGAATTGCCGCTTGGGAAAGAGCCGCTGTACACGGTGGGCGGGAAAGACCTTTGCGACCTTTTCGAAATCTCACCCGCAGCCCTGACCGACCTGAAGAAACGCAGGATTGCCGTTCACCTGTCACACGACACTTACGACCTGACCGCCACGACCCGCGCCTATGTCCAGCACCTTCGCGACATGGCCGCAGGTTGGGGCACCGGGGATCAGGCGGCGAACCTCACCAGCGAACGGGCGCGACTTGCCAAGGGGCAGGCGGACGCGCAGGCCATCAAGAACGCCAAGCTGCGCGGCGAACTGGTGGAAGCGTCCGAAGTCGAACGCACATGGGCAGACGCCCTTCGCCAGCTTCGCGCCCGCATCATGGCCGTTCCGTCCCGCCTGCGGTCTGAACTGCCCGACATCGACCCGCAGGCCATCGACGCGATGGACCGGGCCTTGCGCGCCACGCTGACGGAGGCTGGCAATGGAAATTGAACAGGTGCTTTCCAGCGCCCTGCGCGCCCTTATCCCGCCGCCGCGCCTTCGGTTGTCGGAATGGATCGAGTCCGAAATGGTTCTGCTCGAAGGTGTCAGTGCGCAGCCGGGACCGGTCCAGCTTTGGCCTTTCCAGCGGGAAATCGCGGACGCCATCGGTGATCCGGCCATTGAACGGGTGACGCTGGTCAAGCCGGTGCGGGTGGGCTTCACCACCCTTCTGACTTCGGCGATGGCTTCTTTCGTCGCCAATGATCCTTCGCAAATCCTGTTCCTTCTGCCCACTGAATCCGACTGTCGGGACTACATGGTGTCCGATGTGGAGCCGATTTTCGCGGAGTCTCCTGTGGTGGCGCGGGCGTTGACATACGAACGTGAAAGCGAAGACCGCAACACGCTCACTTCGCGCCGCTTTCCCGGCGGTTCGTTCAAGGTTGTTGCCGCCAGATCACCCCGCAACCTGCGCCGCCATACGGCTCGGGTTCTGTTCATCGACGAAGCGGACGGCATGGAAACAGGTGACGAAGGCTCACCGATCAAGCTGGCTGAAAACCGAACTAGGACCTTTGATGACCGCAAAATCGTCCTTGGATCGACGCCGGTTCACGAAGAAACCAGCCATGTCATTCAGGCTTTTGGCCAGTCTGATGCGCGGGTTTATGAGGTCCCTTGCCCCGAATGCGGGGCGTTTGCAGAAATCCTTTGGGATGCCATCCGGTGAGATGAAGGGAGGCCGGAAACCGCCCGCTGGCATTGCCCACATTGCGAAACCGGAATCGCTGAGCGGCACAAGCCGCAAATGGTGGCGCAAGGGCAATGGCGCGCAACGCGGCCCGATGTGAAGGGCCATGCAGGGTTTCGGATGAATTCCCTTATCTCGCTTCACAAATGCGCATCATGGGCAAACCTCGTCACCGAATTTCTGGTGGCGAAGAAAGACCCCGCGACCTTGCAGACTTTCGTCAATACGATCTTAGGGCAGGGCTGGACCGGCGCGGGCGATGAACTGGACGAAGGCGAACTGGCGGGCCGCTGTGAACCATTCGGGCTGGACGCCTTGCCCGAAGATGTTCTGGCCATTACCGCTGGAGTCGACGTGCAGCGCGACCGGCTGGAATGCACACTCATGGGCTATGCAAAGGATGAAACCACATTCGTGCTGGGGCAAAAAGTGATTTGGGGCCAGTGGGATGCAGATGAAACATGGCGCGAACTGGATGAACTGCTTAAGACCAAATGGAAACACCCACTAGGCGGCTCACTAGGCATTGAAGCCGCTGCTATCGACGCTGGCGACGGGGTGACCATGGAGGCGGTCAAATCCTTCTGTGCGCCCCGCCAGCGCCGCCGCGTCATGGCAATCAAGGGGGTTTCCGGCACTCGTCCCTTCATCGAGCCATCGAAAGGGCGCAAGTCAAAGGGTGCGCGGCTTTGGATTGTGGGCGTTGATGGGATTAAGACCGTGATAATGGATAGGCTGGCACAGGTTGGGCTTATCCGGTTTTCCGATGATCTACCGCCGGTTTGGTTTGAGCAACTGGCCAGCGAACGGTTGGTAACCAGGTATGTCAAAGGCCAGCCGCAACGGCGATTTGAGCGGGTCCCAGGGCGACAAGCCGAAGCGTTGGATTGCGTCGTCTATGCCATCGCCGCGCGGCACGTGGTTCACGTCAACTTCGAAGAACGCGAAGCGCAGTTACGCGCGGGGGGAATTCAAGACCGACCAAAGCCGAAGAATGTCTATCGGTCGAAATTCCTATCGGGATAGTCATCCCGCCGCAAGGGCTGCTGGAAGGCGTTCAAGGTAGGGTCGCGCCTCTGGCGGCTGGTGCCGGTGCCGGTGCCAAGCATCATTTCCACCACGCCCCAAAGAAGGGCGAAGACGAAGAATGCACCGGCGGCGCATATGATCCAGAACAGGGCTTCAATCATTTTGGCTATTGGGCAGCGAAAGGCGAACGCCAGCGCCGCCGCCGTTCTCTTCGATGAAGACCACACCGGCGGCTTCAAGTGCAGACCGCATCGCACTCTTGTTCGCTTGGGTTGCGCTGACGAAGCCTGTCTCTGCTTCGCAACGCCTGACCGTTGCCACCCCGACACCTGCCCTGTCCGCCAAATCCTGCGCGGACCATCGAACCAATGCGCGTCCGGCCCTTAGCTGTTCCGCTGTGATATTTTTTTTATCAAGTGATAGCATATTGCTCTGCCTTAGATGACATGATATGAAAGCTATCACATGACTTGAAATTAGACAACGGAGTTTCCCATGACCATCACTCGCCGCGCCACCTTGGCCGCTTTGACCGCAAGCCCTTTCATTATTGCTTCGGTTGCCACGCAAGCCGCCCCCGGCGTTGAAGGGCAGACCACGCTTGAGAAAACCTATGCCGACTGGCTGTCCGCGCAGAACGATATTGAAGAAACGCTGGCACTGCATCCGGCGGACAAGCTGACAAAAGCCGATGAAAACCGGATACTAGGGCCGCTCTATGACCGCGCTGACACTCTTCAAGACGCGATGATCGCCGCACCTGTCACCGGACCCAGCGACCTTGCGGTGAAGGTTCTGGTGGTTCTCGCCACGCCGGAGGCGCTGGACGATGACGCCGTTGATCGGATCAAGGCCGAAGCCATGCGGCTGGTCAATCTCACCGACATTTCTTGACATAAGGTCCAGTGAACCTTAAAGATAGGAAAAGGTTCACTGGACCATGATGATGACATGCCGGAATTGAAGGCCACCATTGATCTTGAAACAAGCCGGTTTCCGCAAAACCAAGTGGCGGAAATTCTGGACGTTTCGCCGGACACGTTGCGGACGTGGGTGAAGCGTGGTCGCCTTGTCTTGCAATCACCGTCTACGGGGCGCGGGCGAGAACGCACCTATAATTTCTCAGAAGCGGTGCGCGCTGGCATACTTCATTACCTCTCGCAAATGAATGCACCCGCGACGTTCATCGAAGACTTCTGTGACTGGTCGGTTTCATTGTTGGTTGCCCGTCAATCCTTCGGAAAGCTGTTTGATTGGAAGGAGCGGTTTGCAATCGAGGCTCACCGGATGAATGTCCGGCTGGCAGAAGCTATTCACGACGATCAAACCGGCGTTTCCGGGTGGGACCAATGGGGACTTCTGTTCACCGATTACGCCGAACTGGAAACCCTCGAACAGCGTGAATATGCGCAAGTTGCGCGGGAAAAGCTGACCGGGTGGAATGACGGTGGTGTCAGCTTTTCGGTCGATGAAGCGGACCTGTATCGCCCTTTGAGTGCGGATGAATACCGTATTGCGGCGATAAACGAAGCTGGTCCGATGACCATGTGGACGATTGTCCCGGTTGGCTATCTGGTGAACTACCTTGCAGTGAACCTGTTCCCTGACACATTCCAACCGAACGATTCCGACGAAGAAGGAATCCGGTGATGCGCAGTCTTAAAGGTGTCTCCTTGTCGCGTATCATCGGCACCGCCGCCCGTGCCTTTTTCCCTGCCGCGTCCCACATGGCGCAGGAGAGCACGGGCGGCAATCATCGCCGTTCACTCGACGCCGCGACCGGAGGGCGGCGCGGCGGCGGTCTGGGCACCTTTGGCCCGATCAATTCCGAAGTAGCGGCTGGACAGTCGCTTGTTGGGAGCCGCGCAGCCTATCAGGCTGTCAATAACCCCTACATCGCCAATGCGGTAACCAACCTTGTCACCGCCCTTGTGGGCACCGGGCAGCGCCCGAATGTGCGTGGCGTCGAACGGGAACTGCGCCGCCAGATGCATTTTGCGTTCGACCGCTTTTGCGAGACCGCAGACCATGCGGGGCGAACCGACTTTGGCGGGCTTCTGGCGCAGATCGCGCGTGACATGGTTGTCTATGGCGAAGGGCTGGCCGTGATGCACGACACGGCGGACGGGCTGCAAATTCAAGTCATCCCGCCGGTTCATCTGGACCCGGCAAAGACCGAAATCCTGCGCGATGGTCGCCAG
>TARA_R110002073_G_scaffold17505_5_pt1 | contig 12675 bp, 19 predicted proteins | sample TARA_R110002073 | Tara Oceans TARA_R110002073 (sample SAMEA4397174) | marine metagenome | biome: Polar Biome; feature: [DCM] deep chlorophyll maximum layer (ENVO:01000326); material: water (ENVO:00002006), including particulate matter (ENVO:01000060) such as... | depth 40 m
CGGGGTTGCCCCCGGCTACGCCGATGTTCAGGTCGGCTCGGACGGGACGGCTGCGCTCGGTCAGCACCGGCTCAGGCTGGCGGCTATCCATCACTCACCTCGTTCCCCCAGGCGTCCCACCCGGGCCGCCTTCCCCGCGCGAACAACTCGACACGGGGACCGTGACACCGCGCCTCGATTAGCCGATAGGCGGCGTCGGGCTTCTCGCTGTGCCGTCCTCGGGGAGCCTCGATCACCCCGGGCAGGTCGCGTCGATCAGTGCGCGCCGTTGTCGGACGCTTGCCGGCGGTGGCCATCAACAGAAGCTCGTGGCGACCGCGTAGCCACTGACCAAGCCCGACCCGGCCCGTCTTCACCCACGCCGCGTTGGTGATGTACCGAAAGCCGAGAGCATCGATCAGCCAGAGCGCGTCTTTGAGATAGTTGTTCGTGGCCCAGCACCAGAGGACAGCCCCCTCGGGATGAGGGTTCCAGAATCCGCTGGTGAGAATGGCGGGTAGAATCTTGCGTACCGACATGACCGGGTAGTGCCGGTCGGCGCCCCGCTTGATCTTTCCGGCGCCCCGCTCCAGCCAGGGAGGGTCCATGAGGATCGTCCGATACATCACCCCTCACCCCCCTCGACCTGCTCGTTGAGCCAGGTGCGCACGGTGCCTGCTCCAGCACCCTCCAGCCAGGTCAACATCTGCCGCTGCTGGTGCAGTGGCATGTCCAGCGGGGTCGGTCGACCGTGAGCGACGCACCACTCCGTCAGGTCCTTGATGGAGAACCCGTTGCCATCGAGCTTATCGGCGAGGGCCTTCTCGCTCATCGGGCTGGCCATCGGTACCACCGTACTGCGGGGTGCGGCAGAGCCACGGTGGCTGGCGGCGTTGCCATCGTCGTCGGCCTGCATCAGCCCACAGATGGCAGCTGCACTGTACCGTCGGAGGTAGGTGACGGCGGAGCCGTAGGCGTGGCTGTCCCGCTTCTTCCCGAAGGGCGTCGACGACGTGGACATCATCCACTGCCCCGAGGTGTGAGCCAGGACGGTGGTGAGTGTCACCACATCGCCGTCGAGACCGGGGTGCTGGCTCAGCGAGATGCCAGCCTCGTTGAGTGGGGGGAGTACCGCGTCGAGCACGGACTCTACGCTGCTGTACTTGCTGCGGAAGTGGGGGTTCTTGCTGTCCTTTGACGCGATCCCCATGTGGGACTGAGCCAGTACCAGCGCAGTGAAGAGTTGATCGACGGATGGTGAGAGGGTGATGGCAGTAGACATAGGTGTGCCCTGTTGTTGTTGTTGTTGCTGCGGAACTGACGAGATGTCAGCTCACCTGATTGAGTCGTTGCGCGTAGCTGCGCTCGTGCAGCGCTTCGACTGCGCGCAGGCCATTGTCGTTGTGCTTGTTCTTCGCAATCTTGTAGTAGATGGTCACGCCGTTAGACCGATGGCGTGACATCCCTGCGCGGTAGAGCGCTGCGCTTAGGGAGATGGACCGCGATTGAGCGTTCAGCTTGTTGTCGATGGCGCGTGCGAACTGCGCGATAGTGATCCCGCACTCGGGTCCCCCGCCGTTAGCGCTGAACAGAACCTGCGCACACTGGGTGTACCAGTCCACAATCTCATGGACCCGGTTCGACAAGACACGCTGCTCGTCCTGCGCAGGCGTCAACCACCACGTCTCGCCAGATTTGTATGCCACGACAGCTTCTGCCAGCATCTGCGCACGGTTCTTCCGTAGCCACTCCAGACCCTCCTTGCCGTCCTTGTCGGGGTTGACGGCGACTACCCAGTGGCGTCGGCTACCGGACTTGTCGCGAAGGAACTCCTTGCTGTTGGTTGTGGCGACGATCACGGTGTGACGGCGGTACTCCCGCATCTTCCTCCCGAATGGGGGACGGAACCTGTCCACCTGCGACGATAAGAACGCCTTCCTCGACTCGTTGTCTGCGCTGCTCTGGGCTGCCATCTCCGCATCCTCGTATACGAGGCAGCTGTGCAGTGTCATGTAGGCGTCCTTGGCCTGGCCTCGCAGGTCAATCCGCGTATCGCAGAACAGGTCCTCGAAGCCGTCCCAGTTCACCCACTCTCTGAAGATCGTCGACTTGCCATAGCCCTGCGGCCCGCTGAAGCAGAGGCTGGTATCCAGCTTACATCCTGGCTTGTAGACGCGGGCCATCATGCCGACAGCCCACTTGCGGGAGTACGCGCGGAAGAGGTCGGTGTCCGTAGCGCCAGTCGTCTCGGCAATCCATCGATCCAGGCGGGGTACGCCATCCCACTTCAGCCCGTCAAGGTAGTCGGTGACGGGGTTCCGACTGCGGGCTCGGCACACAGACTCGATGGCTGCCCACACGGTGGCCTGCCCTGGACGCCAGGTCCACGAATAGGCTGTCTCCATGTGCGCCTGAATCTTCATCCAGTGCTGGTCGGTGATGGCCTCCTCCGCGTCCATCTCCCGCTGACGGAACAGGTCGTACCATAGGTCAAAGTTTCCATCCTCCCCCAGCAACCTCAGCAGGTTGGTGACCGTCCGCTGGACGTCGCCCTGCATCTGCCCCCGCTTGGCGGGTAGTCGGATGAGGTCGGCCAGCCCTGCGCGAGTGACGGGTTTGTACGTGTTCCAGTAGGTCGTGTCTGTCGGGCTGCTATAGAATCGGACGCGCCCATCTTGTTCACATGCAAAGAAGCCCGACCCCACAGAGGTACCACCATAGGGGCACACCACTTTGGTTCGCTCTCCGGGGGCCAGGCTCGATGCAATCAGCTGCCAACTCCTACCATCGAGTAGGGATTGCGCTCGAAAGTCACAGTCTACCCTGCGCGCTGTCTGCGGGCGGGCTGCTGTAGGGATGATGTCGACGCCGTCCTCGGGGAGCACGCCGTCCTGGGTCAGCTCACTCTGGAGTGCCAGCAGGATACGCCGGTCGAGCAGGGTGTGGCTGGCTCCGACAATCTCCACACGGATGGGCTGCCCCTTGGCTTTCAGGTTCTTGCTGCCTGGAAGGCGGGCGAGGCGGGCACCCACGTCGTGGGTCGCGTCGAACGCGCTGTCTACCCGGATGGGAGGAGAGAACCTGGCTGCCCTGTCCTGACAGCGGGCGTTGGCCTCGCTGATGATGGATGCGACCAGCTTCCTCAGTGCTGCTTTCGTGGTCCACATCTCCTCTGCTACTGCGTAGTGGATGTGGTACCCCCAGCCCGAGTCGATGAGCAGGGTAGGTGGGTAGCCCACGACGTCCTCAAGAGCGGACACGAACTCGTCTCGCAGCAGCGTCTTGAACGCTTGCACCATCTCGGGATCCTCAGCGTACAGCTTCTCCTTCCTGTCCTGCGCACGTAGTTCGAGGATAGCTCCCTTCGCAGCACGGGCTGCGTCATAGAGGGGTAGAAGATCGAGGTCGAAGAACAGGGACGTCACTGCTACGCAGTTGTCGAACGATCGGCCTCGTCCGCGAGCATCAATCTGCTTCGCCAGGAACATGCCTGTCGAGATGTACTCCCCGCCTACCAGTGTGGCCTTGACGTAGGTTTCCCCATCGGGCGGCGTTGGCCAAACCCGCAGTGCTCGAGAGTCTTGCTTCATGTCAGTCCCTGTCGAGGTTTGCCTGTCCTCGCATAGCGAGGGCCGGGGAGCCGTTGGCTCGGTCGCGCAGGTCCTCTTCTACCATCGGGCGGATTACCCGCTCCAAGTAAAGGGTGACCGTCAGCCCACTCAAAGCTGCTGCTGCACGCAGCGCCTTGGCGTGTTCGAGGGAGAGTCGGGGTCGTCGCATGTTTACTCCAGCTCATGTGGTTGTACGAATACAGTGTCGTCAGTGAGCCCTGTGGCGAACAGGCGTACCGCTTGGCACTGCTCGGCTGGCACAGAGACGGTCAGGGAATCCCCGTCCCATCCAGAGACAAGCCGTAGTGAGGGGAACGCCCTCAGGAGAGGGAGGTACACAGTGTCAGCTCTGCTCATGGAGTGTGCTCCTTGTGGCCCGGTGCTCATCTGTCCCAGACTTAAGGTCTGGCGATGTGGTTGTCTGGTCTTTCTTGTCAAGGGGATGTGAGGTTTGCCTGTCCTCGCGGGTCGCCTGTCCTCGCCCTGCCGGGGCGACCGGTGTGGCCGGGGGGCTACCGCCTGGCGGCCGGGGGGCTACCTCAGCAGCTCGCCCCACTGCGCCGCCATCGCTTCGGCAATGCCTGTGTAGGTCCGGCTCCGTCGCCGTGCTCTGTCCTTGGACTCGGGCATCATATGCACCCGAGGAAGCCGGCCCTCTACGATGTTGGTGGGTGTCAGCTTCGGGAGACCCCGAAGCCAGAGGCAGGTCGCTTTCGTCTCGCCGTGTCCATACTGCCACGGCTGGATGATTTGGTCGGGTTTTCGCCATACGGTAGACATCAGCCCGATGGGATTCTCCACCGCTACCCGCGGGGCTTCGCACTCCGCAAGCATCAGGAAGAACTCCACCGCGCCTGCCTGCCTACCGTCTGCCCGTTTGGCGGGCCACCATCGGGCACCGGATACGGCAAGGTGTGTACAGGGCGGGAAGGCCAGCACGGCAGCCCATTGCATAGCGGCGCCACCCTCTATCAGTTCTCGCACGTCGCCCTGGATGTGCCACTCGGGATGTCCTCCGGATGCGGGCAGGATGTCCGCGCTATGTGCCCGCACGCCGATCGATCGTAGGGCAATGGTGACCCCTTGAGATTCCTCGCACGCTACTAATACCGGTTTCATGTTGCCTCACGGATTGGGGATACCATGAAAGCCCCGTCCCCAGGCGGGGTACGGGGTGGTCCTGCCTGCCTACCGGCTACCGGCGACAGCTCAGCAGGACGAGCAGAACAGCGAGGTAGATCACGGCGGGCAACACCGATAGCAGGTCTGAGAAGACCTGCTTCAAAGGTCTGCCCCCAAGACGGCGACCCGCAACGCCTGATAATCAAGGTCGAATTCGTCGGGGTGAGCGCCCCATTCCCAGCCCTGCCCCACGGCAGGGAAGTCCCGATATAGGCGACGGGCAAGGGCAAGGGCGTCCGCCTTGCGGGTAAACCTCGAGACCGCGTAGCCGGTAGGTAGATGCGAGACGACCCATCGACCCCGTTCACCGTGGATGGCGTAGACGCCACGGGACCACGCAGTAGGGACCGATTCGCGGAGAGTAGCAGCTGGTCGACAGTGGATACTGTGTGTCCTCATGCGCTTGCCCTCCCTGCCGAGTAGCGCTTGACCTTGTAGGGTGCACCGTGCGCATCGATCACAACGGACGACCGGCCCGGACTGGCCAGCCCATCGCAAGCGCGGCACGCATTGCACGTCATGCCCCGAGTCGTCGCCGGACAGACCACCTCGGAAGCGTCGACCGCCTCACCGGGCAGCTTGGTGCGGAATGTTCGCCAGCCCCGACGGGCAGCTAGGCCGCGCTCTTTCGGGGTGTCCACGCTAGCCATGAGGTGCCCTTTCCATGGGTATGCTTTCAGGCTACGCCACTGGTGGGTATAGCCGATGAGGGTCGCGCCGTTAACACGGGCAGCTGCGAACAAGGGCAGCATGGAAGCGAACGGAATAGCGACTGGGTCCCCATACGCACCGAGGCGGATAGCCCGCGGCTGGTGGAGTCGTAGCCACTGCCATACCCGAACCATACCCGGGCCGGCGTCGGGGTATCGGCCCCGTTTCCACGTCCGATACACGGATAGCGGGCCACGGTGGAGGACTACGTAACAGGACCCGTCTCTAGCGTGGCGACAGCCGCCACATACGGCGGTGTCCAGCCCGAGACGGTGAGCTGTATGCGGTTCGGTGTCAGCTCGGAGAATCCAGAGCTGGGGGATCGATCCTGTTTTGGTGTTCGAGCTGCGCAAGGTGAGGATAGCTACAATGCCATCCCCCCCGAGAGTAGAAGGTCCTTCGTATAGAACGAAGCCATTGATAGACATAGGTGTGCCCGGTGTCTGGTGTTGAGTCAGTAGTGACGGACAGGCCAAGTAGGGGGCCCGTTTCGGGTTCTCGTCAGCGTCACTAAATGAGATGGAGGGCTAGCAGCCACGACGGGGCGCCATCAGGGCCGGTACCGTCGGGTTCTACCCGGTCGCCGGTCAGGGACTCGCACACAGAGTCATAGACCCACGATTCCAGCTCGCTAAACGTCGGCGTCTTGAATCGCTCACCGGCCCAGATAACATAGCGCGGAAATCCGTCGCCCCGATCGGGTCCGTGTTTCACGCTCACATCCCACCCCACAGGTACAGACCGAGAGCTGAGGCCACGAGCCACACCAGCCCGGTGGACACCACGAGCCCGGCAGCCTCGGTTGCAGCTTGGCGGTACGTCATCACGACACCTCACGGCGGGAGAACTCGGTAAGCAACCATCCCGCGTCAATAGTCAACTCCATGCCCTCGAAGTGTCTCACCGGCATGTTGGCGACGACTGCGGCCAGCTCGGCCTTTGCCGCGGTGGCACGTGTGGCGGGCCCGCCCCAATTGATAGTCAGGTCCCCGCCCCAAGCGTCATCGCGTACCTCGGCTACCTTCCGATTGTTGTGGTAGAGGTTGGCCGTGAAGCCAGTCCCTTCGTTGCCGTTCCACCTGCGGAGCGCCTTGAAGGTGAATCCGGCCCGAATGAGCGGACGGAGGTTGATTTTGTCCATAGTGTGCTCCAGTGGTGAGGGGTCGGAACCCCTCACCGGGTAGGGGTTACGCGCCGCAGGCGAGCAGGAAGGGGACAACACCCCAGATAGCAGCGGTGCTGGTCAGGGCTCCTGCGAAGCTGGCCGCGTCGGCTGCGCGGTAGGTGCTGACGGTTCCGCCTCGGTTGACCCGGAGGCGAGCACCGGTTGCGAAGGACCGAAAGGAGAGGGTGAAGGTGGAGTCGTTGATGCTGATCTTGATTGTCATGGGTGTGCCCCTTTGGAGTGGAGAGGTTCATCCCCTCCGCACAAACACAGTACTCCGCCAGGACCCATGTGGTCAAGTGGCCGGGTGGTCATTGTTGTCAAGAGTATGTCAGGTGGTTGGGAGGTGGTGCCGCTCGCCTATGTCACCTCCGAGGACGGACTCGTCGCCTGGAACCCCACCAAGTCATCCCTCGATCCGGCCGGTCTCAGTGCATGCCCCTCTGTGCAGTTTTGTGAGGAGTTTGGAGAGAGAAGTTGGTATAAGACCGGGGGAAGGGGGTGCACTGTGGTAAGACTTGAGGGGTGCTGTTGACGCGTCACCCCTCAGGTGATGCCTAAGGTGTGCCCTTGCCATGCCCAGGAGGGGGGGGGTGCCCCGAAACTCCAAAACAACCTTTACCACCCCTATAAGGACAAATCCTTGCGTGTATGCGTTACAATACCGAGGGGGGTCAAATGTACCCGGAAGTAACTACGGAACCGATGACTCCTGTAGAGATCGACACTGCGTTGTGGCAGTTGGCTTCGGATGCGATTGCGTGTATTGAGCGAACGCTTCGTGGGAGCATCAAGCCAGTGAAGGCTCAGGTGGATTGTGCTTGGAAGGTGTTGGAGCTTGCTCGTGCTCGTGAGTGTGGTGAGGAGTTGGAGGACGAGACGATCACGAGTTTCCAGAATGTGCTTCAGCTGGTTGAGCCTTGACGGAGGGGTTGCCCCCTGTAGTTGAGGTTCACGTACCTGCTGCGGTCCCGCATCGTTTTCGTGAGGACACGTCGCGTCTGCTTTCAGATCGTGGGAAGTTCTGTCAGATGCTTCGGATCAAGCACAAGCAGCGGCAGCAGTTTGTTCCGTTTGAGCCGAACGAGGCTCAGCGGGCGTTGTGGTCTTTGATGGACAAGACGAACCGTGTGATTGTAATCAAGGCTCGCCAGGTGGGTATTTCGACGGCGGTACGTGCTTGGCAGTTTCACCGGGCGTATACGAGTCCTCATCCAGAGACGTATGCGGTGTTGTCGTTTCACGAGCGTTCAGCGCGGAACCTTCGTCGCATGGACCGCCGCTGGTTGTCGGAGCTTCCTGGGCCGTTGCAGCGTGGTCTTGAGGTTGACAGTGCTGAGGACACGGTGTTTTCGGATACCCTGGCGGGGTTTTCGTCGTTCACGACGGGGGGTCGTGGGGGTACTCGTTCGTTCGAGTTTACGGGCGGTCACTTATCGGAGTTTGCGTTTTACACGGATTCGGACGAGGTTCTTGCCCAGACGATTTCGACGGTCGGGGAGGGTCCTGTCATCATCGAGTCTACGGTCAACGTGCCGGGGGATGCGTTCCACCGTTTGATCGAGGGTGCTCCGGAGAACGGCTGGACGGTGTTCACGTATTGGTGGTGGCAGCACGCGGCGTACTGCGACGACAATCTTCCTGACGGGTTTGAGTTGACGGCGGAGGAGGAGGAGCTTGCGGAGCGGTATGGTTTGAGTGATGGGCAGTTGTGGTGGCGTCGTCGCCAGGTAGCGACGTTGGGCACGCACAAGTTCAAGCGGGAGTATCCGGGGTGTTTGGACGATGCGTTTCTTGCTCGGGAGTGTACGTACTTTGATCCCAGGGATTTGGATCAGATCGATACGATTTGGTTCGACACGCCTCAGCGGGAGTTTTCCCCCCCGAAGGAGGAGGCTCGGTATGTGATCGGCGCGGACGTCGCCGCCGGAGTCGGGCAGGACTACTCGGCGTTAGCGGTTGTAGAGCTGGGGTCTCTTCAGCCCGTGTACATCGAGCGCAGCAACCGCATCTCCCCGGTCGAGTTTGCTGCCCGTCTTGCGACGGTTGCCCGGCGGTACAACGAGGCGTTGGTGTTGTGCGAGGCGAACAACCACGGGCACGTTGTGCTTCAGGAGCTGAAGCGGCTTCATTACTCGAAGCTATGGAAGAACGCCAAGGGCAAGCCGTGGATTACTACGGTGCGCAGCAAGCTCGATGCGTTCGAGTGCTTACGGGAGCACGTAAAGGCGGGGATTATCTTTGCCCTCGACCAGTCGACGATACACGAGTTGCGGGGCTTAGAGGTACGGCGGGTCACGCCATCTGCGCCGCCAGGTTTGCACGACGACCTTGCTGTAGCTCTTGCACTCGCCTATCGTTGCGTGCGGAGTGCTCCGTTTGCTCACCGCCGGGAGTCTGCTGCGGGGTATATGGACAAGTTCATCCGTACTCGCCGTGTAGCTCGCATCAAGTCTCAGGCGTTGCCGTGGAGTTTGAATAGATGATTACCCCCAGCACCGCCCGCACGATTTACGAGCAGCACGAGGTTTACTGGAACGACCGTCGTCCAGAGATGCGCCGTCTACGGAATGCGTATCTTATGCGGTACTGGCAGCGGAGCGTGAGCTACGACTCCAGCTTGTTGATTGAGACGAGTCGTGCGTATGAGCTGATCGAGAGTTTTGTAGCGAGCTTGTTTGTTAGGGATCCGTCCGTCGTCGTAAAACCCGACCTGCGCGGAAAGGGCGACCCGTCCCTCACAGAGAACGTCGCCAACAACTGGTTGCTGAACATCCGTCGTGAGATTGAAGACGCCCTCCGGCTGTCCCTCATCTACCCCTGGGCAGCAATGAAGCTCACGCCGACCAACACCAAGGACGTGTTGAGGCGCGTAGAGATTACGCCCGTCGGTCCCTGGGACATCATCGTCGATGACGCCGCGTCAAGCTGGGACACGCAGCGGTTTGTGGGCCACCGGTACTTCATGCCGCTCGAGGCCGCCAAGCAGAAGTACGGATCGAAGCAGTACGCCAAACGCAGCTTCGCCCGCTACATCGACTATCAGGACGAGTCCGAGATGGTCGCCGCCTACCGTCGGGACGAAGACCCGGTAACGAAACAGATCCACGACTTCATCCTCGTGGTCGAGTTCTACGACCTTGTTACTGAGCGCCTTCTGGTATGGTCTCCAGATTTTTCAGAAGGCCGCCGCTTTCTATACGACGGAATCGCGTTGGAGGTCGGCGCCGACGGAGAGCCGGACTCAGAGAAGTTCGAGGGCATCCCTTTCCGGACAGCTTCTGACCGCCCGATTATTCCGATCGTGCCGCTGTACATGTCCCGCGAACCGGACGAGCCGCTGCGGGGCTACAGCGCGTTGCGGCGTGTGTACGATCAGGTTGTAGAGGTCAACACGATCCGCACCTTCCAGGCCAACGGCATCCGTCGGGCAGCCCGGCAGTGGATGGTGGAGAAGGGGGTCTTGGACGAAGAGGCGATGAGTAAGATCGCCCAAGGACAGGACGGCGAGTTCATCGAGATTGAGTTGTCCCCAGGGCAGGACTTGAGCCGCTCCATCACCCCGGTGCCACACAGCCCTGTTCCTCCTGAGCTTCAGACGTATGAGCAGCAGGTAGAGGAGGACTTCGGGCGCGGGTCGATCATGGCGCCCTTTACTCGAGGTGAAGCGACAAAGGCGACGGCAACAGAAGTCACTGCACTCGCGGCGTATTCAGCGTCGGAGATAGGCCGGATGGCACGCGAACGGGATGCCGCCATTGCTCAATGCGCGCAGACTTACGTAGTGATGCTTGCGACGTTGATGGGCGACGACGACGAGATGGTTCGTCTCGGTAGTCGGGTCCAACTGCTTCAGTCCGAGGACTTGACGGGTGACTTCGGCTTCTTTGCCCAAGACTCGGGGTCTACTCCGATGTCCGAGGCAGTGAAGAAGCAGGAGCTGATGAACCTTGTTCCTGTACTCCAGGCGCTGGGTGTCCCGAACGAGGTGATTCTGAAGAGCCTGGTTCGTGTTTACCGCTTGAGCGAGGAGTTCTTGCCTGTCGACCTGCCCGAGGCTCCGGGTCAACCGCCTCCGACGCCCGGTCAACCGCCCGGAGCACCCTCAGCGCCTGGCGAACAAGTGTCGGGGATGGGCGTGGCGCCCGGAGAAGTCCCAATGCCAGGCTCAGTACGGGCCGTATTGCCTGATGGGGGCGTGATTTAATGCCGCTGTACGAGTATTCCTGCCGATCGGGACACCTCATCGAGAAGTTGTCCAAATATGAGCGCAGATTGCAGCTTATACGGTGCAAATGCGGCCAACCAGCCGCCCTTGTGGTCTCGATGCCAGCTAAAACCGCCTGGAGTTGGGGCGATTCTAAGTGGGATGGGTTCCACGACCGTGGAACGAACGTGACATACCGCGATAAGCAGCATCGAGAGCAGGTAATGAAGGATCGTGGGCTTCGAGAGCTGCGCGAAGGCGAAGTTGAGGCCGAACAGCGCAAGGTCACGCGCGAACACGAGCAGCACGAGACCAACATGACGACCTACCAGCGTGTGCTGGATGATACGGGCAGCTCGTCCATGGCGATGGCCCAAACCTTCCCAAATCCAGAGGTGTGACGTGGCAGAAGAAGTAATCCAGGCCGCAAATGACATGACCGCAGCAGGTGATGAGCTTCAGGAAGAAGTTGACGCCGCGCTTCCCCCCGTTCGCGGCCTGTTTTCGCAGACTGCCGCCAATGCCTTGGTGAGCGCCGCCAATGCCGCCCTCACTGCGGGCGGATTCGACGGAAACTACCCGGAGTTCGATGCCGATCTGACCGAACTCCCGTCCGAGTTCCTCCGGCTGTTGATGATGCTGTCAGACGCCGCAGCCCAGGTCGCACCCGACATCGTGATCGACTTGAGCACCATCGAGGACGACAGAGACCTCGCAATGCTCGCATCACAGCTTCAGCAGCTGTCTTCCAACGCGGAGTTCCAACAGCTCATGGGCGGCCCCGGTGAAACCGAGGTCGTAGCCGAGGCTGTTCCTGCGGCACCTGCCGCTCCCCCCGAAGAAGCCCTCATGATGGAGAGAATGTAAATGAGCGAAGAGACAGCAGCACCCGTCGCAGAAAGCGCGAGCGCGGACACGGCTGCCGTCGAACCAAGCCCTGTAGACGAGGTTGCGGCAGCGACCCCGGAAGATGCTGGTCGGCGGAACCCGAATCCCAACAAGTACAAGCAAGAGGTCGAGCAGCTTCTCACGGCGTATGAAAAGCGCCAGGCGCGGCAGCTTCAGGAGCAGCGCGAAGCCGAGAAGAACGCTCCCCCACCAGAGCCCCAGGGCCTGCTGGAGGGAGAATCGTGGGACGGGGTGTACTCCAGTCAGCCTCCTGAAGTTCAGCGGGCGATGGCTGAGGTTCGCAAGGCGTTCACCAAGAAGACCCAAGAGCTTGCCGCAGAGCGGAGAAAGATCGATGCCCAGAACAAGGCCCTCGTCGACTCTGGGCTGATGACGTCGTTGTCAGAGCAGGCCGGCAACGCTCCCGAAGACTTCGATCCTTTCAATGCCGAACACATCCAGCAGCTTATCGAGTCGAAGGTTGCTCAGCGGTTGAAGCAGGTGCTCGAGCCTTTGCACAAGCAGAGCCAGCAGCACGAGGCGCACGCAAAGTATCAGAACTTCAAGGCAGAACACCCAGACTTGGTGGAGGACAACAACGTCAAGAAGGGTGTTTACGAGGCGCTCAAGAAGGATCCGAACCTCAAGCTCGACGCGGCGTACTGGATGGTGAAGGGAAAGCTCTTGTCTGCTGAGCGCCAGCTCAACGAAGACCGTGCTGCTGTGCGTAAGCGGGCTCAGCGAAAGGCGGCGCGGATTACCGACCGAGGCCAACGCCCTGGTCGGGCCGTGTTGTCCCCTGACATCAAGGAGAAGAGCGCGTTCGAGATTTACCAGACCTTGAAAGCACAGCAGAAGTAGGGTAGCGTGTCCGTAGCTTTCGGACCCTTCGGGATACGCCGCAATGCTGGCATCCGTGTTGCGGACACGCC
>TARA_R110002073_G_scaffold297368_3_pt1 | contig 12661 bp, 10 predicted proteins | sample TARA_R110002073 | Tara Oceans TARA_R110002073 (sample SAMEA4397174) | marine metagenome | biome: Polar Biome; feature: [DCM] deep chlorophyll maximum layer (ENVO:01000326); material: water (ENVO:00002006), including particulate matter (ENVO:01000060) such as... | depth 40 m
TCGATGGTCAGCAACGTGGCCAACCCCGATTCGGCGATCGCTGCAAGTCATGACGAAGTTCTTGCTGCAGGCCGCGCCGCAGAAGCTAAAATGGAGGCGATCGTCCGCGGGGTATTACGAAATACATGCTCGCACTAGACAGGTTTGCCCGCTTCCAATGTAGGCCAGTCCAAGTAAATGCATTGCTCATGCGGAACTTTGCTTGTATTCCGTTCGTAGTTGTAGCGGAACTCGTCAAGAATTTCGTTGTCTATGCCAAACGATCCGAAACTCTTGACGAGTTCCGCTACCCGAATATCGAGATGTAAGCCGCCCACGAGCCGCGTTTCCCCACAATCAAAAACAGAGTCATTGTTTTATGTCTGCCGATGAAGCTGGATCATCGCTAAGCGGTGCACTGCCGCCGCCGACGCATCAATTTTCGATGCAATCGATGAGTGACGCCGAATTGATCGCGGCGATTCACGCGGTGCCGACGTTCACGGATCCCAATGTGCTTGCTCAGATCAAAATTGATGGAGCCAACGGCCAGCATGCGGCGCTGATGCGGCTGAATCATCCCGTGCGTATTCAGATCGAAGGATCGCTGGGGGATTATGCGTATGCCTACAACGCCGAAACCGACATTCGCCAAACCGGAAACGTCGGCCACGGCGTGGGCGAGGGGATGCGAAGTGGAGCGGTGCGGATTCGTGGCAACGCGGGCGTCGGCGCCGGCGCGGCAATGACCGGGGGAACGTTGGCGATCTATGGTGACGCGGGCGACCGCTGTGGTGCGGGGATGCGGTCCGGAGGCATCTTTGTTCGCGGCGACGTCGGTCATGAAGTTGGTGTGGGGGCGATCGGCGGCATGATCGTGATCGGGGGCGATGCAGGTCGGAATTTAGGGGATGCAATGAACAACGTTTCGGTCTTTATTCGTGGCAGCGCCGAAAGCTTGGCCGACGGGGTAACCGAGGCTCCGCTGCGTAAACGTGAGATGTTGCGGTTGGGGTTGTTGCTGATCAATGCATCGATCCGCGGTGATGCGAAAGAGTTTCGTCGCGTGGTTCCCGAAGCGATGCTTCGCGCCGAAGAGGCACGGCGCGGCGAAGTCGCACCAAATTGGCGCTAGAGTCTTTTTTTGAAGACTGGTAGCGGAAGTCGTCAAGGCTTTCGATCAAGCGTTATCGCGGCCGAATTTCATATGCGAATTCGGCTACGACTTAGTCAGCAAGGATCGCTCACTCGCGGTTTACAAATCGATTCTTCGTAGGCTTCATCAACACAGTTAGGTTTGTCAGAACGGAACGCCCATCATGCAATTGAATCACCGACTCGCGCCGCTGCACTTGTTGCCGCCACCGGTCTTTACCCCCTGGACCGGATCGCTGGTGGATTCACATCGAGGCACGATCTCGCGAAAACATGGCGACGACATCCCATTGCCCTTGCCGCTGTTTTGGTACGATCCGCCGTGGTACCAAATCACGATGGAGCAGGCTGACAACTTGGCTGTGGCGGTCGGTGAGCTCGATATCTTAGTCACCGCGATGAACAGTGATCTGTCGGGACCGCGAACCGAATCGATGTTTCATGCCGGTCGCATGGTCGAACCTGAGGATTCCGACAACTCACCAACGCATCGTCGTTACCGCAGAATCGTTCCCTATCGATCGGAACGGTATGGGTTAACCGTGACCGATTTTGATGCTGCCGATGTGGTGGATCTGCGTTTGATGATGGCTCGTGATGTCTCGGGACGGTTCGCGTATTCGCCGGCTCAGATCCAACGCTGGGAAGCCGCTCCGTCGACGTCGCCGATCGCCGGTGGTGGTTGGGTGCCGGCCGCCACATTTCCACCGGACGTGGCGTCGATGCAGCACTTGAAATCCAAGATTGACCAAATTCGTCGACTGTCCGAATCCGCTGCGGTCTTCGTTTCGATGGGGCCGTACCGGATGGGGGACGAATTGCCAAAATTGCTCGCCGCCCAGCCCGATGGGCTAATCCTGCGGTTGGACGAAATCCAACTCGAAGGACTCGAATTGGCGGCCATCACCCGGCGTGCACGCCAAATGATGAACGCCGAGAAATGTTCCGAGATGCCACTTTGGGTGGTGCCCGGAGCAATCACGCCCGATGATGCCGTCAAGCTCGTCGCCCTCGGAGCGTCCGCGGTTGCGATTGATGATTGGTGCAACAATCTGATCATGCAGACGCGAGATTCACAAACGGCAAGCACGGCGGCGACGAAAACGGATGCCGCACACAAATACGATCCGCGCTGGGGTGATTTCGTCAAGGATCATTTGGGTGAGTTGACGGACCGCTTCTTGGGGCTGTTTGAATCGCTGCAAAGCGTCAGCGAAAATGAACGACTCGGCAGCTTTAGCGGCACGTGGGCGAAAGTGCTGGGCGTTGAGGGGTTGCGCTAGAACGCATCACTGTCCGCATCGCTGGGCATCCGCCAATCGCCGCGGGGCGACAAACTAACCGATCCCACTTTGGGGCCGTCCGGAACACAGTTGCGTTTGAATTGATTCTTGAAAAAGCGATCAAAGAATGTATCAAGCGTGGCATCGATGTCGGCGTCGGAATGCGGTTGATCGAATTTTGCGTGTCGTGCCAAAAATCGAATGCGTTCGCGATCGCAGCCGTAGCGAACAAAATGATACAGAAAGAAATCATGCAATTCGTAGGCGCCAATTGACGCTTCGGTTTCTTGTCGTATCGTGCCATCAGCCGCCGGCGGCATCAACTCAGGTGAAATGGGGGTGTCGGCAATCCGGTGCAGCAATTCGGACACATCGTCCTTGAAGTAATGATCGGCTGCGTAGCGAACCAGGAATCGGACCAACGTTTTGGGGATCGATGTGTTCACGTTGTACATCGACATATGATCGGCGTTGTAGGTGGACCAACCGAGCGCTTGTTCGCTCATGTCGCCGGTGCCTAGCACAAAGCCTCGGTTCATTAGCAGCATCGTGCGAATTCGAGCCTGCACGTTTTCAAATTTTAAATCTACGGTGTCCGGTGAGACATCAAGAAACGATTTTTGAAGCGATTCCGGCGTGGTGTCACGATCGATCTTGATGCCCAGCGGACTGTGATCGAGGGCACGGAACGTATCGAGACATAGTTGGCGAATGTCGATTGTTTCACCCGTGATTTCCGTTAGCTCAATCAAACGGTCCGCACTGGTTTTAGTGTGCTCGGTCGTCCCGTAACCGGGCATCGTGATCCCGCAGATATTGCGGCGAGGCAACGCCATCGCGTCACAAGCTCGCAGTGCGACTAGTAGCGCCAGAGTGCTGTCCAGGCCGCCAGAGATGCCGATCGTCAACGTGGTTGTTTTGGAAAGTCGTGACAATCGCTTGCACAGGCCGGCTGATTGGATGGCAAAGATCTCTTCGCAGCGTGCTTCGAGTTCGCTGAACGCTTTGGGCACAAACGGATGCGCATCGACGTTTCGAACAAGGTCAGGGATGCGGGGCAGCGGGTCGGTATCATCCTGTTCGATTTCGATCCAGCGATAGGCTGTCGACAGCGATTGTTTGCCGTCATCAAACGATCCGGTCACGCGGCGATCGTGAGTCAGTTTGGCCAGATCAACGTCAACGGTGACCACGGTTTCGCTTTCGTGCGTGGCATCGGATTGGTCCGTGATCGTGCGTGCTTCGTCCAGGATCGCTCCGTTTTCCGCGATCAAACAGTGGCCACCAAAAACCAGATCGGAACTTGATTCTCCGGGGCCGGCCGAGGTGTAGGCGTAGGCGGCGATACAGCGGCCCGATTGGCTGCGGATCAAATCACGTCGCCACTGGGCCTTGCCGATCGTCTCGTTGCTGGCCGAAAGATTCACCAGCACGTTAGCACCCGCCAACGCGGCATGGCTGGACGGAGGAATCGGAGTCCAGAGGTCTTCGCAGATGTCAATTCCGATCTTGGCTTCGCCTTGTTGGAACAACAAATCGGTTCCAAAGGGAATCATGCTGCCATGTAGTTCGAGCCATTGAGGGTCGCTCGAGGATGCGGCGCGAAAGTGTCGGCCTTCGTAAAATTCACGATACGTGGGCAGAAACGTTTTTGGCACAATGCCCTCGATTTGACCGTTGCAAAGCACCGCAGCTGCATTCATCAGCGAATCGTCAATCGCGATCGGCAGTCCCACGATCACCGTTTGATTGGGCCGCTGGCGTGTCGATGCGACCAAGGTCTCCAGGGCGTCGAGCGTCGCTGACTGCAGCGAATCGGTCGCGAATAGATCGCCACAGGTGTATCCGGTCAGTCCCAATTCAGGAAACACGATCAAATCTGAATCACAGGGATCCATCAACCGCATCATCGCGGCAGCGTTGGCGGCAGGATTAGCGACGGAGATCACTGGGGATGCGACCGTGATCCGAAAGAAACCGTGAGCAGACAAATCGAAAGGCCTTTAAAGATGGAAGATCGGCTCGTTGGGGAGTCACTCGATTTTAATCGCCAACTGCCCCGGAAATAATGGGGAGTGTGCGGGTGAGGATGATTTCCGGTAAAGTCGTCATGGATCCTTATCAATATCGCTGATCGCTCTGCGATCTTGCGCCGCGAATGGACCGCAGCGCGACCAACGACGTTCCCCCCACTGATGATTTTTGCATGCCTCAGCCCGTGATTCCCCAGGAATTGTTTCGTTTCCTGCGTGAACTGCAATCCAACAACCATCGTGATTGGTTCAACGAAAACAAGCTTCGTTATCAAACGGAGGTGCGAGATCCCGCAGTGGAATTGGTGCGGCAGCTCGATAAACCACTGGCTCGGTCGGCACCGATGCTATCGGCGATCCCCAAATCACACGGCGGATCGGTGATGCGTATCTATCGTGATACCCGATTTAGCAAAGACAAGACGCCCTACAAAACCAATGTCGGTATCTCGCTGCGACATCAAGCGAACACGAATATCCATGCACCCGGCGCCTACATTCATTTTGCCCCTGACGAGTGTTTTATCGGCATGGGCAGCTGGCGACCGGAGCGGAACGTGTTATCGGCCATTCGCCAAGCGATCGACGCAAATCCCAAAGCGTGGGTGAAAGTGCGTGATCAAAAAGCGTTTCGCCAGCACTTTGAATTTACCGGTGAGAGGTTAAAGACAACGCCTCGCGAATACGACAAAACGCATCCGATGATCGATGATTTGCGAAGGATCGATTTCATCGCAGTCGCGCCGCTGAGCGAAGCGGAAGTGACCAGTGCCGAAATCGTCAAGATCTTGATCGATCGCGTGCGTGCCGCACGGCCGCTGATGCGATTTCTGTGTGATGCAATTGATGTACCCTACTAACATTTTCAGTCAGGGACAAACATGAAGGAACAAGACAATCTCAATCGCGAGCGGTGGTGCCAATCGGTGGTGCTGGCGATCTTGATTGTCTTGGGAACGTTAGTCATTGGCATTCTGTATCCTTCGTCTGATTCCTCGCCGCCAGTATCAATGTTGGTTTGGATTTCGATTCACAGCTGGATCGCTTTGCAAACATTGGTCTTAATCACCCCTGGTTTTTGGGCCGCGTGGCTGCTGCGGTCTCGATTGCCACGCTTATGGGTTGGCATTGGTTTCGGATGGATGATCATTGTTCCGGCTGGCATGCTGTTTGATGCGATTGCATTCCGCTGGATTTCGGACCGTTTTCTTTCCGCGAAAATTCTGCGAGTCGCAACCGACTTGCGTGGCAGTTTGCTTGCTCATGCCCAGTGGAAATCGGTCGCTCCGACGCTGCTGTGGTGCATGGGGTTTGCTGTGGTAGCGATCGTTGTGCTTTGGGTTTCCAAACCCGTCGCTCGAATCTGCATGCGGCATCGGATGGTCGCGAAGTGGGGGGTGAGTATCGCAGGTGTTTGCGTTTGCTTGTTCTCGCTTCTGGCACTCGCAGATTGGCAAACCACGGCGAATCAAATGCGAAGCGATTCAACGCGGCATCCTTGGGTTGTGTTCCGAATCATCGACTTAGACGATGCGACGGCGTCTGAAATCAATTCGCGGCTCGCTGCGGTCTCGTTTGTGATTCCAAAGGAGGGCATCGAGCAGCGGAAAGTCCAGCAGCGGTTGGCGGGACTGGATTGGGATTCGCTCGCTGCACGTGACGAGCCGTTTCCGGATGTGGTCGTGGTGGTGCTCGAGTCGTTTCGTCACGAGATGGTGGACGCCGAGATCATGCCCAATTTGTCTCGGCTGGCCAGTGAAGGGATTCATTGCCGCCATCATTTTTCGGGAGCCAACGCATCGAATTTTGGGATGTTTAGCCTGCTCAATGGATTGGAGGCGATTTGGTTTGAAGAACCGGTCCGTTACAGCCCGCTGATGAATCGTTTGTTTCACCAGGCCGGTTACGAATTGGGACTGTTCGCCAGCCATGATGATTGGCGATTATTCGTGATGGATGGTTTTCTAAACGAACAGCAATTTGATGTCTTTCAGTGTGAACCGAAGGGTTGGAGCGAAGTGGACAAGCGGACCGTTTTGCGTGCGACCGCGTTTTTGAATCGCACAAACTTGGGGGACAAAGAATCGCGGTCACCGCGATTGGCCGTGGTTTATCTTTACACCACCCATGCCGACTATCGCAGCGATCCTGCGGACGCGGTGTTTCAACCAGCGGCGGATGATTCGTTTCCCATTCCGTATTTGCCCGCGCAACGCGATGCGGTTTGGAACCGTTACAAAAATTGTGCACACACCGTCGATCGATTGATTCGCCCGCTGTTGGACCGCAACCGAGTGGTGGTCGTAACGGGCGATCACGGCGAAGCATTTTTGGAAGATGGCACGTGTGGTCATGGAACAAAACTAAGCCGCTATCAAACGATGACACCGGCGATTGTTTATGCTCCCGGCATCAAGCCCGAGCGAATGGATCAGCCAACGATGCACGCTGATTTGCTACCAACCCTGGGCGCATTGGCGGATCTGCCGATGATCGATCTCGGTGTGTTTGATGGCAATCCAATTGCGAGCAAAAGGGAGTTGAACAAATCTGATTTGAAAGAGCGAGTTTTTATGATTCGCGATTACTTAAGCGACGAAGCTTTGTTTGTGGGACCTTGGACCACGTCGACTGAGTCTGAAGGGATGTTTGGAATCGGGTGTCGAGTGTCGCTTGGCGACAATCGCGTTCGCATCACCACCGCGATCAGCGAATCGGGTGACACGATGACCGATTTCTCGGAATCCCAGAGCACGTCGAATAAAAAAATTAATTCGCAAATCCAGCAGGAATGGTTAAAGAAACGGTTCAATCGAGGCTGAAAATCTTTGGCGACGTCGCCATTCTGACTTATTCGTCTTTCTCTGAAACCTTTGCTTCGCCTAGACTGCCCGCGTCGACTCGTCGGTTTGCAAACGCCCAGTGGCAATGACTGTCATCAATGATTGCAAGCGAAAACGACGAAGCGATCGATCACGGAGTCGAAACTAGTACGGATGCTACGGGAGTGCAGCGGCATGGAAGCCGGATTTTTATTGCGACGTTTCGTAATCGTGGCGGTTGGTTTTGCAGCAACCTTTGGGATTGCTAGCTCATCAAACGCGGCGAACTTTCGGACTCAAAACTTCTTGATCCAAGCTCCGGATGCTCATTTGGCGCAGGCCGTGGGTGAAGCAGCCGAGCGCTATCGCAACGACTTGGCGACTTACTGGCTCGGGGCTCCATTGCCCCCATGGCCCGTCCCCTGTCCGGTTCGTGTCGTCTCGGGGCCACGTCTCGCAGCCCAAGGGGTGACAACCTACAACCGTTCGCCGGTTCGTGATTTCCAAATGGAAGTCGTCGGAACGCCAGAGCGAATTCTTGACAGCGTCCTGCCTCACGAAGTCACCCATACGATTCTTGCCACGCACTTCGGTCGTCCGCTGCCACGTTGGGCAGACGAAGGAATCTGTACGACGGTCGAGCATGACTCGGAGCGTCAAAAGCACGAAGCTAAACTGCGAGAGTTCTTGGGAACTCGCCGCGGTATCGCGATGAACAAGTTGTTCCTGTTGACGGAATATCCAAGCGACGTGTTGCCGATGTACGCCCAAGGCTACTCGGTGTGCCGCTTTTTGATTGAGCAAGACAGCCCACAAACGTTCATCAAATTTTTGCATGATTACATGCAGCATCCGTCATGGACCGCAAATATTCGCAAACATTACGGCTACGAATCGCTGGCCGAGCTGCAAGACTACTGGCTCGCCTGGGTCGCCGCAGGTAGCGGCCCGGTAGAAAAATTTGCCAAACGCGACCTGAATAACCGAGGCCCCAATAGTCTGGGCCCCAATTCTGGTGGGTCGAACATCGATGTCGCTGCTAACAATGTTTCCGGCAATAACGCGACTGGCAACAATGTCGCAATCAATTCGCCGTCAAATTCACGAGCACCGGCAAACTCCCCAGCCGGCAGGTTTACTAGTCCTGGCGGCGTTCGTCTCGCTCAACTCGAAACGCCTTCCCAGTCCGTATCGCCCGCGACCGCACTGGCCAGTACACAGCCGAGCGGTTGGTACGAGCGCCGCAAATTAGAGGGCGAGGGGCAAGTCCGCCCGGTTCAGAGCAGTCAACCTGCGGCGACCAACGTCGCCGGTTCGATGGCATCGGATCGTTTACTACCCCCCTCGGTTCGCGACAGCAGCCCCTATTCGGCGGCTCAACCGCAGCCGGAACAGTCGTTTTCAAGAAACGGAATCGCACTGCGTCCGATGGCTCCCGCCGCTGCTGGGCCGGTTTCCAGCTATCCCGGTGGCTCGGACATTCGCCAGCCGCCGCGGTCACTTTTGCGGTAGTCAAATCGCGGTCAAGTATTCCTGAAAAACCGGTCGATACGAAGGTTTTTGGGGATGACTACCAAAACAACGGCAAACATGCTATTTTCTCACGCTCAATAGAACTCTGTGAGAGAATTCTCCGTCAATATTACGCTTTCCTCGATTGCATCGATTCATGGCTAAACCACATCACAAGCTGAAAAAAGCTAACCACGGACAACGTCCGGCTAACGCAAAAGCTCGTAAAGCAAAGCGTCGTAAAGTTAAAACCTAATCTACCGCTGCCCGCACAACTAACGGAGCAGTTCGTGGCTAAAAGCGATCTTATCGTCGATTTGGCACTGTTGGACCTCGAAAATCCGATTGCGGATATCGAGGACATTCGCAAGCTAAATCCGCAACGTTTCGAGATGGAACATCTGACCGGTATCCTCTACGAGGACACCGAACGCTTGGTGTGCGCCGGTTATAAAGATGTCACCGAAGACGAATTTTGGGTGCGTGGCCATATGCCAGGCATGCCGATCATGCCCGGAGTGATCCAGCTCGAAGCGGTCGCTCAACTGTCAAGCTACTTTACCCAGCGACACGACTTGCTCGGTGCCGCGATGGTCGGCTTCGGCGGTCTAGACGAGGCTCGCTTTCGCGGCGTTGTCACCCCCGGCGACAAGCTGATTCTGCTGATCGAGCTGCAAAAAGCACGTCGCGGACGTATGATCGTCGCCAAATTCCAAGGCGTCGTCGACGGAAACCTTGTTGTCGATGGCATCCTGCGAGGCATTCCGATTCCGATCGATTCGGTCAAAAAGCATCTCGCGTCACGCCAATCACAGTAACGGTCGCCGCGTTTCGTGCCTTTGGGGTTTCGTGCCTTTGGGGACGTGACCGCCATCGCACTGTCGTCGCTCGTGAATTCACGCGGGTGCTAGGTTACGCAGATACCGGTTCAGACAGATACCGGTTCAGACACGAGACTGCTCGGTCAATTGCCGAACCATCTCTGCCGCGTCATTAGTCTGCTGAAAGATTGCGCGTTGGCATTCTGACCAACCGTTTCTCGCTGCGATCTCTTTGACATAGCCCAGTTCACTTTCGCAGCCCAGGTCGACTGCAACGTCGCGTAGTTCATCGACCAATCGGCAAGCGATTGTGACAACAGGTTCGACGCGATAGTCACGCGTGTTGACCAAGCTTGCGGAGCTGCCGAAACGAGCCGCTCGCCATTTGTTTTGACGAACCATCATCGGATGGCAATCGAATTGGTAGGTTCCCTCGTCAATCTCGTCACTCAGATGCTTGACTAAACATTGGATCAGCGCTGCCAACCCACACACCGAATCAATGTCGCCGGGCATGTCGCAGACACGGACTTCGACCGTGCCAAAATTGTGATGCGGCCGCACATCCCACCAAATCTCGCGAATCGTGTTGATAAATCCGGTTTCGACCATGTGGTTGACCAACCAAACATACTCGCTCCAGTTCCGCATCAGCGTCGGCAATCCGGCTGTGGGCAATCCTTCCATCAATTTTGACCGATGCGAGTGCAATCCGGTGTCGCGTGTTTGCCAATAGGGACTGCTTGTCGATAGCGCCAACAACAACGGCAAGTATTGCATGATGCGGTCGCAGATCATCACCGCTTTGTCGCCGCTGTCCACGCCGACATGAACGTGCAGTCCAAAGGTGATCATTCGGCGTGCGAGCTCTTGTAACAATTCGAGCAAGTTCATGTACCGCTCGGTCGGCGTGACCTGTTGATTCTCCCAGCGGCTGAAGGGATGAGTGGATCCCCACCACAATCGCATGTCCATCGAATCAGCGGCACTTTGCACTTGCCGGATTTTGCCTAGCAGGTCCTCCCGGACCTCTCGCACATCGCCGCACACTCCGCTGATCACCTCGACGCAACACTGCATCAATTCGGGTTTGATCGTCGTGTGTAGCTCCTCGGGGATTCGTTTGAGCAGCGTTTCACAACCGTTGACAAGTTCCATCGTGTTGCCATCACAGAGTCCCATTTCGATTTCGACGCCGAGAGTATGGGTCGGGTTCGAGTTAAAGTTTAACTTGGCCATGGGCGTCGTCTCCGCGAGAATCGTTACGAGGAACGGGGGATAAGTGTTTGCGGTGCCAATGCGAATTGGGCAGCGCAGCGCCATTTTCGCTATGAGTTTTCTGTGGGAATCGGGGTGCGCTGCGGGTCGAAGTAAGCGATCACCGAAGCGGCGAAAAGTTTGGCACCGACCATGATCGCTTGCTCATCGATGTCAAAAGCAGGAGTGTGTAGCGGAGCATGACCGACTTGATCGCCTGCGACGCCAAGGCGAAACATCGCTCCGGGGATCTGTTTCAAGTAATACGAAAAGTCTTCGCTGCCCATACTCGGTTCGTCGATCCATTCGATTGCACCAGCGGTGAAGGCTGCGGTGGCGGTATCGGTCAATAAGTCGACCAGTGAGTCGTCGTTGATCACCGCGGGGGCTGAAAAACCAAGCTCCATTTTGACTTTGCAGTTGTTTTCAATTTCCGTTGCTCGGCAGACATCTTCGAGTGTTTCCAAGGCGATGCGCCGCGAATGAGCGTCCAGCGAACGTAGCGAACCCGATAACGCAGCGGAATCGGGAATCACATTGGTGCTATGTCCGGCGTGCAGTTCGCCAACGGAAAACACGACGGTTTGGTGAGCGTTAACAGTGCGTCCAAGCCGACGAAATGCGGATTGCACCCAGTGCGTGATCGCATCGATTGGGTCGTTCGTCAGATGCGGACGGGCGCCGTGACCACCGTTGCCTGTGATCGTGACATGAATCGCATCACAAGCAGCGGTCAATGTGCCGTGACGCAGTCCGATGCAGCCCACCGATCGTGTTGGATCGACGTGCAAGGCCAAGATCGCATCGATATCTCGCAGTGCATGATGGTGAATCATGTACCTCGCCCCCGTCGCTAATTCTTCGGATGGCTGTAAGATCGCACGCACCGCGATCGGCCAGGGCAAACGATTTGCTTTGTGCATCGCCGTCAAAATTTGCATTGCGGCGACGACCACCGTCGCATGGACATCGTGCCCACACGCGTGCATCACTCCGTCACAAGTGCTGCGATAATCAACCGCCTTGGAATCGCTGATCGGTAATGCATCAATATCACCTCGAATCGCAATCCAGCGATTGGGATCGTGTTTGAATGTCACCAAATCCGCAGTCAAGCCGCGTTTATCAACCGGGATATGAGTCGGCAATCCAAGTTTGGTGAAGGCGCAAGTCAAATACTCGGTCGTTTGATACTCGGAATCCGAGAGTTCCGGGTTTTGATGTAAGTAGCGACGCATCGAAACCCAGTCTGCATGCAGGGGTTCTGCGACCTCGATCAGTTGCGGTAGCCAGGTTTGTGAGTCAGTCATAGCAGTGGGTAGAGCAATTGGGATGCCAGTTCGTGCTGATTTATGAGCAAGATAGCCGGGAAGCCTATCCCACACGTTTTCTACGGGATGACCGACACGTCTGCCGTCATCACATGCGACTCGCCCGGTTTCAGTGTCCTGCGATAAGAGCCCACATTAGCGGTTTCGATACAGGCCATCGATGTCCATTCGTCGTTGCCAAAATCGGCCATCGCGGCACTCTTGTTGATCCAGGGGTTCCAGATGACGGTGCACTGCGAATTAGATTTCGAGACTTGCATCGACCGTGCCATCGCAGGGTCACGCAAGATGCAGGTCGAGGTGGTGTCAAGGTAAACGCGGTCGCATTCGCCGCTAAATTGGATCGATTCGTCGGTCGCTGATTTTTCTTTCATGCCGTCGACCTTGTCGATGTAGGCGGCCGACTCGAGACCCTCGATCACCACTTGATGGATGTCTTTGACGGCGAGGTAGGTGTGAAGTGCTTCC
>TARA_R110002073_G_scaffold42861_5_pt1 | contig 12658 bp, 10 predicted proteins | sample TARA_R110002073 | Tara Oceans TARA_R110002073 (sample SAMEA4397174) | marine metagenome | biome: Polar Biome; feature: [DCM] deep chlorophyll maximum layer (ENVO:01000326); material: water (ENVO:00002006), including particulate matter (ENVO:01000060) such as... | depth 40 m
CAAGCAGATCGAGATCGAAGCGAAGATCGTCGAAGTGACGTCGTCCGATTCGTTCAACTTCGGCATCAAGCCGATCGACGACATGACGCCGGTGTTCGGATTCCCGAATCCGAACGGGCTCGTGAGGTCGATGGACTTCTCCTTCCCGAACACGGTCGATTCGACCGAAGCGTTGTTCAACGTCGGCGCCGTGTTCGACGGCGTTCGCTTCAACGCTCTGCTCGAGGTCGTCGCGGCCGCCGAGAACGTCTCGATCATCTCGCGCCCCAAGGTCGCGGTGCGCGAAGGCGGGCGCGCCGAGATCGTGAACACGACCGAGATCCCGTTCTTCAACATCGGCAACATCGCCGCGAACGGCACGTTCACCACCAGCATCACCTTCAAGCCCGTCGGCGTGCAGATGTACGTCATCCCGCGCGTGATCGGTGACGACACGGTGGTGCTGAACATCGACATCGAGGCCAGCCAGCAGACCGGCACCGCGGTGGCGTTCGCCCAGGGTGGCGGTGCGGCCGGTGGCTCGGTCGTGACCGTCCCCGAGATCTCGCAACGCCGCGCACGAACGATCGTGCGCCTGGAGCCGGGCCAGGCCGTCATCCTGGGCGGTCTGATCTCCGAGCGCACCCTCGAGCGGGAAGCCAAGATCCCGTTGCTCGGCGACCTCCCGATCCTGGGTTTCCTCTTCAAGAACAAGTTCCAGGAGCGACAGCAGACCAACGTGCTGTTCTTCATCCGGCCGCGGGTGCTCCAGGGCGCCGACCTGAACGCCGGATTCGGCGAGTAGGGGCGCTCGGTCCGGGGCGCCACCGGGCCGAACCAGGACCTGACGCCACAGCGGGACCTTCGCGCTAGAATGCGGCCCCGGGCGCCGGGAAGATCCCGAGTCGCCCATCGTCCCACCACGGACCATGCGGATCCTCCACAAGCACCACGCGCACCCCAGCGACCCCGGGCAACGGGGGGCAGCGCTGCTGCTGTCCTTCCTGGTCCTGATCGTCATCCTGATGATCTGCTACCAGGTCAACCGGACCGTCAGCGGCAACCAGACCGAGGCGAATCGCAACCGTATCCTGACCTCGATGGAGTGGGGGATCGATTCGATCCTGCTGCAGATCCACGAGGACCTGAAGGCCGATGCCGAAGGCGGCGGCGCGGGTGCGGGTGCGGCGCCCGCCGACCCGCTCGACGCCGGGCTGGATGGAGCGGAGGGCGGGGAGGAATCCTCCGACCCGGTCGATTCGAAGATGGACGACTGGGCCACGCCCGACACCGTGCACATCAACGATCAAGCCCTGCGCATCCTGATCGTCGACGAGGATTCCAAGTTCAACGTCCTGGGGATCCTCAACCAGAACGAGGACGAGGCGGAGGAGGCCTTGGACATCCTGCGGCGCGTGCTCGACTTCTGTCGCGAGGACACGGCGCACGACATCGATTCGTCCCAGGCGGCCGAGATGGCCCAGGCGATCCTGACGCACCTGAAGTCGCGCAAGGACTCGCTGCTGCCGATGGAGGAGCGCCTGTCGGATCCCGAGGACGAGCAGGCCGACACCGCCCGCATGCCGACCAGCCTGCGCGAGTTCATCGTCCTCGAGCCCTTCGAGGAGCACCACTTCAAGGACTTCTTCGACGTCGACGGCAACCGGGTCCATTCGATCGAGTGGTTCCTGACGTGCTACACGACCGTCACCACGAAGTCGGGCGCCGCGTCCGGCGGTGGTTTCGCGGTCAACGTGAATACCGCGCCGCGTGCCGTGCTGGCTGCGCTCTTCGATTCGCGCGAGGTCGACGGTCGCCTCTGGGCCGAGGTGATCGAGTATCGCAACACCGAGGACGAGGAGACCAGTGAGTCGGACGAGGACGTGGAGCCGATGCTCGACGAGTTCGGCAACGAGGTCCTGCAGATGAAGTTCTTCGACAACCTCGAAGAGCTCGAGGAGCTGCGGAACTTCGAGGGCATGGAGGAAGAGACCAAAGCTCTGATCCGCCGGCGGCTGGTCACCACCAGCCAGGTCTTCACCATCTACGTCGTCGCGCGCCAGTCGACGCGCAGCGAATCGAACCAGATCGTCGAGTTCTCTTCGCAGCGCGAGCGCGAACTGTACGAACGCGATGGAACACACCTGTTGAAGATCGTGCGCTCCGTCGTCTGGCGGCAATCGAACAACGAGTCCGCCTCGATCATCCCGCTCATTCGCTGGGACGTGTTGGACCACGCACCGCTCGAGGTGCTGGACATCGACGACAACTAGGCTCCATGGCGCGCCGCAAGCGAACCGTCAGACGCGCCTCGCAGAGGCCTGGGTTCGACCCGGTGCGGCTCGAGGTCTTCCACCACCTGTTCGCGGCGGTGGCCGAGGAGATGGGCATCGCGCTCCAGCGGGCCGCCTTCTCGCCCAACATCAAGGAACGCCGCGACTTCTCCTGTGCGCTCTTCAGCGCGGGCGGCGAGGCCGTCGCCCAGGCCGCCCACGTGCCGGTCCACCTGGGATCCGCGCCCTTGTCCTTGGCCGCGACGCGCAACGCCTTGGATCTCGCGCAGGGCGACGTCGCGGTGCTGAACGACCCGTACGAGGGTGGCACGCACCTGCCGGACATCACGCTCGTGGCCCCGGTCTTCCTGACGGGTCGTCAGGGCGCCGACTTCCACCTCGTCAGCCGCGCGCACCACGCGGACGTGGGGGGCATGCACCCCGGTTCGATGGCGCCCGCGCCCGACGTGCACGGCGAGGGGCTGCGCATCCCACCGATCCGCCTCGTGCGGGCGGGCCAGGTCGAGCGCGACGTGCTGCGGCTCCTGCTCGCGAACATGCGCGTGCCGGCCGAACGCGAGGCCGATCTGCTCGCCCAATGGGCCGCCTTGCGCGTCGGGGCGACACGTCTGCAGTCCATGGCCGACGAGCACGGCGCGCGCACGATCGTGGATCGTGGGAGCGACCTGATCGACTGGACCGAAGCGCTCACCCGGACCGTGTTGGACTCACTTCCGCAACAGGCGTTGACGTTCGAGGACACCCTCGAACTGGCGGACCGGGACCCGGTCACGCTGCGCCTCACCATGACCGCTCGCAAGGGACGGGCGACGTTCGACTTCACCGGCACCGACGACCAGGTCGCCGCGCCGATCAACACGGTGCCCGCCGTCGTGTTGTCCGCGGTCGCGTACGCCCTGCGCCTGTTCCTGCCGCCCGGCACGCCGACCAACGGCGGCGTGACGCGCGGCGTCGAGGTGCGGACGCGGCCCGGCTCCTTGATCGATGCGCGCTACCCGGCGCCCGTGGCTTCGGGCAACGTCGAGACCAGCCAGCGCTTGGTGGACGTGCTGCTCGGCGTGCTCGCGCAGGCGTTCCCGGACCGTGTGCCCGCCGCCAGCGCCGGCACGATGAGCAACCTGACCATCGGCTCCAGCGAACACGGCTTCGCGTTCTACGAAACGCTCGCGGGTGGCGCGGGAGGCGGTCCGGCCGGACCCGGCGCGCACGCGGTGCAGACGCACATGACGAACACGCGCAACACGCCGATCGAAGCGCTCGAGCAGGAGCTGCCGCTGCGGATCCTGACCACCGACGTCCGTCGTGGCTCCGGAGGTGGCGGTGCCGCACCCGGTGGGGACGGCGTGGTCCGCCGGGTGCGGGTCCTGACCGCGGCCTCGATCGGTTGGAGCGCGGGCCGCCAGGTCCACGGTCCGTGGGGCCTCGCCGGGGGCGAAGCCGGTCGCCCCGGAGCAGCGGTGTTCCGTCGCGCGGGGACCCGCAAGGACCACCCGTTGCCGCCCCAGGCAGCCGTGGACTTGCAACCGGGGGACGAGATCGAGGTGCGCAGCCCCGGTGGCGGTGGGTACGGATCGACCCGAGCGGCCCGCTCCTCCACGCGCCGCCGCTGAAGGTGCGAGGTCCGGGCGAGGTGACCCCGGATTCCCCTTGTGAGAGCCCAACCTCACGAGGACAATCTCGCGCCGCACGAAAGGCCGAGCTGTCCCGAGCGCAGTCTCCCCGCCTCCCGCGAGTTCGTCCCCGAATCCGCGCCCTGCCCCAGCCGCATCGCCGCGGCCCAACCCGCTACCCGTACGCCCACACGACATGACCACTCTCAGCGTCTTTGGAGCCCAATGGGGAGATGAGGGCAAGGGCAAGATCATCGATCGCCTGGCCGACCGCGTCGACGTCGTCGTCCGCTACCAAGGTGGCGCCAACGCCGGCCACACGGTCATCGTCGGGAACGAGAAGTACGTCCTGCACCTGATCCCGTCGGGGATCCTGCACAAGGGGCGGGTCAACATGATCGGTGGTGGGGTCGCGATCGATCCGATCAAGCTGCTCGAGGAGGTCGACGGCCTGCTCGAACGCGGCGTGGCCGTCACGCCCGAGAACCTGCGCGTGTGTGCCAGCGCCCACGTGATCTTCGAGCACCATAAACGCATCGACGGTCTGGCCGAGGTCTGGCGCGGTGCCGGCCGCATCGGCACGACCGGTCGCGGCATCGGTCCGGCCTACGCCGACAAGACGGCGCGTACGGGCCTGCGCATCTCGGACCTGCTCGACGCGGACCGTTTCCAGGCGCGCATGACCGCTGCCTTGGCCGAGAAAAACGCGTTGATCCAGAAGGTGCACGGCGAGCCCGCCCTCGAGCTGGGCGACCAGGTCGAGCGCTACCTCGCGCTCGGCGAGCGCCTGCGACCGTTCGTGGGGGACACCGGCGCCGAGCTGCGTCGCGCCCACCGTGCGGGCAAGCGCATCCTCTTCGAGGGTGCCCAGGGCCTGATGCTCGACATCGACCACGGCACCTACCCCTACGTGACCTCGTCCAACACCGGCACCGGCGGCATCGCCAACGGTGCGGGCTTCCCGCCCAACAAGATCGATCGCGCGTGGGGCATCGCCAAGGCGTACTGCACGCGCGTCGGCGAGGGACCGTTCCCGACCGAACTCTTCGATGCCGACGGCGACGCGATCCGCAAGGCCGGCAAGGAGTTCGGCACGACGACCGGACGTCCGCGTCGCGCCGGCTGGTTCGATGCGGTAGCGGTGCGCTACGCGCTCGAGCTGTGCGGCGCCGACGGTTGGATCGCGACCAAGCTCGACATCCTGGACGCCGTCCACGAGATCAAGGTCGGCGTGGCGTACCGCGTCGGCGACCAGCGCTACACCGAGTACCCCGCGCACCTGCCGAACATCGAGGGCGTCGAGGTCGAGTACGAGACCTACCCCGGCTGGTCGGACGACCTGTCCGGCGTGCGCCGTTGGGAGGACTTGCCCGAGGTCGTGCGCAGTTACGTCGACGAGCTCGAGCGGCTCGTCGGAGTCCCGATCGTGATGCTCTCCGTCGGGCCCGAGCGCGACTCCGTGATCGAGCGCAACAAGGGATGAGTCCCGAGCCCATCGACAGGCCGGACCTCGGGGGCCCGTTCCCCGAGCACATCGCCGTCATCATGGACGGCAATGGTCGCTGGGCTCGAGAACGTGGGATGCTGCGCATCCAAGGGCACACCGCCGGGGTCGATTCCGTCCGTCAGATCACGACGGCGTGCGCGAGGATGGGGGTGGGCAGTTTGACGCTGTACGCCTTCTCGGCCGAGAACTGGGCACGTCCGCCGCGCGAGGTGAAGTACCTCATGCGCCTGTTGCGCGTGTTCATGCGCCAGGAGCGCAAGACGTTGATGAAGAACGGTGTGCGGCTGCGCTGCATCGGGCGGCTCGACGACCTGCCGCCGGCATCGCTCAAGGCGCTGCGTGCGACCGAGGAACTGACCGCGGGCAACGACGGCATGGTGCTGCGCCTCGCGCTCTCCTACGGCTCGCGGTCCGAGATCGCGGACGGCATCCAGCGCATGGCCCAAGACGCCAAGGACGGCACGCTGGACCCCGCTTCGATCGACGAGGAGTCGCTGCGCGCCTACCTGTACGACCCGGAGACGCCGGATCCCGATCTCGTCATCCGCACCGCCGACGAACTGCGTTTGTCGAACTTCCTGTTGTGGCAGGCGAGCTACGCCGAGATCTACGTCACCGACGTGTGCTGGCCGGACTTCCGCGAGCCGCAGCTTCTGGATGCTTTGCGCGCCTACGCCGGACGACGCCGCAAGTACGGAGCGTTGCTCGGTGAAGACCAGGACGACACGTCCACCTCCGATCGAGACACCGCATGAGCGATCGCGCCCAACGACTGAAGCAACGGACGATCGTCGGCGGCACCATCGCCCTCGCCACCGCCGCGCTCCTGTTCCTGGCGGCGGGTCCCGGGGGCCCCTGGTTCGTGCTGGGCGTGACCGCCGTCCTGGCGCACTTCTGCTTGGGCGAGGTCTGGACGATGGGGCTCGTCGAGGACGCGACCGAGCGGTTCGTCACGCGCCTCGGCAGTGCGCTCCCGTTCGTCCTCGTCGGGTGCTTGCTGGGACGGTTCCTGGATCCGCACGCCGCCTCCCAAGCCGGACGCTACACCGCGATGCTGCTGATCGTTCTCGGCAGTGCCCCGCTCTTCGCGGCCATCGCGATGCGGTTGGTCGACCTGTTCGAGACCGGCCATTCGCGCAAGCCCGGTTCCGTCCGTCGCGTCACCGCCAGCGTCGCGTGGGTCGCGGGCCCGCTCGCCGGACTCGTGCTGGTCACCGACATGCTGGGCGCCGGCGCGCTCGTCGCGTTGATGGTGCTGTCGAAGATCGGCGACACGGCCGGGTACTACGTCGGCAGCATGGTCGGTGTGCGCCACCCCTTCCCCAAGCTCAGCCCCGGCAAGACCTGGGCGGGTTGCGTAGCCTCGTTGATCTCGGCAACGGTGATGGGTGGGATCTTCGCGGCGACGGGGCTCTTCCCCGATGCGACGCTCGGCGCATTGTCCGGATTGCTGGCGGGCGCGACGGTCAACGTGGCCGCCCAGGCCGGCGATCTCCTGGAGAGCTGGACCAAACGTCGGGCCGGCGTGAAGGATTCGGGGACACGCTTCGGACCTTCGGGCGGCTTCCTCGATCTCGTCGACAGTCTGCTCCTGTCCGTGCCGGTCGCTCTGCTCCTCTGGCCGGCGTTGTTCGTCTGGCCGGGGATCTGAACCGCCGGGTCCAGTTGGGCTCGCGTGCCCGTTCCGAACGGGGATCCGGGGCGAAGGCCTGGGATTCCGTACGAACCGCGCCGCAGGGAGTGGCTCCGTCGGTTGACAGGTCTGGAGTTCGCGGCGATCCTGCGCGTCCCCAGGCATCCGCATCGCATCCGCGCATTCCCTCGAACGGCGCCACGGCCCCCTCATTCCTTGCACGAAACCACGATCCCGCTCCGCTCCCACGACGAGGCGATCCTCGTGCTGGGGCCCTACGACCGCTTCGCCAAGCTGCTGCGCCAGGCCCTCGACATCGAGGTCTTCACGCGCACGGGGAACCTGCGCCTCAAGGGGCCCAAGGACTCCGTCGACGAGGCGACGCGTCGCATCGAGCACGTCCTGGGCAAGGCGCGCAAAGGGCGCGAACTCGGTCTCAAGGAGATCGAGGTGATCCTGCTCGGTGGGGACGCGGCCACGGGCGCCGGTCGCCCGGGCAACGGCCAGGTCACCACGAGCACGCGTCGCGGACGTCCCTCCCAGCCCGTGGTCTCGACCAACTTCCGCGTGCGTCCCATCGAGCCGCGCAACGAGAGTCAGCGCCGATACTGGGAGTGCATGGAGAACCACGACCTGACGTTCGGGCTGGGTTCCGCAGGTACGGGCAAGACCTTCCTGGCCGTCGCGCAGGCCGTGGGCATGTTGCGCCGCGGCGAAGTCCGTCGGCTGATCATCACGCGGCCGGTCGTCGAGGCGGGCGAGAACCTGGGCTTCCTGCCCGGTGACCTGCACGAGAAGTTGGACCCTTACATGCGTCCGATCTACGACGCGCTGTTCGAGTTGATCGACCCCGAGGCCGTCGCCCATCTCGAGGAAGCGAACGTGATCGAGGTCGCGCCGCTCGCCTACATGCGCGGCCGCACGCTGTCGAACGCCTTCGTCATCCTGGACGAGGCCCAGAACACGACCGTCGGCCAGATGAAGATGTTCCTGACCCGTTTCGGCGAAGGCTCCAAGGTCGCGGTCACCGGCGACCCGTCCCAGAACGATCTCCCGCATCGGGAACGCAGTGGGCTCGGCGATGCCGTCGATCGCTTGCGCGGATTCGAGGGCATCGGCGTCAGCGAGTTCGGTCCCCAGGACGTCGTGCGTCACCCGTTGGTCGCCGCGATCGTGCGCGCGTACCAACCGCCCGCACCCAGCGATCGGGCCCAGGACCGAACGGCTGACAAGCCCCAGGATCGATCCAGTGATCGCCCCAACGAGCGCACAGGGGATCGGCCCGACGATCACGGTTCCCGGGACGCATGACGGTCCACCTCCATTGGCAGGTCGACGCCCGGCCACTCGCCGATGATGCGGCGGCGGCCGCGGTGGAGGCTGCGCTCGCCGAAGGGAACCGGGCAGGGATCGAGATCGACGTCGTCCTGGTCGACGACGCGACGTTGACGAGCATGCACGGCCGGTGGTTGGACGACGCGACACCCACCGATGTCATCACCTTCGACCTGGGCGAGGACGGTGGGGGGCCGGCGGGCGAGTTGTACGTGTCCGTGGACTGTGCTCAACGGGTCGCGGCCGAACGGGGCGTCGCCGTGGCGCGCGAGTTGGCGTTGTACCTGGTTCACGGTGCGCTGCACCTGTGTGGCTTCGACGACCACGAGCCGGACGAGCGTGCGGCGATGCGCGCCGCCGAGTCGCGCGTGATGGATGGGCTCGGATACGAGTCGGACACGGCGCCGCACGACGTTTGAGCGGGGGCGCAAGGGTTCTGAAGGCCTGTGCGACCAAGTCAAACCTCGAAAAAATCCGGGGGCCAGGTGCCCAACGGCCTGAAACGGTCAGGAGGCCGCATTCGCCCGCCATTCTGGGGAATGGAGCCTGATTCGGAATGCGCATTCGTGGGTTGAACGCAGCGTTCGCGGCCCTTCGGGCGCTCCGTTGTGGACGGAATGTGGATCGAGCCCCGTGCAATTTGTATTCCGTTCTTCAGACGCAAGCTTCGCAAGGGCACAGCGCGGTGGCCGCACCACCTCGCGACCCGCCCCCCGAGGGACACGTTGGACCGCACCACTCAAGACCCCGCCAAACAGGCTGCCGCCTCCAAGCGCAAGGCCAAGGACGCTCTCGAAGAGGTCCGGGCCGCGCTTTGGAAGACCTACCACGCCAACCGGTGCGACCAGCACCGGAACGCGCTGGTGGAGTCCTATCACGGTCTGGTCAAGGACATCGTGCGCCGCTTCGCCATGCGCCTGCCGCGCAGCGTCGATCGCGGGGACCTCGAGACGGCCGGCAGCGTCGGCCTGATCTCGGCCGTCGAGGGCTTCGATCCCGAGCGTGGCGTGCGCTTCGAGTCCTACTGCGAGTTGCGCGTCAAGGGCTCTCTGCTCGACGAGCTGCGGACCCAGGACTGGCTGCCGCGACCGTGGCGCCAACGCATCGAGGCCCAGAAGCGCACCAAGGAAGCCCTGCGCGGCGAGCTCGGGCGCTCCCCTCACGATCATGAAGTCGCCGAGTCCATGGGGATGGAGGTCGACAACTACCAGCAGGTGTTCGGAACGGGGCTGCCGTTGGCGCCGACCGGGTCGATGCCGAACTCGGAAGGGGACGAGGAGTCCGCTCCCGCCCTGGACGTGGTCCCGGACAAGTCGGTCGAATCTCCGGGCGACCGCCTGAGTCGCGACGAACTCCTGCGCCTGGTCGCGCAGCGTCTGTCCGAGCAGGAGTACCGCATCGTCTACCTGAAGTACTGGGAAGAGCTGCCGATGCGCGAGATCGGTCAACTCACCGGACTCTCGGAATCGCGCGTGTGCAAGATCCACGCGCGTTTGATCGAGCGCTTGCGCGATCGGTTCCGCGTCGACGTTCCGTCCTAATCCTCACGCCGTGCCGAGGACCTCTCTGATCCAGAGAGTCGTGGTCGGCCCTTCGGTTGCTGCAACGGGTGTCCGTTCCGGATCGACGTGAAAAGAGAGGGGGCCCAGGACCGAAGTCCCGAGCCCCCTGGGTCCCGGACAGGCCCACACGAAGTGGGCCCGGCGATCACTGGTGCGCCATCAACAGATGACAGCACTCCCCCTTGCGATCGTGGCACGGCCGAAGCCGTGATCCCGGGTGGCGCTCAGGCGAGGATGTCCCCACTCCCTCAATCGAGCGCCGCTTCTCCCCGAGGTTCCAAGACTCGTCCCCACAAGTCGGCTGGAACCTCTACGTGAGCTCGCGGAGGGCGTCCCCACACCCTGTGTTGCGAACTCGAACCGCCCGCGCCATGCGCAGAGCGGAACACGTCGAGCCTCACCGGTGGAGCGGGAGGACCCGGGGACGGCTTCGAGGGCGACCTCGAAGCTGAACAGGCGGAGCCCGCGTTCCCCGGCCCACGCAAGGTCGCCGCCGGCGCGCACGCCTGGTCGGTCGATCCCTTGGGATTCGTGGTGGATTCGGGGGAGTTGGTGCATGGCGTCCGCTTTGGGGAACCGGCACACCGAGGGAGACGCCCGCAGAGCCCACATGGAGGGCGTATGCGGCCGACCGGAGGTCATGCTCCGGAACCGGTCGTCTCGAACGGCGGGACGGATCCCGTGCTCCTCCAAGGCCACGCCGGTGTCGTGTTGGGACGTTCGGAAGCCCGGCGACCTTTGGGGCCCGTAGCTTTGCGCACCGGCTCGGGAGCCGGATTGCCCTTTCGCGTCCTCGTTGGAGCACGGCAACCTATCCCGCTGGTGGTTCCGGGGCAAATTAGGATGACGCATTTGGCATGGAAGAGATTTCCGCCTGCCCTAAATGGCTGGAACGGCGGTGTTTAGGCGCGATTCCCGTCGCTCCACAGGGCCGCAAATCGTGTCCAAAGGCGCCTCGTTTCGAGCCCCCGGCGGGGTCCTGGTGGTAGCTTCAGAGACATGCTCCGCACCACCCTTCCGATCGGTCTCATCACGGCACTCGCGTCCGTCATGGCCTGTTCCAGTTCCACCCATGCCGTCGGCACTGGGACCCCCCGTTTGGTCGTCGTGATCTCGGTGGATCAGATGCGTCCGGACCAGTTGGACCGGCTCCAGGACCACCTCGATCCGGACGGGCTCGGACGCTTCCTTCGAGAGGGCCGCCGCTTCACGCGGGCTGCACTGCCGTACGCGTCCACGAGCACCGGACCGGGGCACGCCAGCCTCGGAACGGGGACCATGCCGCGGCATCACGGCATCACGGACAACTCGATCTGGGTCCGGCAGTCGGGGACGAGCCTCTATTGCTTCGGGGACGACACGGTTCAGGGCGTCGGGAACGCCGGCACCTTCCCCGAGGAGGGCGGGCAGCGCTCGGCCGTGAACGCGCTACGCCCCGCGCTGGGCGAGCACCTCCAGAACCAGTTCCCCGGAGCCAAGGTCGTTTCGATCGCGGGCAAGGATCGTTCTGCGATCGGGATGGGCGGTGCGACCGCCGACCCGTGTCTCTGGTGGGAGCGCAGCGCGGGGCAAGGTCTCGTGACGTCCACGGCCTACCGCACCGACCTGCCGAAGTGGGTGAAGAGCTGGAACGACACGTGGGTCGCAAGGGCGAACGGTTGGACATGGACTCCCGACATGTTGGACCCGAGCGCTCTGCCGCCCGGTACCGAGATCGACGATCGTGCGGGGGAGGGCAACCTGTTCGGTCAGGGACGCGCATTCCCCTACACGCTGCCGACCGCCGATCCGGCGATCCAGGTTCAGCGTGTCGCCCTCGCGGAGGCCATCTACCGCACGACCTATGTCGACACCATCGTGCTCCAGGCCGCGCTGCTCGCGTTGGATGCGGAGCAACTAGGAGGCGATGCCGTTCCGGACCTGCTCTGCCTGGGGTTCGCGGCCACGGACACCATCGGGCACAACAACGGACCTTTCAGCCACGAGGTCACGGACAACCTGCTTCGCCTGGATGCGAGCCTGGCGCAGTTCTTCAAGAGCCTTGACGAGCGCGTGGGCGCAGGCAACTGGATCGCTGCGCTGACTTCGGACCACGGCGTGCTGCCGCTGCCGGAGGGCCAAGCGGGCCAGGTGATCGGCGCCACGCGGGTGACGACGGCCGAGGTCACCAGCCTGACCGCGAGCGTCCGCCGGCGCATCAAGACCGAGTACGACGAGACGTTCGGCGTGGCGGTCACCGCGGTCGGGATCACCTTGAACCCGGCGCTGATGGCGGCGGCCGGTGTCGAGGGTCGGGACGTGCGCAGGGTCGCTGCGGACGGCCTCGCCGAGGAGTTCCCGTGGATCGATCAGGTCTTCACCCAAGACCAGATCCTGGAGCCGATCCAGAGCACGGATTCCGAGGTGCTACGCCGTTTCAAGAACGGGGCTCACGTCGAGCGTGGTGAGGACCTGCGCCTCCTCCTGCAGCCCGGAACGCTGGCGGTGACGTGGGGGACCGGTACGTCGCACGGTTCGGCCCACGATTACGATCGCCGGCTGCCCCTGCTGCTCCTGGGGCCGGGCGTGGACAAGGGCACGGACGCCAAGCCCTGTGCGAGCCAGGACGTCGCGCCCACCTTGCTGCACCTGCTCGGGGTCTCGGGCACCGCCATCGATGCGATGAACTTCGACGGCCATTCGTTGATCGAATAGAAGCTGGTCCGACTGGGAGAACCGGGAGTACCGCGTCAGACACG
>TARA_R110002073_G_scaffold63696_17_pt1 | contig 12650 bp, 13 predicted proteins | sample TARA_R110002073 | Tara Oceans TARA_R110002073 (sample SAMEA4397174) | marine metagenome | biome: Polar Biome; feature: [DCM] deep chlorophyll maximum layer (ENVO:01000326); material: water (ENVO:00002006), including particulate matter (ENVO:01000060) such as... | depth 40 m
AATGTCGTCAGGCAGATCGCCTCCCAGCCACGGCTCCAGCAGCGCCTCCGAGGCGTCGCGATCGCGGGCGGTCGCGGATGCCACGCCTGTCAGGCCGGCGGCGATATCAGCAGCGCGCGCGGCATCTGCCGAGGCGTCGCGCCCCTCCTGCGGTCGAATCTGGAGCGTCATCGCGCCACGCAGATCCGCTGTCCAGCTATCCGATGCGGTCCACGCGCCGCGCGCGCCAATCGCCGAGAGGCAGGCCAGAAACACCAATATGGCGGCCACCACGAACAGGGGGCGATCGCGATGCGAATCCGGCGGCAGCAGGGGTGCCGGTTTGCCCGCGGGGGCCGTCAGGGGCGGGACATCATTGCGATCTGTCATGCGCCCCTCTGCTTCACGGTCAGGCGGCCATCGGCCAGCGTCATGATGGGAACATCCAGCGCCCGGACAAGCGTGATGTCGTGCGTGGCAATCAATACCGTCGTGCCCAGCTTGTTGAGTTCGGTAAACAGGCGCAGCAGGCGTCGACCCATGGCCGGATCGACATTGCCGGTCGGTTCATCCGCAATCAGCAATTCGGGCTGCCCGACAATCGCACGCGCGATGGCCACGCGCTGTTGCTCGCCGCCGGACAGTGTGGCGGGCTGGGCATCCATCTTGTCGCCAAGGCCGACCCAGGCGATCAGTTCGGCGACGTCTTCGGCATATTCGGCGCGCTTGCGACCGGCCACACGCAGGGGCAGGGCCACATTTTCGAAGACATTGAGGTGGTTCAGCATCCGGAAATCCTGAAACACCATGCCGATTCGTCTTCGGACATGGGGCAATTCACGCCGCGTCAGGGCGGCCGAATCACGTCCAAAGTGGGAAATCAGGCCCCGCGACTGCTTCCGGGCCATGTAGATGAGCCGCAAAAGCGTTGTTTTTCCGGCACCTGAAGGTCCGGTGAGGAATTGGAAACTACCTCGCGGTAAATCAAAGGTGATGTCCCGCAGGATTTCGGGACCGCGTCCATACCGCATTCCAACGGAATCGAAACGGACGACCGGCTCGGCATCTCTCATCGGGGCAAGACTGGCAGGCGGTTCAGACAAGGCATTCCCTTTGGCAAGGATCGCAGCTTAGAGAAGGTAAACCGGGACGTCATGATACTCAGCTGCCCCAACTGTTCCACGCGATATCGCGCTGATCCAGAGGCGATTGGCAGCGGGGGGCGCCGCGTTCGCTGCGCATCCTGTGCGCATGTCTGGGCTGTGTCTCCCGAACCGGCAATGGACTTGCCCACAATCGAGACCGCGCCGGACACAGAGCCGAAACTGCCGCATCGCGCTTTTCGCGAGCGCGCCGAGGAACGTCGGAAAAAAGTGACAATGGCGGCTGCAGGCAGTGCCTGGGGCGGGCTCGGCGTCGCGGTTGCCGGCGCGCTGGTCGCGGTCGTGCTGTTCCGGGCCGATATTGTCAGCCTGTGGCCGCAGGCGTCGAGCGCCTATGCGATGGTCGGCCTCGAGACCAACCCCTATGGCGTCACGATTGAAGATTTCACGGTTACCCGGATGACGGACGGCGACGTGCCGGGTGTCATGATTGAAGGTGTCGTCCGCAATGTGGATCGCCGTGACCGCGAAGCGCCGGCCCTGCGGGCCATGCTTCTCGACGAGCATTCGGACACATTGCTGGAATGGACAGTGTTGGTTAATGGCGGGGATTTGCGCAGCGGCGAGACCCGCGCTTTCCAGACAATCGTGTCCGATCCGCCGCATGCAGCGACCTACGCGGAAATTACGCTGGCCGGACTGGACTATGAGACGCCGCCCGTCACGCCGCCCGAACATGCGGACCCCGAAGACGACGCCGCACCGCAGCACATCGCCGACGCAGGTCACTAGGCCGGCACATCGTCAGGAACCGAAACGCTCCAGCAGCCGCTCGATATACTCGATCTCATCCTGCGGGCGTCCCTGCTCGGAGGACCGTCGGCGCAATTCTTCCAGGATTTCCCGGGCGCGCTGACGGTCGATTTCGTCAGGCACATCGACACCGGCACCGTCAGAGAAGCCCCCGCCCTCTGTGGGACGGCCCAGCGGATCGCGTTCGCCCTGTCCTTGACCGGATTGTTGTTCTTCCATCCGGTCGAGCATGTTGCGGGCGATCTGTTCCGCGCCATCACGCAGGGAATCCAGCGCTTCTGCTTGCGCATCGAGCGCGCCCTGGGCGTCCCCGGCATTGAGCGCGTCCTGCGCGTCGCGCATCGCCTGTGCCGCGCCGCCCAGTGCATCCTCAGCGCTGTCACCAAAACCCTGCTGCATCTGCGCCATCTGGTCGGCCAGGCGTCCCTGTGCGTCGGCCAGCGCCTGTGACGGCGATCCTTGCGCGCCGCCAGCGCCTTCAGGGGCCTGTCCCGGTGAACCCGAACCCGGAGACCCTTCTTCAGGGGAGCCCGGCATGCCCTGGCTCTCGCCCTGGCCTTCCGGTCCGCCTTGCGCCATGTCGAAGGTCTGGTCCTGCAATTCACGCTGCTCGCCGATCACATCGCCCAGCTGCTCGAGCGCTTCGCGCATGGCTTCGCTGATGGCATCATCGCTGGAGCCTTCACCACTGCCCTGGCTCAGCTGCATTTCCATGTTCCGCAGCATCTCGCCAAGCGCCTGCAACGCACGCCGCGCATCGGCCGTATCGCCCAGTTCGGCAGCATCGCGCAAAGCGTCGAGCATTTCCTGCAAACCGGCCGTGTCCAGTTCCTGCCCCCCCTGGCCTTCGGCGACATTGCCTTCTTCGGCGGCTTCACGGGCCAGGGCTGCGAGGTAGTTTTCCATCGCCTCCTGATAGGCTTCGAACAGCGGTGCGAGTTCGCTTTCGTCCGCCCCGCGGGCGAGCGCTTCCATCAATGCCCGCTCGGCAGCCCGAAGCGCGGCTTCTGCATCGGCCAGCGAACCAAGCTCGGCGCGCAGGGCTATGGCCCAGAGGTTTTCATCGAGCGGACCAAGTTCTTCTCCGTCATGGGCGCGTTGAATGCTGCGCAATTCGCGGCGCAGGCCCAGATAGACGATCGGATCCTCAAAGAAGGCGACGGGCGCATCGGTAATGGCATCCAGCGACCGCGCGACGCGCTGCAGGCGTTGCGGCGCGCGCTCGATACGGCGGTCTGGCTCGTCGCCTGTAAAGACAGGTCCGGCAGGAATTTGGTCAGCCGTCAGTGCCGGTCGGGCGGGCAATGGCGCATAGTCGGTGCCGGCGCTCATCACCTCGCGGCGCTGCTCGGCCACGGCGCGGGCCAGCGGATTGAGAAAGACGCGTTCCGGTAGCGTGAATTCGATTGATGGCGAAAACCCGGTATTGTCACCGGCGTCGGTGGCCGCGATCCGCAGGTCCACGCGCTCTCCGGCGAGGCGGTTCCGGGAGGTGTCGACAAGGGCGCGCAGCCCTTCGGTGGTCTCGGCCATGCTGGCCGAGGTGATTTCGATCTCGTCCCAGTCGCCGCCGCGATCATCAATGGCGCGGAACTGCAGCCGATAGGACACCGCGCCATAATCGTCATCCACCGTGAAGGTCACGGAAAGTTCGCCGCTCGCGCGGGCTTCGGGCACACCGGTCAGGCGCACGTCAGGTGGAGTGTCAGCAATGGCATCGATAGCCCAGGACAGGCGCGTACGGCCGGCTCTCAGCGTCACCGTACCGTCGGTGGAGACCGGCAGGCGGCTTTCCCACACGCCGTCACCGATGGACCGGTTTTCGCCGTTGACCCCATCGAGCCGCAATGCAGGCGTCCGCCGCGCACCGGCGACCCGAACGGTAAAGACCGATCCTTCAGGCGCCGAGGCGCGCATGTCGCCGTCCCGCAACAAAATCGGCGCGCGTCCCGTATAGGCAGGCGGATCGAGCCAGGCATCGACATTCACGTCGCTTTCACCGCGCAGCAGCGGTTGCGGGCTGAAGGCGTCGAGCAGGCGGCCGGACGCAAAATCACCGGCCACGCCCCAGCCAAGACCGACCAGGACGACCAGGGCAATGCGCGCGCCCCAGACATCAAGCGTGGCCCAGGCCGCCTTGGGTTGGCGCGCGCGTGCACCTTTCAGCCGTTCCGCCATGCGCGCCTGGTGGGCGTCCCACAGCGCGTTCGATGCGGCGTCACCACCGCTGGGCGTATCGCTCAGCGCTTCATGGGGACGGGCCGGGATATTGGAATCTTCTTCGACGCGCCGTGCCGCGTCCTCGGCAGTCGGAGAGACGAAGGCGCGACTGGCCCGCCAGGCCAGCCAGCCCCCACTCCCCAGAATCAGCACGCCCGCGATGGCCCGCCACGGGTCACCGACATGTTCCCACAGGCCAAACAGGGCGAGCACGGAAAACAGGCCGATCGCCAGGGCAATCGGCCAGAGGACCGGCGCGGCGCGCTCCCAGAGCAACGCCAGGCGGGCGAGAAATAGGGAAGCCCGGTTCATGGACGACACGCTAGCACGCTGCTTGACGAAGCGTGTAGCGCCTCATGCATTACGATTTGTTGAGCTATTCTTCGCCGTCCGCATCCGGTTCGGAAACCGGTTCCTGCGCCGGGTCTCCCCACATGGGCGGCGGCCGCTCGAGATTGCCCCGCATACCGCATCCGGCGAGGGCCAGGGCACTCACGGCCAAGAGCAGACAGGTCAGTTTCTTCATCAGGCATCGCCTCCAAGCCGTTTGCGCCACGCGTCGATCTGTTCCTTAACCCGGACCGGGGCAGTTCCGCCATAGCTGGTCCGGCTTTCCATCGAGGCACGCGCGCTGAGCACGGAGTAGATGCGCGAGTCGATCCGTGGCTCGATCGCCTGAAAATCCTCGAGTGGAAGCTCGGAAAGAAACAGGTCCTTGTGTTCTGCGGCTTTTACCGCGCTGCCCGCGACATGATGGGCCTCGCGGAACGGCATTTCGAGCTCGCGCACCAGCCAGTCTGCCACGTCGGTTGCGTCCGAATAGGCCTCTCCGGCCGCGGCTTCGAGAACGGCCTTGTCGAAGACCAGATCCCCGGCCATGCCCGTCATGGCGGCAATCGCCAGTTCCAGATCGTCGATCGCCTGAAACACCGGTGCCTTGTCTTCCTGCAAATCCTTGGAATAGGCCAGCGGCAGGCCTTTCACGACCATCAACAGCCCCATGAGCGAGCCCGTGATGCGACCGGGTTTGGCGCGGACCAGTTCGGCGGCATCCGGATTGCGCTTCTGCGGCATGATTGACGATCCGGTCGACCAGGCATCCGACAGCCGCGCAAAGCCAAAGCGGCGCGAGGTCCAGAAGACGATCTCTTCGGCCAGCCGCGACAGGTTGACCGCTGCAATGGACGCCGCCGCCAGCGTTTCCAGAGCAAAGTCTCGCGCTGAAACCGCGTCCAGGGAATTGCCCATGGGGCGATCAAAACCCAGGGCCTTGGCCGTCATGTCGCGATTGATCGGGAATGCGGTCCCGGCCAGGGCGGCCGCGCCAAGCGGCGACTCGTTCATCCGGCGACGCGCATCGGCGAAACGTCCCCGGTCGCGCTGCGCGGTCTCGACATAACACAGCAAGTGGTGGCCCAGGCTGATGGGCTGCGCCGTCTGCAGGTGTGTGAAGCCTGGCATCACCGTGTCTGCGTGCTTCTCCGCCTGCGCAACCAGCGCCGCCTGGTAGAGGCCCAACGCGGTATCAATGCGGTCGCACGCCCCGCGCAGCCAGAGCCGGAAGTCGGTCGCCACCTGATCATTGCGTGACCGGCCGGTGTGCAGGCGTCCGGCGGGTTCTCCGATGACGGCTTTCAGGCGCGACTCGACATTCATGTGGACGTCTTCGAGCGCGCGCGACCACGCAAAATCTCCGGCGCGGATTTCATCGCGCACCTGGTTGAGCCCGCGCAGGATTTCTTCGGCATCCTTTTTGGAAATCACACCGCATTCGGCCAGCATCCCGGCATGGGCGATAGAGCCGGCGATATCTTCCTCGGCAAGCCGCTTGTCGATATCGATCGAGGCATTGATTGCCTCCATGACCGCACTAGGTCCATCCTCGAACCGGCCGCCCCAGAGTGAATTGGCCGCAGCCTGCGTGGGCTGGCCGGATCGGTGGTCTGCGGTCATTATGAACATCCTCCGGTTCAAGAGAGTGGACAGACACGTCATGCGCCCATCCGCCCTGAAAATCGCCATTATCGCCATGCTCGCGATTCTGGTTCTTGCCCTTCTATACGTCATTGTCTCGGCGATGAACCCGGGCGATCGCGGCGGGCTCAGCCAATATGCGCGCGGCGAGATGCGGGCATTGCGCATTCTCGATGAAGCGCCGCCCCGCCCGGCCTCACCCTTTTATGATGCCGAAGGCACGGCGCATACGCTGAGCGAATTCGACGGTCAGGTCACACTGGTCAATTTCTGGGCGACTTGGTGCGCGCCCTGCGTGGTTGAAATGCCGGCACTCGACAATCTGCAGGCCGAATTCGGTGGAGAGGATTTCCAGGTCATCACCATCAGCCATGACCGGTCGATTGAAGACGCGCGGGACTTCTTTGAGCAAACCGGGTTGGAACATCTGACGCTGTACCATGACAACACCTTTGCCGGCGCGACCGCCGTGGGTGCGCCCGGTCTGCCGATCTCGATCCTCTATGACCGCCATGGCCGCGAGATGGCACGCATGCCGCGGGATGCCGAATGGGACAGCGACGATGCCCGGGCGCTGATCCGCGCCGCCATCGACCAGGGTTAGCCGGCCACTTTTTTCGTCTGCACCCAGCCCACGGCAGCGCGGCGTTCGCCAGCGGACACGCGTTCGACACGGTGCGGAATGCCGGAGGCATAGACGAAGGCGTGTCCGGCCGGAAGCTTGATCGCGACCTCGCCCTCGGCATCGTCGAGGATCAGCGCGCCGCCTTCATACTGGTCCGGTTCGCTGAGGAAGAGCGTGAAGGAGAAGTCGATCCGGAACGGCTTTCCATTCGGATACATCACCGTGTCATCGACATGGCGGCCATACGCCATGCCCGTCGTGTAGCGTGACAGGAGGAGGGGGCTGACCTGATCGGGCGACGCCACCTCTTGAAAGGCCGGGTTGCGGATCAGCGCATCGGTCAACATCCCCTTGAGCGCGCGGGCAACGGGGTCGTCCCGTTCGGCCTGTTCGTTGGACTTTACCTGTGCCGCCTTGCGCCCGGCCGTGGCTTTTCCATCCACAAAGCGGATCTTCGCCCAGGCGTCTGTTACCAGCGCCAGCTCGTCGGCGCTGAGAATGCCGGGAATGTCCACACGTGAACCCATCTGCACCCGTTCTTTGAGAACCATTTTCATTTGCTGCTTTCGCGCCTAGTGTGTGAGCCAAGTTCCGCCCACTTCAAGCCCGGAGTATCTCATATGGCCGTCCGCAAACACTGGTTATTCCTGTCCACCGCCATCCTGGGTGTCAGCCTGGCAGCCTGCAGTGCCGGTGACGGCGAGCAGGGCGAAGCCGGTGAGACCATGCACACCGCGTCGGGCGAAGGCGGCGAGGGTGGAGAAGGCGGCGAGGGCGGTGAAGGTGGTGAAGGCGGCGAGGGCGGTGCAGCCCAGGCCGGCTTGAGTGAAGGCGGCGCGCGAGTCTATGTCTACGGACAGATGCGCGGCCACCTGGTGGTTGCCAAGGCCCTCTACGACGCCGGCGATGCGATCGCCGGAAGCCCGCATTTCATGCATCCGGTCGTCGAGGTGATGGCGGGTAATCCTGACCAGTTCGATGCGGCAACCACTGCTCAATTGACCGAGGCGATCGAAGCGCTCGCCCTGGCCGGCGAAGATGGCAGCCATGCCGACGAGGTTCAGGCGCAGTATGACACGGTCATCGGGCAGATCGACGCCGCCCTCGGTTCCGCGACACTGGCCGACCATGCCGAGGGCTTCGCGGCGCTGATCGCACAGGCCCGCCACGAATACGGCGAAGGCGTCGTCAATGGCGCGATTGAGGATGTCATCGAATATCAGGACGCGTGGGGCTTCATTGCCGCCACGCGCGCGAGCTTTGACGCCCACCGCGCCGAGTACGACGCAGCGGATGCGGACGCCGCTGACACGCTGGACACAGCCCTCGCGGATTTGCAGGCGCTGCGCGGCGCGGCCATGGAAGATCCGCCAGCGGAGATTTCAGCCGTTCGCGCGGCGACGACCCGGGTGCAACTCGCACTCGCGCCGTTCCAGGGCTGATATGAAAATGCCCCGGCCAGCGCGGCCGGGGCATATCCATGTGAATCCGGAAAGGATGGCGGTCTAGAAGCCGACCTTGGTCAGCTCCTCGTCGAGTTCAGGCAGGGCCTTGAACAGGTCGGCGACGAGGCCGTAATCGGCCACCGAGAAGATGGGCGCGTCCTCGTCCTTGTTGATCGCGACGATGACTTTGGAATCCTTCATCCCGGCCAGGTGCTGAATCGCCCCTGAGATGCCGACGGCGATGTAGAGTTCCGGTGCGACGACCTTGCCGGTTTGCCCGACCTGGTAGTCGTTGGGCACGAAGCCGGCATCAACCGCGGCGCGCGACGCGCCGACGGCAGCGCCCAGCTTGTCGGCGATCTTGTCGAGCAGGTGGAAATTGTCGCCCGAGGCCATGCCGCGTCCACCGGAGATGACAATCTTGGCCGCACCCAGTTCGGGGCGGTCGGACTTGGTCAGCTCTTCGGAGACAAATTGCGACTTGAACGGGCCGGCAGGTGCGTCAATGCTCTCGACACTCGCCGAGCCGCCGTCACCAGCCTTTTCAAAGGTCGTCGGGCGAACCGTGACGATCTTCTTGGCATCGGATGATTTGACCGTCTTCATGGCATTGCCCGCATAGATCGGGCGCACGAAGGTATCGGCGCTTTCAACGGCGGTGATGTCGGAAATCTGCATCACATCCAGCTTGGCGGCGATACGCGGCGAGAAATTCTTGCCCACGGTCGAAGCCACGGCCAGCATCGCGTCATAGTCACCCATCAGCGGTACGATGAGGGCTTCCAGCGCTTCAGCGATCGGATGCGCGAGGCTTTCGCCATCGGCATGCAGCACCTTGCGAACACCGGCAATCTTGGACGCCGCTTCGGCGACGGCACCCGCGCCGGACCCGGCGACCAGAATGTCGATATCGCCGCCCATTTTGGTGGCGGCCGTGACGGCAGCGCGTGTCGTATCGTTCAGCGCTGCATTGTCGTGTTCGGCAACAACGAGAATAGCCATTAGATGACCCCCGCTTCGTTTTTCAGCTTGTCGACCAGTTCGGCGACGCTCTCGACCTTGATCCCGGCTTCGCGCTTGGGCGGCTCGGTGACCTTCACCACGCTCAGGCGCGGTGTGAGGTCCACGCCATAATCACCCGGCGCCTTCGCATCGATCGGCTTGCGCTTGGCCTTCATGATATTGGGCAAAGACGCATAGCGCGGCTCGTTCAATCGCAGGTCGGTGGTGACGATGGCCGGCGTTTCCATCGACAGGGTCTGCAGACCACCATCGATTTCGCGGGTCACCTTGATCGACGTGCCGTCAATCGCGACTTCCGAAGCAAAAGTGCCTTGCGGCCAGTCAAGCAGCGCAGCCAGCATCTGGCCGGTCTGGTTGGCATCGTCATCAATGGCCTGTTTGCCGAGAATGACGAGATCGGGATTTTCCTCACCGACGACCGCCGCGAGCAATTTGGCGACGCCCAGGGCTTCGACAGCTTCGTCCGTCACGATGTGAATGCCGCGATCCGCGCCCATGGCGAGCGCTGTGCGGATGGTTTCCTGTGCCTGTTGGGGGCCGACGGAAACCACGACGATTTCCTCTGCGCCGCCCTTTTCCTTGATACGGATCGCTTCTTCGACAGCGATCTCGCAGAAGGGGTTCATGGACATCTTTACATTGGCGAGGTCCACACCTGACTGGTCAGGCTTCACGCGCGCTTTCACATTGTAGTCAATTACCCGTTTGACCGGGACGAGAATCTTCATCCGAGAGGCTCCGGTGCAACGCGCGCAGCGAGGCGCGCATCCAGAAATAACAGGCGGCGAAACTGCCTTTGCCAGTGGGCGGTGTCAATGCAACGACCCGGCTGACGCACGCGTCAATTCGCAGCGCCCCTCAGTCCTTCATCCACCGCGAGACCGGCCCCTTCGGAGCGACAGCAAAACGCCACAGGGCGTAGAGCAGGGCCGAGATGAGGGCGCACACTGTCAGCATCACGGGAATAAACCAGGCACCAAGGATTTCCTCGGCACCGTCCTGGACTTCGTAGGAGAGCGACCAGTCGCCCGCTGAGTGCTGCCACAGGCCCACCGCGTCCGGGTAGAAGACCTCCATCACCACCATGTGGAGGAAGATGAGGACAAAAACCCCGACAACGCCGAGCGCCAGAATCGATCCGTAGTGCACGATGACGGCAAGCGGGCGACCCCAGACGGGTGGAGCGTCAGGCAGAACCCCATAGCTTTCGATCGCCATTTGCAGGCGTGTGTACTCGTCGCCACTCGTCAGCCTGTCCATCGCTTCGCGGATATGGGTCGCGGCTTCTGCGCGGATGTCCGCGCGTTCGGCTGTGTTTAGCTCGCGGTTGGACCAGTCCAGACGACGTTGAAAATCCTGCCACAAGCGGCGTGCCTGTGGCGTCGAGAGTGTGAGCACATCGGTCATGACGTCGTCTCCTGGCTCTCCAGCGCGGCACTCATCGCCGTCCAGATGGCTTTCATCTCGGTGAGCACTTCGGCACCGAACTGCGTGGTTGTGTAATATTTGCGAGGGGCCCCGCTGTCCTCGGCGACCCATTCAGCGGTGACCAGCCCGTCATTCTTCATCCGGGTCAGGACCGGATAGACCGTGCCCTCGGCGAGGTTTTCGAAGCCAGGCACCTGCTTCAGGCTGGCGACGATCTGATAGCCATAGGCGCGGCCCGCCTGCAGGCGCGCCAGCAGAAGCATCTCGAAATATCCCTTGCGGGCCTGGGAGATCCAGCGTTCGAGCACGCCTGCCTTGTCGGTCTTGTCCGCCATGAAGCTCTTATCCTTCGCCAAGTGCTATTGGTATCCCTTGTATTCCGTTATAGCAAGATATATAGCAATACAAAGTATCTTGTTATAACCAAGGAATGCCCCGATGCGAACTCTCACTCTCGTCCGTCTCATTGCCGTTCTGGCCGCGCTGGGCTGGATCGTCTTCACGGCCACTGGCCTGCGCCCCTTCACGGGGCTTGATCCGGACGCGCCGCCAGAAGAAATGGCCGCGCAGCTCGATCGCGTTCTGGATCGCGCAATGCAGCGATATTCGATTGCAGGTGTCTCAGCGGGGGCGATCCACGATGGCGAAGTCGTCTGGTCGGCCCGCCGGGGAATTGCCAGCGGTGACGCCGCGCCCGTGACAGGCGACACCGCCTTCAACATGGGTTCGGTCTCCAAGCCGGTAACGGTATGGGCGGTCCTGACCCTGGCCCGCGACGGCTTGGTCGACCTTGATGCACCGATCCAGACCTATTTGACCCGCTTCACACTCCCCGACAGCGAATTTGACGTCAGTGGTGTCACTGTGCGGCGACTGCTTCAGCATGTCGGCGGCATCAACATTCACGGCTATGGCGGCTACAGCCCGGAAGAGGAGCAACCCGCCGACATCATCGAGCTCTCGGAGCAATTCGAACCGCTCGCCCTGGTCCGCGAACCCGGCAGCGCGCCGAGCTATTCCGGCGGCGGCTATGTCCTGCTTCAAATGATGATCGAGGATGTCAGCGGACAGAGTTTCGACGCCTACACGCGCGAACACGTCTTCGCGCCGCTCGGCATGGACAATAGCGGCTTTGTCGAAGCCGACCTGCCCAGTCGGTCCGCTGCGTTCAACTACTATCGCAGAGAGATCGGCGACCTGCGCGATGTCGCCCTCGCGGCCGCAGGTGTCTACGTCTCCGGGGACGACATGGAAGCCTTCCTGCGCGCCCACTTCAACGGCGGAGGACTCCTGTCCGCAGAATGGCTCGACCAGGCGTTTGCGCCTTCGGAAGGAACGCCGAATACCGGCATGAGCTATACCCGCCTAGAGACGCCGCGCGGTCTCCTCGTCGGGCATGGCGGCAATAATTCCAGCTGGAATGCCCAGATCTACATCCGCCCGGAAACCCGGGATGGCTTCTACTTCATGACCAATGCAACAGGAGGTGCCCAGCTCGACTTCGACCTTAGCTGTACCTGGCTGTCGGGCGCACGGGAAATGCCGGTTGAGGAGGTTTGCGCCGAAGCCCTGGAACTGACCCACCAGATCAGCCTGGCTGCCGGTGTGACAGGTGTGCTGGCGATCCTGGTTGCCTACTGGCTGTTCGCAGGTCTCGCGACCGGGCGACGCAAGTTGAGCCTCCCGCCGTCGGGGCGCGGCCCGGTGCGACTGACCGGGCGGATGCTTCTCTTTGCGGTCTTTGCCATCCTGACAGGTCTGAGTGCCTGGATATTCTATACAAATTCAGTGATGTGGCGCACCGAAGTCATCTTCATCGACGAGTTGCCGGTCGATGAATTCGAACGGCTGCTTCCTGCGATCCTCGCCTTGCTCATCGCCCTGTCGCTGAGCGTCTGGTCCAGCCCTGTGCAGCGAAGATCGTAGCCGGCAGCGCGCCGCCAGAATGAAAACAGCCCCCTTTCCATTATCGGCAAAGGGGGCTGTTCCAGCGTCTCGCGATTGTCTCCGCCTGGGAAGGACAACGCCAAAGATTTAGTC
>TARA_R110002073_G_scaffold25307_1_pt1 | contig 12646 bp, 10 predicted proteins | sample TARA_R110002073 | Tara Oceans TARA_R110002073 (sample SAMEA4397174) | marine metagenome | biome: Polar Biome; feature: [DCM] deep chlorophyll maximum layer (ENVO:01000326); material: water (ENVO:00002006), including particulate matter (ENVO:01000060) such as... | depth 40 m
TGCAGTAATTGTAGCAAAAGTAGGTAAGGCAATAGCTAAAAAGTTATGGCCTAAAGACTGGAATAATCACCCATTTTAATGATTGAAGAAACATTAGGAGAATATTGTAAAACAGTTTGGATATTTGGAGAGCCATATGACATGTGGATTCCAATGATGAATCCAAAATATTTAACAGAAAATAACCTATGGAATGACAGAGCAGAGAATACAGAAGAAAAGGATTGACCAACTAGAAGCAGAGGGGTACTATGTAATCAAGCTTATTAAGACAAATAAGAATGGTATCCCTGATATTATAGCTATACCACCTAATTGTGGTGTGTTATTTTCAGAAGTAAAAAAGCCAGAGGGCAGGGTGTCTGCCTTACAAGAATATAGACTAAAAGAATTAAAAAAGCATGGAGTCAAAACAGAAGTATACAGAGGGTGATGATTTTGAATTAGATGAGTTTTTCTTAGAACGAATAGATCTTTTTAAAGAACCTGTAAAAAACAGAATAGCAAAAGAAATAGATAAGCTATCTAGACTACCAAATACTAATGACGAAATAAAAGTCATTTCAGGAGTAGTTCATGATGATGAAAAAAAACCTACATTCTTTTCAATAGAATATTTTAGAGCCAAAAAAACTCCATCTATTCTAATTGACATATACCCTATAGAACTAAACAATTACTTAGACGCAATTAACACCGGAATTTATATTAAATAAAATGGAAATATCAAAACGTAAATTAGAGAAAATTAGTGGAGCAATACTAACTTCATTTATTAACCTGCACTACCTAGAAGAATGTGACAGGACTGGGTTGTTTAAACAAAAAACAAAAAACAACCTCAGGAGGACTATAAGCGACTTAAAAGACATAGAGTTGAATTACTACAACAAGGTGGAGTTAGTTGATAAAAGTGACCTTGCAGACAAGCTAATCACAAATAAGATGGTATTTATTGAGTGGCTTTTAAATAAGTTTGATTTCAATGACTTTTGTAAGATTCAAGAAATATGTTTGGCATATGAATTAGACAAAGAATCAATCACAGAATCATCAGATAAAGTATTAGAAAATAACGGAGCAGAAAAAATAAGATAAATTATGAACCAGATAGAACTAAGACCAACAGAAAAGAAAGACCACTACAGGTTATTCCTAAACGGAACAGATGTAACTGGCGAACAAGAAAGAAGTGTGTTTAGACACATCATACAAGTAATCGATAACGGAATAGACTCTTAATTATGTACAGAAAAAAATTAATTCAAAAGATTCAGCAGCTAATTGATAGGTTGCCAGTGAGCAAGAAAAGAAAAGAAGCGAAGCAAGACTTACTAGAACTTAAACTAAGTGATAACGACAAGCATTTTATTCTGCTACAAAACAAATACAATAACCTATGATTGAAAACTTCATATTATTAAGTGATATAATTAATAAAATATATCAAGTAGATGTAAAAGAAAAAAACAGAGTAAGAAAAGTACAAGACTTAAAAAAAGTTTTTTCCCTTATAGCTTATGAAAAAATAAAAGGATTTAGATATACTGAAACTGGTCACTTTTTAAAATTAACTCACGCTACAATTATACATCAAGTTAAAAGTGCTAAAAATTTATTAAAATATGACAATTATTTTAAAGAGATTTATGATAGGGTTGAGCATGAGTTTTTAAGTCTAAGAAAAAATACTATAGAGGGAATGAGGATTGATATAGAGATGTTAGATAAACAACAAGAATATCTAAAAAAACAGTTTTTTTACGCTACTTTACAAGAATCAATAGAAGCTTTGAAAGACTATAACTATAGGCCTTTAAGCTCATTACAATAGATTTATTTATTTTTTCGTAAATTTAAGGCTTAAATATGTCAATAAAATCAAACAACCAAATTTCAGTAAGCTTTGTAAATGTTACAATGAAAAACATTAATGAAATTACTGACGATATATACGAGTGCTTGATGGATGAAGATTACATACAAATGAATCTTAAAATTAAAGAACTTAACTCCATCCTTAGAGAAATACAAAAACTTTCTGAACATGAAATACAGACCTAGACTGAATCACGAAGAGTATGATATGATTATAAATCATAGAGCTTTAAAAAAAGAATGTGACTCAAAAGGTATTCCAATTCAAAATGTAAATCATTATTGGCATAAAGGTAAAAACTTTTCTCTTCATGTTAAAAACAATGGACTTTCTCTAGATAAAGTTAGAAAGGATATGATTAAGGCGATGAATAAACACTCGCCTTTATATCCTGAAATAAAAAGAATAAAGCTAGATGAATCTCATCTTCTAGTTATTGATCCTGCTGATATACACATCGGAAAGCTATCATCTTCATTTGAAACAGGGGAAGACTATAACTCTCAAATAGCTGTTAAAAGAGTTAAAGAAGGAGTCAATGGAATACTTCAGAAAACAAATGGATTCAATATAGATAAAATACTTTTTGTCGGTGGTAATGATATACTACACATAGACGAACCTAACCGCAAAACTACTGCAGGAACACCACAAGATACCGATGGGATGTGGTATGAGAATTTCCTTACAGCAAAACAACTATACATAGATGTTATAGAAACACTACTGACTGTGGCTGATGTACATTTTGTATACAACCCAAGTAATCACGATTACATCTCTGGATTTATGCTATCAGACTCAATACAGTCTTGGTTTAGAAAAAGTAATAACATTACCTTTGATTGCTCAATAGCTCACAGAAAAGGATTTAAGTATGGTAGTAACCTAATAGGAACTACACATGGGGATGGAGCTAAGTTAGCTGATCTTCCTTTAATTATGGCTAATGAGTTTTCTAATTGGTGGGCTGAAACAAAACATCGTTATGTCTATACACACCATATACACCACAAGTCTAGTAAAGATTACCATGGTATCACAGTAGAATCATTAAGGTCTCCAAGTGGCTCTGATTCCTGGCATCACAGAAAAGGCTATGGTGTAGGAGGTGTCAAAGCCGTAGAGGGTTTCATACATTCAAAAGACCATGGCCAAGTAGCAAGATTAACTCATATATTTTAAAAAATAATCTATTTAAACTTTTTTAGTTTGTCTTCCATTGCTTTTACTCTTCGGTATGCACTTGTAGATTTGTATTTTTTATTGACTGATTTTTTGTCTCTCTTAAGTTTCTCTGCGGCTCTTGGATTAAAAATTTTAAGTTCTTCATAAGTAAGTCCTTTATCAGATTCCTTTGCTGCTTTTGCTTCTTTTATCTTAGACCAATCTTCAGCCATAAAATATCTTCTAAGGTCTTTGTAAAAAGGCATTGCCCCTACAATACCTGCTGCTTCTATTGCAGTTCTTTCTGAAAAGAACTTCTTAGCTGCTTTATCTCCTGCAGTACCTCCAGCCTTCATAGCAATTAATAATTCAGCTGTTCGACCTGCTGCCATTACTTGAGGACTAAGTGGCCCTGCTAAAACACTTGCAGCAGATTTAAAAAATCCTTTACTCTCTAAACTTTGTTGGTTTATTATACTAAAAATAATTGAATGCTTGAAAGAATTATAACCTTTTCCATCTTTATCTGACCACAACCCAAGCTGTTCTCCATACTCTTCATTTAATAACTCTATACCGTAATTTATAGGAATCATAGGCACGTTACCTGAAGCTCCTCTTGTTATTAAAGAAACACCTGCCCCTGCTAATTGTCTTATACCTAACTCTTTATAGTCTGTTTCGTCTTCATCATCTAATCCTAACATACCATTAAACATAGAAGCAAATGCCTTATACATTACAACATACAAACTCATTCGTGTCATAACTCCTGCAAGTTTTGCTCCACCTTTAATAGCACTTTCCTCTCCCTGTCCAATCATAGAAGCTACTGCTTGTCTTGCTGTAGCAAATTCATTAATAGAGAATCTAGACATGTATGAGTTTATTGTTTTGTAATATATCATGAAACCATTATCTGTATCTGAAAGTTGATTTTTCAATACCCCACTAAATGGGTCATTAGATGTAGCAGCTTGAGTTACTTTCTTATCAGCAGCAATTTTAGCAGCCTTGATAGCATCAGCATACTTAGTCATATACTCTTGGTCATTATTTGATATCTTATCAACATCCATGTCTTGACCAGTTTCCTGTTTGAATATTTTAGCAAACGTACCAAAAAATAAAGGTCTTGAAATCATTTTATCAGGAGTACTTAATAAGTTGTCTGCTAATAACTCAACTCCTTTTCCAAAAGTATCCGTAGCTCTTTTACCATACTGAAGAGAGCTTTTAAGATTACTGTTTGATGCTCTCTTTGCAGGTTTTTTGTTTCTGACTACTCCTCCTTGTTCTGCCTTAGAACCTCCTAGTATTTCTGAACCCCAATTTTTACTAACAGTAGTTGAACCCACGTTTTCGGCAAATGATAATCCGTTTTGCATTAATGATAGATTACCGTATTTAGTCATCCCCTCCATTAACTGAAGTGGTGAATCTAATAATCCAAACGTTAAGTTACTTCCTAATTCCGCAACAGATCTAGGGACAGATGCTAACGTACTATAGTAACCAACTCTTTTAGCCATATCAAAATACTTACCACCAATAACATCTGTACTAAAATTACTAGAAAGAACGTTCTGAATAGCTTCATTGTATGCTTTATTTAAAGACTGTGTAGCTTCTATTACATCTTCTGAAGCATTGTTTTCTTGACTTAATTTTGTTAATTGAGTAAAGGCTTTTCTAGATGTTTGAATTTCATTAGTTAAAAAGAAATCTAAACCAGTTGCTCTTAATCCTCTAAGAGCAGTAGAAACAGGATCAAAGTCAATTGCTTTTGCTCCTTTAGTTCTGCCTATAGATGTTTTAGATTCGGTGCTTGTGCTTGGCGCAAAATAAGTTTTCTGTGCTAATAACTGTGAATCATCTTTATCGTTTGCTGCATCTACCTTATGATGAACATAATTGTTTAGTAAGTCTAATTTATTACCTCTAACAATACTTGTAGCATACGCTTGCTTATCTCCTAAAGCACCATAAACTTCTTCTAATAGTTTTATAGCTTTCTTTACTTTTGGAGATAAAGACTCATCCATTTTCTTACTTGTAATTACACCATTGTCACTATACTTTTTCTTAATAGCAAGTAGTATATCTATATCAGCTTGAGTGTAGTTGCTGTCAGAATTTACATCATTAAATTTTTCTATTGTCTTATCTATAAATGCATTTGCTTCTGCAACACCATCGTTACCTTTATTAGACTCATATTCTTTTGCTAATAAATATGTTGTTATTTCAAACCTTCTTGTTATAGCTGGATTAGTTCCTTCTTTTAATGTAGGAGCTATTATTTTTTCTACAGCATCAAGCTTATCTGTAAGTCTTCCTGTAAAGGTTTTAAATGCAGAATATTTTGTAGCAGTTGGTTCAAAAGAATTGTTTCGAATTGTATTATTATCAAAGTTGCCAAAAGCATTATCTATTACAGATAATGGATTAGTTCTAACAATTTCTAAAGATGGTGTAGATTTAGAACCTTTAAGTGCGGATTTAACAGAAGCAGCGGCTCTACCTCTAAACATACCAACTTTGTTTTTTAATGTACCATACTTAGCAATCATTGGCCTCATGTTATAAGCCCTACTGTTTATAGACTGTCCAAGTTTATTTGCAGCGTGAGTGTAATGCCCATCGTTAATATTTTCAAGTGTTATTTCTAATAGGTCTAATTGTTTGCCTGTTAACCCAATCAAGTCACTATCTTTAATATTCTTAAACACATCTACATCTCCTGCCTCTTTAGTTGTATTATCTAAACTTTTTAAACTTATTCCCTTAGACCTAGACTTTATTCGTGTTAAAGCCTTTTGTCTGTTCTCTGCGAAATCATTAGCGGCCTGTACAAGTTCTTGGTTTTCATCAGTCTCTGCCTTATTAATTTTATCAATAAGAGTTTGTAATGTAAATGAATCTAATTTATCTAAATCGTTTTCAATAAACTTAGAATCTTCTGAAATTAAAGTTTCACCATCCACATCTTCATTGATGATTTTATCAACTACACTTTTTAAAGTTTTAGTTTTTTTAGTTTCAACCTCTTCATCTACGTCCTGGTTACCTTCAACATATAAAGAATCAGCCATATTCTGAGAGTCTATTACCAACTGTTCATCAACTCTTACGTTTTCTTTTTGTTTTTTAAGATTACTTAAAAAATCATTGTAAGAATCTATATTCTCACTAGTCAATTGTTTAATTGGTGTATTTAAAATAGTAGTCAATCTTGATACAATATCTGGACTTAAACCATAGTTACCTTTATTTAATCTTGTGGTAACTTGTTTATTAAGTTTTATAGCTAATTGTTCTTTAACTGCAAAATCAGCATCATTAAAAACTTTCTCTGAGTAATCTATTAATTCTTGTACAGCTAATTCATTGTCAAGGTTTACACTATTAACTTTGTTTATAACAGCTTTTGTTTGAGCTGAACTAATAGTTCCTTTCTTACCTTTAGCGTAAGTCTTAATTTGGTCATTAAGTTCTTTTCTTTTAGTCTTTAAATCTTTTTTTGCAAGTCTTGCTGATTTGTTCCAAGATTTCCAAAATCTTTTACGTTGAGCATTTTCTCCCTCCTGCTTTGCTTTGTCAGTTCTAGTTGTACTCTTTACAGATTTTAAAATAGCTTTATAAGTATCAGCCGTTACAGTCTTATTATTAGTTTTAGCAATGGCTTCCACCTCAGCCTTAACCTCAGCTTCATTGGCAGCATATAAATCTATCTGCTCGTTAGAATAATTTGTATCTCCATTAGCAATTTTAGTTGCTAAACGTCTTGTTTTTGATTTATCTTTCGGTGATTCTTTTCTTATTTCTGAAACTCTTTTATCTATGGCTTCTTGATTTTCTGAATAAAATTGTTGAGCTTCTTCAGATAACTCTGTAGAAGAATCACTTTCAGCTATTCTATTTGAAAACGACTCAATCTTATTGTCGAGTTCATTGTTCACACTCATCACTTCTGTTTCAGAAGTGGTATCGGTTAACTGTTCAGTATCTGTCTCCGTAGTCGTGTCGCTAGCTTGGTCGGTTTTCGTGTCACCTTTTTCGACTTTCGTGTCGGTAGTGACTTGCTGAGTGTCTCCTTCTCCCACTTGCTGCAGTCCCACTTTGGAGTCTCCCCCCTCTTCTTTGCTTGTTGAAGCATCTGGTAGCACTTGCTTCTCTGTGCTTGGCTTTGAAATGGCATCGTTTTCTTTTTTAGTTTTAATAGCAAGTCCTGCATCAATTAATTGCTGACCACTAAATGTTAATCTTATTTTCTTTTTACCATCAACTTCAATTTCTGATTTAGAAATAGGCTCAATAGATTCCAATTGACTAGGAATATCTGACTCCAATTCATATTCAAAAGAATAACCTTTTGATGGGTCTTCAATAACTATATCTTCTTCTTCCACTTCAGGTGAAGCAGTTATATCTTCCTTCTTTATTTTAGCAAGTTCTAATTGCTCCTCTTGAGTTAAATTATTAAAATTTTCTATTGCTCTATAAGTGGCTTGACTATTATCAATTGTAAATTCTTTTTCACCTCTTTCTTTAGCTTCAGTAGTAAGCTCTTCAATAGCTTCCTCCTTTAGTTTTATCTTAGCTTTTCCATCTAAATAGTCAAAATTTGTTTTCTTAATTATATTATTTCTCAAATTCTGTATCCTAACATCTATATCTCCATGAAAAGAAGGGTCTAATTGTTTTTTTAATTCTTCTTGTTTTTTTATTTCTTGAATGTCTCTCATAACATTCAATGCAGTTTCAGGAGATAAATTAGTAGGAATACTGTTTATAGTGTTCTTATAAACATCAATGTCTGCTAGTATTTTTTTAACTTGCTCTTCCGTATATAATCCTTTAGTTACTTGACTATTTAAAAGTTGAGTTGTTTTTTCTACATCTTTAGATAAATTATACAAAGCATTCATTTTATCTATAGCCACCTCCCCTGGTCTAAATTTTTTATTATAACTTGTTTTTGCATTAGAAACCAATTGCCCCCCAAAAGGCATTAAAAATCCTGCAGCAGCAGATAATATAGTGGTATTAATAAACTCATCCCCACTAATAGTATTTGCCATTATTTCTTTTCTAGCAAATTCATTTACGTTTTCACCAATAACATATGCCTGACCTACTTGCTGTGTGTTTTCCTGAATTACTTCCTGCCTAGAAGCTTTCAGATAAACAGATGCATTTTCTCTAGCTTTAGCCCAATACGCTTTAGCTCCTTTAGCACCTGCTTTTTGGTAAGCCTTTAAGGATCCGCTCACAAGAGCATTTTTTGCGCTTTTCCCAAATATTTTATCCATTGCAACTGTTTGCGTAGACATAGGAGCTGTTATAACCCCCAATGCAAGTCCTTGCGATCCTGCTATAGATTGAATCTCTTCAGCTTGATTAATAGACAAACCTGCTTCTAACGCTTGTCTATATGATTGTTCGGCTAAGTTTGTTGAAAACAATGTGCCTTGAGCAACCATAGCAGATGCAGTAGTGGCCTTCATAGGAATTTTAGACATAAAACCAACAGCTTTACTACCTACAGAAGTTAAAGATAATCCTGCGCTTAATCCTTTACCAATCGTACCTACACCTTTAGTTAGTGCTATTTGTAATAACATATCAGTAACAATACCTGTTCCTTGAATTGCAGTACCTGTAGCAGAAAATGTAGATGTTTTGTTTCCATACTTAGCTACTTGAGTCTGTATTTGTTTAGCTTCTATAGGTGATAAAACATTTGTCACTCTTAAACCTAAATCAGTATTATATATTTGACCGTTGTTATCTATTAAATAATTTGTTCCATCTACATTTGACTCTTTACCACTTGCGTAACCATATCTCATGAAGTCTTCTCTTTCTAGTTCAATCTGAGCTTGATTCATCCTTATCTCATCAGCCATGCTATCTGCTCCAACAAGGTCATAAACACCCGCACTAAAGCTATTTATTCTGTCTGTTACTGACCTCCATCCCTGCTTAAAAGCTTGACTTCCTCCTCTAACATCTCCATTTTTTATGTCTTGATAAAGTTCTTGGTTCTTAACATCTCTTTCTTTTAGCTTAGATGTAATTATTGGAAACGATTGCTCAACATAAGAGGTCAATTCTTTAGAATCAACACCTGATGAAAAAGATAACTCTACACCATCAAAAGATGGATGCCGTCCTTCATTGTCTAGCTGATATTTTAAAACTTGAGATTCAACATTTCTTTCTACTTGATTGTTTATGTAGTTTGTTAGGAATTGCAATTTTACTCTTTCAGATGCAAGTGATGGATTGTATCCTCCACTATAATCAATTGACCTCCCGTCTTCAGCAATGGTCTCATCATCTAAAAGTCTTAAATATTCCTCTTTGTATCCTTGCTCATTTAAATAACCGTCAAAGTCCTTTATGTTAAATCCTTTTATTTTTCTAAGACTCTGAACATTATACATTCTTGACACATCAGTATCTTCAAAAAGTGTTGGTGAAAAATCACCTTCAGGACTAGAATCCAAATCAACTAAATCAGAATTAGACTCATACGCATATTTTTTATCTAATCTTTTCTCATTTATTTTATTAAGATATTTTTGTTTAGATTTTCTGTATAATGACTCTAATTTCTTTATGGCATTTTTATTTCCTTTTAACGCTCCATCAACTAATGATTCGTCAATAATACCATTCTCAATGGCTTTAGAGATGTTAAAATCAGAAAGTATTTTTTTCTTTGTATCAAGATTTATTTCAACAGAGTTCTGTCTCATCATCCTAGCTCTCATCATATCGGCAGTCTCAAAACCTTCTTCTGTTGAAGAACTAGATATGTTTTTTAAAACATCAAAATCATCTTGTAGATAGTCATACTGGTCTAAAGAATCGTCTATAACTGCATTAGGATTTTCTTCTACTACCTTTAAAGAATCCAAGGAGCCAGGACTTGTTTCCGTTTCGATAGTGGATTCCGTAACTTCCTCTACTACATCTGAAGGAGTAACGACTTGATTTTTTTTTTCACCCCAAGCAGATGAAAACACATCAAAAGTAGTTTCTGAACTTATTATTTTTTTATCAACACCTTGATTATATAAGGCTTCTTGTATAGAAGGGTCTGATTGAGAAAATTGCTCAAAGCTAGTTTCTTTGCTTAATAATCCTTGTTCAATATAACTTTCGTAAAGAGCTTTTAATTTTTCCATTTTTTAATTTATAGGATTCCCAAATGCATCTACTTTTTTCTCACTTCCACCGCTAGGTTTTTCTCCTCTTAATACTCTATCCATGTTCTTTTGAAGCCATACATGATTATCACTAGATGAAGCTGCTGGGCTTTCGTAATCTACACCATCTACTGTAATTACGTATCTGTCTTTATATGACCCAGTTTCTTCTTTAAACGATACGTTTATATTACTATCTAAGCTATATTCTTTTATAGCCTTTTGTATTATAGTATTTGCTACACCAGTAACTTCATCTTCGTCAGGGTCACCTTCAATAGCTTTTGCAAATGTTTCTGCTGCAGTCCCTGGTCTTTTTATACCACCTACTTCTGTAACTCCTAAATCAAAATTACCGAGTCCCTTGTACTCTTTAGTTACAGTTTGATAACTACTTACTATACCTTTAGCAGCTTCATCTTTTAGAGTAGATTTATCGTTATATATTTGCGCTTTTAATTGTAGCTGTGCTGCAATTTGCTTACCTGCATCTTTACCTAAACCACTTAATGGAATTGGCGCAAGAGTATTTCCATCCATGTCTATAAATTCTAACATTAGATTATCTCCTTCCCCTGTGATATTGTAAGCTGATACCACCTCATTATTTTCAGATACCAAGGCATTTAAACTCTTTTTGTTACCTGTAGCTGCTTGGTCAATAAGGTCAACCGTACCCTGGTAATCTTCGTCTTTTTCATCAAGTTCTCTACGTAAATTTCGGTCTTTTTCATTTTCTTCTCTACGTAATTTTCGGTCTTTTTCTTTTTCTTCTGACAGGTCAATATCTCTTCCTGTTATCTTTCTTTTTAACCCTGAGTATAACGAACTTACTGCAATTCTTTCTGAAGCTAACTTAGCATCATAGCTTTCTTCATTTATAAATAAACCACTCATAGGATCTAACTTAGCTATAACATATTTATTATAAATCCCTGGTTCTACAAGACCTGTATCTATATCAAAATATTCATAACTAACTGTTTCCTTAATATCTCCCTTAAAGTTTTCTACATCATTAGGCATTAAAACTTTCTGTTCTTTACCAACAGGCATATTATCAGCTAAAATACTTAATCTTCTTTCAGATGTCGCAGTGGCATTTTTAGCATAGTCATATAATAACTTTTTTATCCCGGGACTATTCCTCATATCGTCCAAAACAACACCTGTGTACCCCTCTTGAGTTATTATTGATTCATAAGCAGTATCTAAGGCACTACCTTTTGCTAAAGCCTTAGTTATTTCATCACTTAAATATAGTCTATCAGATTGTTGATTTTTACCTTTCATGAAAGTAGTAGCAGCCATACCAGACATAGTAGGGTCTACAATTGGATTTCCTTCTTTATCTAAAACCAACTCCCTAGTGTTTAAAGTAGTGTTTATTTTTGTTTTGTAAAAAGAAATATCCATAGTTCCATCATCATTGCTAACAATTTCATATAAATTAGGATTACCTAAAGTTGTTTGAACTCTTTGTATACCAGCTTCAAAAGCTCCTCCTCCTATTTTATTTCCATCTTCACCAACATAACCTTTAGCTCTTTTTAAAGACTCTTGAAAGTTTTTATCGTAATCATTTAAATTTTGAGAAAGTATCTCATAACTTTGCTTGGCGTTTTGTCTAAAGATAAGATTATCAGTAGGACTCTTAGCGTTTTTCTGAACTAACTTTTCATTAGTGTATAACTTATTTTTAGTGCTTTCTAACGCTTTTAAAATAACTGTATCTACACTTTTGTTTCCTGTTAATTTCTTATTAGCTTCTATAGTAGACTCTCTAACAGAATTTGCTGTATCAGTCTTTAATTTATTAGCAGCCGCTTCTCTTTCTTGCTGCCAAGTTTTAATGTCGTTTACGCCTTTAGTTATAGCTGACAACGTAGATGTAGGGTCGCTTACACCTGTGAAACCTTTTTCTAATGAAATTCTAGTAGCATCTAATTTATTTCCCATTACGTCAATCTTGTTTTTGATCCTCCAACTGAATTCATAAATGTATCTAAATTAAAATCAATAAAAGGATTTGTAATTTCCTCAGTTTTAAAAGATTGGTTAAAATCAATATTTGGCCCAAATTCCTTAACAAGTTTATTGTAATTTCTAATTTCTTTAAAGGTCATTTTTGAGACTTTATCTTCTCCTAACGTTTCTATTGCTTTATTTGTAGCTTTTCCTTCCATTCCTTCTGCTGCAGAAACTCCTGCTTGTAAAGCACTTACTCCTGCGTCAATAAATGCTCCTGTTGCTTGTCCTTTTAATTTGCCTGCCTGTGCAGTTAAAGCATCTGCTTTTAGCCCTGCTGATGACGCTCTATCATCTTGAAATGATGCTATTTCTGAAGCGGACAATTCACCTGCCTGTGCCTCAGCAAAAT
>TARA_R110002073_G_scaffold52118_15_pt1 | contig 12644 bp, 7 predicted proteins | sample TARA_R110002073 | Tara Oceans TARA_R110002073 (sample SAMEA4397174) | marine metagenome | biome: Polar Biome; feature: [DCM] deep chlorophyll maximum layer (ENVO:01000326); material: water (ENVO:00002006), including particulate matter (ENVO:01000060) such as... | depth 40 m
ATCACCGCTATTCGATCAGGATCAACGCCTATTTCAGTGCCCTGCGCGAGCGCCCAGTTCGTCACGGCCCGGCAGTCGCGAAGTCCGGCCGGGTATTTATGTTCCGGCCCCAGACGATAATCGACGCTGATAAACAGCGCGTTGCTTTCAACACAAAGCGCCCGCACCAGACTGTCATAGGCGGCGACATTGCCCAGTGACCAGCCACCACCGTGGAAGAAAATCACGAGCGGGAGAGGGATGTCTCCTGCCTGAGGCGGTGTATAAATCCGTACAGGCACCGGGTCGTCGGGTGACGGGATCTGGCGGTCCTGTGTTTCGCAGGTGGCAACCTTGTCGCCCGCAAAACCGGTGAACAGCGCGTCGGCGCCGGCCCGGGCCTCAATGATGGTCGCCTCTGCAGGGGGGGCGGCGACGGGTTGGTTGAGGATATCGAGTATCGCCGCCGTCTGAGGGTCAATGGTCATGGTCTAAACTTTCTCAGAAGCTGTAGCGCAGGGTGAGGCTGTAGGTGCGGGGTGCACCATAATAACCGAGTTGAACGCCCGGCGCGGCGCTCAAGTCAAAGCCATGTTCACGGTATTTCTTGTCGGTCAGATTCTGACCCGACAGCAAAACATCCCATTTCTGATCGGCGGAGGTGAACCGGATCCCGGCCTCAAAAAGCGCGAAGGCATCCTGGGCCAGAACTTCACTGCTGGACACGGTGAGATAGGTCTTGGACCGGGTGCTGACCGCGCCATTAATGGACAGGGTGCCGGCGTCGCCGAGTTCCTGAGTGTAGGTCAGGCTGGCGCGGGAGGTGAATTCCGGGGCATTGACCAGATGGCGCGCATCACTGACATCAATGCCGAAATCACCGAGGAATTCATCATAGCCGCTGTTGAGATACCCGGCGTTGACGTCCAGGGTCAGGGCGTCGCTGAGCAGGGCGGTCATTTCCATTTCCAATCCCCAGATTGTCGCCTTGCCGGCATTTTCAAAGACGGATTCAAAGGCGCCGGTATCCGGGTTGGCGCTGAAACGGCTCAGCTGGAAATTCTTATAGTCGTTGTAGAAACCGGCCATATTGAGCCGTACTCTTTTTTCGGCGAAGGTGGATTTCAGGCCAACTTCGTAGCTCCACAAGGTTTCCGGATCGAAGGACTGGGCCCGGTTGGTCAGGCGGCCGTTAAAGCCGCCGCTTTTGAAACCGCGACTGGCGCTGGCGTAGACCATGACATCATCATTGACGGTATAATCCAGCCCGATCTTGGGCGAGAAACTGTATAATCCAGCCCGATCTTGGGCGAGAAACTGTTCCAGTCATTCTCGGCGGTGAAACTGGTGCGGCCATAACCGACGCCGGTGCCGAAGACGGCCTCCATCTCTTCCGCCGTGGTCACGCCGGTGCCGAAGAATTCTTCGCCGGCGCTGGTCACTTCTTTCTTTTCCTTGGTAAAGCGCGCGCCGACGGTCAGGGAGAGCTTGTCGGTCGCGTCATATTTCAGCTGGGCGTAAGCGGCCTGACTGGTGTTGGTCTGGTCGCGGCGTCCGGCATTGATGATGGGATAGGGAAAGACACCGATCACCGGCAGGGTGACGAAGAAATCCGGCGCGTTGGCACCAGCAAAGGTGATGTCATTTTCCCTGAAATAATACAGGCCGGACACCAGCGACAGGCGGTCCCCCTGATAGATCAGTTGCAGTTCCTGACTGAACTGGTCCTGATCCTCGAAATCATAAATGCCAAAGCTCGCATCCTGAATGCCGTCGAGGTCAACCTTGGTGCGGTAATCCATTTCCCGGTAGGAGGTGATGGATTTGAAAGTCAGGTCGTTGATGGTATATTCCGCCGTCAGCGCCGCGCCGAAGGTCTTTAGACGCTCCAGCGTGTTGTAATTGACATTGACGACGAAGGGATCATCGGTTGGGGCAACAAATCCGCCTGCCGGCACCGAATAGATCGGGGTTTCCGTATGGGGCGTGCGGGAATGATCGGGGCTGTTCTTTGATCCGTCGACGACCAGATAGAAGGACAGATCTTCGGTGGGGGTCAGTAATGTGCTTACCCGCCAGCTGTTGCTTTCCTTGTCAAAGTCATCTTCACCATCAAACAGATTCTGGCTGTAGCCGTCCCGGGAACTATGGGCGACGGCGGCTTTCGCCATCAGTTTGTCGGCAATGATCGGGCCGCTGAGGCTGGCCTTGGCCTTGACCTGGTTATAATTGCCATAGCCGGCTTCGACGTAGCCTTCCACCTCGTTGGTGGGGCGGGCGCTAACGAATTTAATTGCGCCGCCGATGGTGTTGCGGCCATAGAGGGTGCCCTGGGGGCCGCGCAGAACCTCGATCCGGGCCGGGTCCATCACATCCAGGAACGAGCCTTGCGCCCGGCCCATATAGACATCATCGACATAGACCCCGACGCCGGGGTCGTTGAAGGAAATGGAATCGATCTGCCCGACCCCGCGCAGGTAAATCACCGCGTTGGCGGCGTCGCCGACATGCAGGCTCAGATTGGGCACATGGGACTGGAGCTTGCCGAGATCCTCGATCTGGTTGCTGAACAATTCATCGGCAGCGAAGGCGCTGACCGCCAGGGGCGTATTTTGCAGGTTTTCACTCTGCCGCCGGGCGGTGACAATCACTTCATCAAGCACGGCTCTGTCTGCCACGCGCTCTCCCTCGGTTTGCGCGTGGCCCGTGGTGGCCGTCAGGGCGATGAAGATACTCGTCAGGCAGGATGTTCTGGTCCAGCTGTGGTTTCGGCTATTATGGCGTGTCATTTTGGTAACCTCCCTTGTCCGGAAATGTCTCCGGTACTTTTGCTTTCACACGTGATTTTTCACGCTGACAGAATAGGCGGTTGGGGGAAAGAGAGATATGATCTTTGCGGTCAAAATAAATGTACAATTTCGCTCAAAGGGGTGGTTTGTTTCAAGGAGCACCTTGGCGCAGCTTGCGGGCAAAGGCGGTGGGGGTGATCCCGTTCCAGCCCTTGAAGGCGCGGATAAAACTTCTGAAATCGGAAAAGCCAAGTTCTTCGGCAATATCGGCCATATGGTAGCCCTGGGTGATCATTTGGCGGGATCTTTCATTAAGACACTGCTGGTGCAGCTCGCGAAAGCTGCTGTTTTCCTCTGTTAGGCGGCGGCGCAGGGTGGCGACACTGGCGCCGAGATGACGGGCGACGTCCTGTTGTGACAGAAGGCCATGTGCCAGAGCCTGCGAGACCCGGTCTGTCCAGCTTGTCAGATCATCCTCGGTTGCGCCGCGTTTCCTGATCATGGCGATCACATGATCATAGATTTCACGTGAGCGGGGCATGGGGGAGGCTGGAATGGTGATCGGCAGGGCGGCGGCGCTCAGGTCATAAGTCAGGACATATTGACCGGACTGATAACGGATAGGAGTGGGCCAGAATTGCATATGGCGGCTTTTGACGGGTCCCCTGTCGCGTTTGGTATGGACCTTGCGTAAAAAATCCCCGAGATCGCGGGAGGTGATGAAGGACAGGATGCCCTGCAGATAGATCAGCACGCATTCCATGGTGAAATGGATATAGTCCTGTTTTTGCGGCACATAGGGAAACTGGCTGTCATCGATGATATAGAGCAGGTCGCCGTCGCGCTGTTCGACCCGGTTATAAGGGCCGCCATGCAGCATATTGTAGGATTTGGCAATCAGTTTCATGGCGTCTTCCAGGTTAGCGCACCCGGCGATGTTGGACATGATAAAGCTGGTGGAACCGGGCATCAGATGGCGCGATGACAAATGAATGGTTTCATCCTGCAACGCCTTGGACAATTCCCACAGGATCAGGAAATAGTCGGTCAGCGGCAGGGACAAGTCGTGTTTTTTCTCCGGATTGTAATCAGCATATTTGTGAAACGTTCTGGCGGTTTCCGCGATATCGGGCATCTGCAGGAGGGGCTCGATTTCCATGAGAGAGACAGGAAATAAAACGGGGTCCGGTCGGGTGGCAGATTCTGTTGGGTCAGTCTTCATGGGCGGCCAGTGGTTAAGGAAAAGGAGTCATGTTCCGTCATCATCTTTGAGAAGAATATCATTATTCGACCTCTAGACCAAAAGGTCAAGGGGACGATTGGCATGGGTAATGAACCTTCGGTGTTGCGCCTTTCAGGAGATGTGCGGGATTCCCCGATATCGGGGGAAGCAAAGCAGACAGGTTGCGAGGTTTTTTTTAATGTACAGGAATTGATTCTATTTTTTCATAAAGAACAATTTATTTGTGTTGTAATAATTTATCGTACATTGGTTACTTTTCAAAATAATATTTCAAATTATAGCGTATTTTTGGGTATTTATCTGTTTTTGGCCTGCCGCAAGATTTAAATTGTATATTATATTTAATATATGTTATTCCAAAAATTGTGAAAATAAATTGTATAAAATATACTAAATAACAATTCACATCAAAAGACATGTGGGAGCAAATATCTTGAGGGAGGACGTCCATCATATTTTTCGGGAGTCCGGCCGACGATCCAAAGGCCCGCATGGCATTTCGTCAGGACAAGGGTGTGGCCTGGTCCTTCAAAAAAATAATTGAGGAAATCAAAATGACAATATCACGTAACATAAGGCGGTCGCTGATTTCGACCACGGCGCTTTGCGCGTCAACGTTTTTTCTGCCGTTATATGCCGCAGCGGAAGATGCTGCCACGGCAGAGGATGAAAATGTATTTGAAGAGGTGGTGGTCACGGGCTCCCGTATTATCCGTAAGGATATTGAGAGTGTCAGTCCGATCACTGTCACCAATGCCGAAGAAATTAAATTTTCCGGGCATATGCGGATTGAAGATATGCTGAATGGTTTGCCGCAACTGGAAGCGGCGGAACATGCCTATGAAGGCAACGGAACTTCCGGTGTCGCAACTCTTGATCTGCGGGGACTTGGCTCGAACCGTACTCTGGTGCTGGTTAATGGTCGTCGTATGCAGCCGGGCGGGGTGAAATCCTATTCTGTCGATATCAACCAGATCCCTTCCAGCCTGTTGAAGCGGGTGGAAGTACTGACCGGTGGGGCGTCAACAACTTATGGCGCCGATGCGGTGGCCGGGGTGGTGAATTTCATCATCGACGACACATTCGAAGGCGTGAAAGTCTCCGCCGGGGTCGGGGCCTATCAGCATAACAACAACAACAGCTATATGCAGGGCCTGCTGGATGACGCCGGATATGATTATCCGAAAGGCAGCGCGCTGGATGGCGCCTCCTATAACTTTGATGTGGCCATGGGTGGTTCTTTTGCCGACGGACGCGGTCATGTTTCCATGTATGCCAACTACCGTCAGACCAACGAATTGCACATGGATAGCCGGGATTATTCTTCCTGTGCCTTGCTGACCAATTCCTGTGGCGGGTCTGCCAATGCGGTGATCCCGAATTTTGATTTCTGGAATGTGGATCAGGGGACGGGGGAAATTGATTTCACCACGGAACGTTGGGTGCAGATGGACGCCAATGGTGCTTTCTCGGATTTCGACGACAATTATTACAACTATGCGCCGGTTAATCACTGGCAACGCCCGGACAAACGTTTCGCCGGGGGCGGTTTCCTGACCTATGAGCTGAGCGATAATGCCAAGGCCTATATGGAAGTTATGATGGCGCGGGATACGACAACGGGTCAATATGCGCCAAGTGGCACGTTCTTCAATGACAATTACAAAATGAAATGTTCAAGCCCGTTGCTCAGCGCCGCCCAGGTGGCCGATATTTGCGGCACTTTCGGTTTGAGCGGAGACGATGAATTTGCTTTCGATGTCGGCAAACGGAATGTGGAAGGCGGCCCACGCCAGAACCAATTCACCCATAACAGCCTGCGTTTCGTGGTTGGCGTTAAAGGTGATATCACGGACAACTGGCGCTATGACACGTCCCTGACCTATGGGGCCACCAGCAGTGAGGACACCTATGTCAATGACTTCTTCGCCCCGAATATTCAGGCGGCGCTGGACGTTAATTTGGATGCGGATGGCAACATGCAATGCGCCAATGAAGTCGCCCGCAAAGATGGCTGTGTGCCCTATACCCTGTTTTCAAACGATGTAACGGCGGAACAGGCTAATTACCTGACGGCGACCGGAATCCTGTCCGGTCTGACGGAAGAAACGGTCTTCAATGGTTTTGTCTCTGGGGATCTGCCGCTGACGCTGGCCGATGACCCGGTACAGGCGGTTTTTGGTCTTGAATATCGGAAAGAGCATTATCGCCGGACTTCGGACAATTTGTTTGAGAACGGTCAGTTGTTGGGCAACGGCGGCGCAGTAAGGTCTGTTGACGGGTCCTACGATGTGAAGGAATTGTTCAGTGAACTTTATGTACCTTTGGTGCAGAACAAGGAATTTATTCAGGATCTTGTATTGGAACTGGGCCTGCGTGTTTCCGATTACAGTACAACAGGTACTGTGGCGACCTATAAAGCCGGCCTGAACTGGCAGGTGAATGACAGTGTCAAATTTCGCGGCAGTTACAACCGGGCGTCCCGTGCGCCAAATGTGGTGGAGCTTTACAGCCCGCAGCGTCTGGCTCTGTGGGACGGAACTGATCCCTGTGCTGGCGCAACGCCAATATTTACGGCGGCCCAATGTGCTAATACAGGTGTTTCAGCAGCGCAATATGGCAACATCAGCGTCAGCTCTGCCGGTCAGTATAATGAGTTCATCGGCGGAAACCCTGATCTGGATAAAGAAACGGGCGACACCTTTACGGTTGGTTTTGTGGCTACCCCTGTGGAAGGCTTGACCCTTAATGTTGATTATTGGAACATCAAAATTTCCGGTCTGATCGGGGGTATTTCATCTCAACTTGCTCTGGACAAATGCGGCGAGACTGGCAGTGCGGTTTTCTGTGATCTTGTCAATCGGGGACCAAGTGGCAGTCTGTGGCGCGGGACGACAGCCGCCATCACCAGCACCAATCAAAACCTCGGCTATACCAAGCAATCCGGGATTGATTTCGCCGGGGACTATGTGATGGAAATGGGCGAAGGCAGCTTGAATTTCAAATTGTTGGGCTCCTACCTGATCGACAAGTTTACGCAGTCGCTTCCCGGCGAAGCCGATTCCGAATATGATTGTGTCGGCCGGATTAATGGCAATTGCTATCCGACACCGAAATGGCGTCACACGGCAAGCGTCATTTATAATTCCGGGGATTTCTGGCAGGTTGGCCTGAAATGGCGTTATTTTGGCAAGGTCACCAATCCGGACTCAGAAAGAGACAACAAAGATATCTCGGCCTATAGCTATCTTGATCTGTCCGCTGGATTCAAATTGAGTGATAATGTGGATCTGGCGATGGGGATCAACAATATTCTCGACCGGGATCCGCCGATGTTGAATTCAACAAACTCAACTACCGGCAACACAAAGCCGGGGACATATAATCCGCTGGGACGGCGTCTCTTCGCCACCATTACAGCGCAATTCTAATTCCATCCGGGTTTAAAGATATCAGAACGGCGGCTCTCGGGTCGCCGTTTTTTATGGTCATAACCTGCTGTGGCTCAGGATGTTCCCTCCTGCCGGGTGAAGGTCAGGAGATCGCCCGGCTGGCAATCCAGCACGTCACAGATCTTGACCAGGGTGTCGAAGCGAATGCCTTTGATCTTGCCGGTCTTGATCATCGACATATTCTGCTCGCTGGTGCCGATGGCCTGGGCCAGATCCTTCAGACGCATTTTACGCCGGGCCAACATGATGTCGAGTGTCATAATAATTTTCATAAAGCGGGAACTTTCACAGGAACTTTCACAGGAACTTTCACAGGAACTGGGCGTTTTCTTCTTCCGCCTTGCGACCAGCGGCGAAAATATGGGCGACGAAAACAAACAGCAGGGCCGTGAACAGCGCTTTCACTTCCGGCGTGCCGAGCATGATGGACAATTGGGTTTCCTGTCCGGGGCGACCCATGGTGAAGATGATGCTCAACAGGGTATTCTGCAGGATGCCGTAAAACACCGTGACCAGGGTTACTAACGCGAAACGGCGGAAATTGACGACCGCGGTCAGGGAAAGCCCGCGTCCGGCGGCGGCTTCCTGAAAGGTGCGTCGCAGGGCGAGAAGGCCATAGGTCATGATCCCGGCGCCGATAAAGCAGATGACAAATCCGAGGAGGCGGGCGGTGAGACTGAGTGACGTCAGATCATACTGCGGTCTCACTGTACCGGAGGAGACGCCAAGATCTTTGATATAAATCCATATCATGATTGTCAGCACCGGCAGGGCGACGGCGGCGAAACTTGTGATCCAGACCATGACCTGGGCGAACGGGCGGAGGCTGTTTTGATGTTCCATCATCTGATTCCTCAATAATTAATATTTAAGCTTGATTAATTCATTTAAAACATTAATAAATACGTGTCAAACTTTATTTTTGGAGGTAACTATGAGAATTCTTTTAGCCTGTATGATGTTGCTGGGCGCTGCTTCGGCGGAGGCCAAAACACTGACGGTCGCGGAGGCGCTCGCCATTGAAACCCGGGTCAAGACGGGGCATTTCGGCGCCCAGGCGGAAATGTTGGCGCTCGGCCATTATGTCCAAGGGATGATTGAGGGCAATATGAGCTATTATCACCGGCTGCGGCAGGATAACACTCCTACTCGCTTCTGTCTGCCGACGGACCCAGGCTTCTCTTTCTCGATGCAGGCTTTTTTCAAAATCATGCATGAAAGGAAAGAGACAGAGCGCGACACGTCGGCGGCAGAGGCTGTTTTGCAGTCTTTTGAAACGCACTATCCCTGCCAGAATTGACGCCTTACCAGAGCACCATTCTTCCTGTACCTTTTTGCGCCAATTTATGTTATATGTATCTATTGGATATATTGGACGGGAGAAGATCTGAATGGCGCATCAGGAAAAATGCACGCATTACCGGGCCTGCACCCTGTGTGAGGCGATCTGCGGTCTGGCGATTGAGGTGGCCGATAATCGGGTTATCTCGATCAAAGGCGATCCGGATGATCCCTTCAGCAAGGGTCACATCTGCCCCAAAGCCCTGGCGCTGAAAGATATTCAGGAAGACCCCGACCGGCTTAAAAAGCCTGTTAAAAAAGTAAATGGGGCATGGGTCGAAATTTGCTGGGAGGAAGCTTTCGATCTGGCGGCGGACCGGCTGTGGGATATTCAGCAGACCCACGGCCCGGATGCGATCGGGGTTTATCTCGGCAATCCCAACGTCCATAATTACGGCGCGCTGACCCACGGGCCGGTCTTCCTGCGGCTGCTGAAAAGCAAGAATCGCTTTTCCGCCACCTCGGTCGATCAACTGCCGCATCAGTATATCTCCTACGTCATGTATGGCCATCAGTTCCTCATCCCGGTGCCGGATATCGACCATACCGATCACATGATCATCATGGGGGCCAATCCGCTGGCCTCCAACGGCAGTATCATGACCGTGCCCGACGTCAAGGGGCGTCTCGATCGCCTGAAGGCCCGGGGTGGACAGGTGATCGTCATTGATCCCCGGCGCAGCGAGACCGCCAAGAAGGCGACGGCGCATCATTTCATCACCCCCGGCCGGGACGTGATTTTCCTGCTGGCCTTCCTGCAGCATCTGTTGCGCGAAAAGCTCTGCAATCCGGCGCATCTGACCGATCATCTGGAAAATTTTGACACGGCCCGCGCCGCCGTTGAGGGTGTGGTGCTGGGTGATGTGAAGCAACAGACAGGCATCGCCCTCGAGGATATTCAGCGAATGGCGGAAGACTTCGCCGCCGCCGAGCGCGCGGTATTTTATGGCCGCATGGGGGTGTCGACCAATCCTTATGGCGCGCTCTGTCAGTGGCTGATCCAGCTGATCAATATCGCCACCGGCAATCTCGACCGGGTGGGCGGCATGATGATCCCGTTACCGGCGGTCGATCTGGTCGGTTTTAATCTGGTGGGGCGCGGCGGCCGGGATCGCTGGCAGAGCCGGGTCAGTGGGCGTCCCGAGGTCTGCGGCGAGCTGAGCGCCAGCCTGATGGCGGAAGAAATTCTCACCCCCGGTGCAGGACAAATACGGGCGATGCTGCTTGGGGCCGGGAACCCGATCCTCTCCACCCCCAACGGCGCTCAGCTGGATGAGGCCTTTGCCGGTCTTGAGTTTATGGTGGCGCTCGATTTCTATATCACCGAAAGCAGCCGTCACGCCGATCTGATCCTGCCGCCGACCGCCCCGCTGGAGCATGATCATTATGACGTCAGTTTTCTGGGCCTGGCGGTGAGCAATGTCACCCGTTTCAACGACAAGGTGATCGCCGCCGCGCCGGACAGCTATGATGAATGGGAAATCTACCATGAACTGACCCGGCGGTATTTGCGCAAAATGGGCGCGCCGACCCTGCCCAGGAAACGCGCGCCGCACCGGTTAATTGATATGGCGCTGAGCAATGGCCCCTACGGCCGGCGGCGGGCCAAGCCAGAGGCGCTCAGTCTCAAAAAATTGAAAGCCCACCCCCACGGTCTTTACCTCGGGGATCTCAAGCCGCTGCTCACCCGGCGGCTGAAGACCAAAAGCGGCAAGATCGACTGCGCCCCGGTGGCGGTGGTCGCGGACCTTAAGCGCCTGCAGGCGGATCGGGCCCTGTGGCGGGACAGTCTGGTACTGATCGGCCGTCGCCATATCCGCAGCAACAACAGCTGGCTGCATAACAGCCCGCGTCTGGTCAAGGGCAAGAACCGCTGCACCCTGCTGATCCACCCGCAGGATCTTGAGAAACATCAGATGCAGGACGGGCAAGTGGTTTGCGTCACCAGCCGGGTCGGGCGGGTCACGGTCGTGGCGGAGGCCAGCACGGATATGATGCCGGGGGTGGTCAGCCTGCCGCACGGCTGGGGTCATGGCCGCTCCGGGGTGAAGCTCGAGGTTGCCCGGGCCCATGCCGGGGTTAGCGTCAATGACCTGACCGATGAGACGCGCCTGGATGAGTTGATCGGCACCGCGGCCCTGAACGGGGTGCCGGTAGAATTGAGTTCTTTAGAATCAGTTGAGGAAAAATAAACATGTCGATGATTGTCAACCGCCGGGATCTGGATTTCCTGATGTATGAAGTGATGGGTCTCGACCGCCTGCTCGCCCATCCGCGTTATCAGGAGTATGACCGGGAGGTGATCAGCGCCGTGCTCGATACGGCGGAAAGCATTGCCGAGGATAAGTTCCTCTCCTGCGCCGCCGCCCTCGACGCCCATGAGCCGACGTTCGACGGGGAGAAAGTCGAGATCATGCCGGAGGTCAAACAGGCGCTCGACGCCTATGCCGAAGCGGGGTTTTTCGCCGCCGCCTTTGATCAAACGCTTGGTGGCCTGCAGATGCCATTCATGGTCAGTTCGGCGCTCGGTGGTCTGTTCACCTGCGCCAATGTGGGGATCGCCAGTTATTTCTTTCTGACTCAGGCGGCGGCCAATATGCTGGCGGCCTGTGGCTCACCGGCCCAGAAAGCGCTCTATCTTCCGCCGATGCTGGCGGGGCGCTGGTATGGCACCATGTGTCTGTCGGAACCGCAGGCGGGTTCCTCCCTGTCTGACATCCGCACGAAAGCCACGCCGGTCGGGGACGGGCGCTATCGGATTGAGGGCAGCAAAATGTGGATTTCCGGCGGCGAGCAGGAGATCTCGGACAATATCATCCATATGGTGCTGGCCCGCCTGCCCGATGGTCCGCCCGGCGTCAAGGGACTGTCGCTGTTTCTCGCCCCCAAGTATCGGGTCAATGCCGACGGCAGCCTGGGGGTGAAAAATAACATCGCACTGGCCGGACTCAACCATAAAATGGGTCATCGCGGCACGACCAATTGCCTGCTCAACTTTGGCGAACAGGGCGACTGTTTTGCGGAACTGGTGGGGGAGCCGCATCAGGGTCTGGCCGCCATGTTCCATATGATGAATGAGGCGCGGGTCGGCGTCGGCCACGGCGCGGTGATGTCGGGGCTTGCCGGCTATCTCTATTCCCTCGACTATGCCCGCAACCGGCCCCAGGGGCGGCCCCCCCATGAAAAAGACCCGACCAGCCCGCAGGTGATGATCATTGAACATGCGGATGTCAAACGGTTGCTGATGGCGCAGAAAGCCTACGTCGAAGGCGGTCTGGCGTTGGTGACCTATTGCGCCGGGTTGATCGACCAGCAGGTGATGGCGGAAAATCAGATAGAACGTCAGAGGTTATCGCTTCTGCTGGAAATCCTGACCCCGGTCGCCAAATCCTGGCCGGCTGAATATTGTCTCGAGGCCAATAAACACGCCATTCAGGTGTTGGGGGGATATGGCTATACCCGCGACTATCCGGTGGAACGCTTTTACCGGGACAACCGGCTCAATCATATCCACGAAGGCACGCACGCCATTCACGGGCTTGACCTGTTGGGCCGCAAGGTGCGGATGCAGGACGGCGCGGCGCTGACGGTTCTGGAGGCGGAAATCGAGAAAACGGCGGTCGAGGCGCTGGAACGGTTGAATATGGTGGGCTACGGCGAAGATCTTTGTCGCGCTTTTGCGGCCCTGAAGGATTGCGCGCGTACGGTGGGCCAGGCCGGGGATATGAACCGGATGCTGGCCAATGCCACGGTTTATCTTGATGCCTTTGGCCATGTGGTGGTGGCCTGGCTGTGGTTGCGCCAGGCCCTGGTGGCGGGCGCGGCACTGGCGCAACAGCC
>TARA_R110002073_G_scaffold11861_3_pt1 | contig 12642 bp, 15 predicted proteins | sample TARA_R110002073 | Tara Oceans TARA_R110002073 (sample SAMEA4397174) | marine metagenome | biome: Polar Biome; feature: [DCM] deep chlorophyll maximum layer (ENVO:01000326); material: water (ENVO:00002006), including particulate matter (ENVO:01000060) such as... | depth 40 m
CAATAGTGCGCCATAAAAATGCTGTGGAAATAAGTGCATTAAACCAAAAAAATCTAATCCAATTAAGAAAGATCAGCCATAGTATATAAAGAGAAAAGCAAGGATAGTCATCGATCGATCGAAGAACATAAGCGGGGACATATATGACCGCCACTGATGTTGATGAGAACCCAAACACAGAATTAGATCGCTGTAATACATATTTTGGCCAGTAGGTGATACCTAACAACTTTCTCCAGATAACGCAGCGCTTTAAGCCTATTTTTGTGCATCCACTACGCTCGCTGTTGTACGAAACCTCACCAAAACCGCGGTGCAACGGAGCAAGGCGTTAGACGTCAATACAACCCTAGTCCCGTTAATTGCGGAGGTCAGTTACATGCCAAGCACAACCATTGAAGTTCGCCGAAGCTACGCAGTTGAGCAAGAGGTTCAAATTATTGAGGCTGTTCAAGCCGCTCTGGTCGAAGGCTTCAAAATCCCTTCCGGTGATCGCTGCGTCCGGTTTATCGAGCATGAGCCACATCGATTTATTGCACTCTCTCGCCTCAGTCAACCTGACCTTTACACCGTTATCACCGTTAGCGCCTTCTCGGGCCGCTCTTTGGAGGCAAAACGTAATCTCTATCAAGGCATTGTTAGTCGCCTTGCATTGCTCGGCATTCCAGCTGATCACACGAAGATCCTGATCAACGAGATTCCGAGAGAGAACTGGGGTTTACAGGGCGGTAAACCCGCGTCAGAAATTGATCTGAATTTCCAAATTGAGGTTTAACCAACGCTCCTAACTGAGCGTCGCAGGGGCGCTTAGCGACTGGGACGTCTTACGCTTCGCTCCAGCCGCCCCTAAGCCAAACGTTAGCGGGAGCGGCAAGTTTTAAAATTAGAGCTCATAAAGCCTTTGGTGGAAAACGGGAGACCTGATCTTAGCCAGCCTAGCCCGCACATGCAGAAGAAAGGAGAGTGATCGTAAGCAGGCGCATAGCCGGCGCCCTGTTTATCTACGAGAACAACTCGGCGAGAACAACTCGGGACACCCATAAAATTTCACCGTCATTGGGAATCATGGCTTACATGTGAAATGGCGTTTTGTGAGGAAAGCTATGGGTCCCCGAGTTAATATTACAGCAAGCCGCTTATATCAATTGCCCCCTACTTATCCGTCAGTTGGCGAAGCTTCGTTACCTGATCGAAGCCTATCCCCCAGTTGTCTGCACTGACCTCGTCTATCACCACAAACGTGGTTGCCGGATTCTTATTGAGTACATCAACTAACAGCTGCGTGGTGCCCCTGATAAGCGCCTGCTTCTGCTCTGTTGTGACATTTTCATCGGTTATCTTAATATTAACGTACGGCATATTTATTTCTCCTTGGTCAAAGTATTACTTTGTAGTTCGGGTTAACTGCTCTAATTTTTTCTGGTCAAGTACCACGCATGAATAATTTCCACGTGGATATTTCACGAAACACTGTCCTGTAAATCGGTGTACATTTTATTCACGATTAACCAGCGGCCGTCTTCCTTTAAAAAACCCAAGTAATCGACATACTTGTGATCAAATAAAGGGCATTCCAATTTCACCATTGCTTGATCTTTTATAATTTCAATCGACAGCAACTTATAATGAAAAGGCCGCCCTTGTTGCTCAGGCACAGATCGATTCGCGACAGCATCAAGCCATTGATCTAAGCTGCGTCGCAATCCTGGCGCTTTTAGGAATGCATCTGGGTGAAAAATAGCTCTTAGCTTTTCCACCTCGCCGTGATGCAAGCCTTCAAAATAGTCCTTTACGAGTTCCATGACCGACATAAATTCGTGCGCGCCGAAGTCATTTCTATATTCAAGATTTCCCATACACCTCTTCCTTCACCGTTGATGCTTTTATCGAAGCTCCAGCAATTGAATAGCTCGTTAAGCGCGACAAGACCTATCCTAGTGATTTGATTAACATGCATAAATACATACAATGAGAACCTACTGTTTCTATTTTTAAGACAATTCGAATCATGCACGCCTGCTTTCACACTCTGGATGAACCCCTCAATGGACAAACTACGCGCAATACAATTATTCGTACGCCTAGCAGAGTTGGGGAGCTTTACTCGAGTCGCGGAGCAAACCAATACCTCCAAGTCAATGATCAGCAAAGAAATCAGTCGCCTTGAAGACGCGCTAGGCGCTCGCTTGCTGCATCGCTCGACGCGTAACGTTCAGTTAACGCACCTGGGCGAGGGGTACTTGCAACGAGCAAGAGAAATATTGGAAAAGATTGATGATGCGGATAACTTTGTGCAGGACTTGCAACACCACCCCCGTGGCAAACTAAAGATCAATGCCCCAATGGCGCTCGGGATCACCGACTTGTCTGCTTTGTTTGCCGATTTTATGCGGGCCTACCCAGACATTGAGCTAGACATTCACTTAGGCGATGAGAATGTTGATTTAGTAGAGCAAGGATTTGATTTAGGTTTTCGAGCATCTAGCCGCCCTATTGATTCAGGATATGTCGGACGCCCCCTTACTCATTTCAAATATTGCGTATGCGTAGGTCCGGAATATTTCAAGTCCCACCCAGCCATAACATCTCCGCAAGACCTAGAAGATCACAATTGCTTTGTGTACAGCTACTTTCAAGGGAAAAACATTTGGCCCATTGAAGACGGCGTTGCGGTTCAGGGGAATTTACGCGCAAACAGTACAATTTTTATGATGGAGGCCATTAAGCAAGGACAAGGCATTGGATTTATTCCAGACTTTGTGTGCCGTGAAGCCATAGAGAATGGAGAGGTTATCGAGGTATTGAAGGAATCGAAAAAGCCCAGCCTAACGCTCTATGCTCTGTATCCCGCCAGACATTTTGTGCCATCAAAGCTTGTTCAGTGCATAGAGTATCTTGAAAAGTGGTTTGCGGATAAACATTAGTATAAGCCCTCTATCCAATACTCAGACTTTTTCGACGTATGGCGCCAAGGCATTCTCGAAGAAGCTGACAGACTGAGAACCAGAGATAAAGACATTATTGTTAAGGGTAAACGCAGGAATACTCTCGATGTTAAGCCTTCTTTGTCGTTCGATTTTTCTTTCCAATTCTCGTTCAAGATCAACCGAGGACAGAGCGCTACTAGCTAAATCTCTATCTAGTCCAATCTGCACCGCAATATCGAGCAAAACATCGGCATTGCTAATATCTAGTCCGCGATAAAAGTAGGCCTTGATAAGGGCTTCATTAAGCTCAACCTGTCTGCCAAATTGCTCTGACCAATGCAGCAACAAATGTCCTTTATGGGTGTTGTAATAGTATTGACGCTTGGAAAAGTCGATAAGAACACCGGCAGTAGCGGCTGTTTTTATTAACGAATCCTGATAACCCAGCAACTTACGCTCACTCCAATTAAACCGACGACTAAAATAGTCGGCTATCAGTTCCCCTTCATCGCCCATACCGGGGTTAAGTTCAAAGGGAATAAAATTGAAATTCACGTCAATACCCACGTTTTTCGCGGCGGTTTTGATGTTGTAATAGCCTATCGGACACCATGAACAAACCAAGTCGTGAATCATGGTTATTTGCAGTTTCTTCATCATTTATATTCGCTGTAAACGGCTAAATCTCGATATGGAGAGGCATTATGATCAATGCCTCTCCTACTCGCTTAGGTTATCTAGCCACCTCGTCCTGCTCAGCCTGAACAGACCTTACAAAGCTAGGCATTGACTGGACAGCAGCTAACATCTCCCTCGTCCGCGCACCAAATGAGATGTCGACCGGAAAGTAGTCGCCCCAACGCGAATATACCGCCAGCATAATGTCCGCTGCGGATGGATGATCCCCGCCAAGGTACTGCCTATCGCTTAACTTGCTTTCAACAACATCCCATAATTTCCGAATGCTTTCTGCGGCAGCATCAAAAATATCACGTTTCGTTTTTTCGTCTGTTACGTTCTGCGCAATAAAGAAAAGCTTTGAGTAGGCTGGGTGCATGGTGGCATTAGCGAACATAATGTCTTGAAGCGCTGCTTGATACTCAGCGCCACCACTAGGAAGTAACGGACTGCGGTGCTTTTTAAGAAGGTATATCATGATCGCGGCGCCTTCAGTTAACACCGCACCGTCATCAACCAACACCGGCACACTACCAATGGGGTTAATGGCTTCAAAGCCTTCAACTTGTTGCCGATTAATGATTTTTACCTCTTGGCCTAATTCGCGTAGAACGACTTGAGTCGCCAGTGAACAGGCGCCCGGCAAAAAATAGAGTTCATACATAATATTTTCCCACACCGTAAATTTAATGGAGTTAACGGGTCCAGCACCAAGTATCCAGAGATGCCGCTGCTGACCGATAAATGAATGCTAGCGGCATTTTTTACCTTCATATATATCCACAATGTGGATGCACTGTTCTCAAATAAGACGCAATGTTTATACATATAATCATGAGGGGACTCCCGCGTGCCGCTCGCGCAACCGCATTTTTCCCCATTCGTAGACAAGCAAGACAAGGCCCCTCGAGCAGACAAACCTAGCTACCGAACTAAAAAGCGTGCACTAATAAAAGGCCGAATTAGGCGAATATCGGCCGGATATAGCCTTTGAAATAAGTGCTTAATAACGCTATAACATGCTGATTCAAAATAATTATGTGCCTATATCCCAATTTCCCTATTCAGAAGTAGGCGGATAGGAAGTAAAGGACGACATCAAATTAATGAACTGTTATGTGGTTCGGGAGGTTTAGATTTGGAAGTTTTTCTTGGCCGTGCTTGGGACTTTGCCAGCGGCAACGCAATCATTTCAGGATTGATTGTTGCCTTTATTGCTGGGGGCAGCAGTGTGCTCTTTAGGCTCGTAAAAAGAAGGGGGGCAGGTCGGAATAATCAGAAACGCCACTCCCAAGTCTCTACTATCGAGTCGTCTAGTCCTCTAAAGGTAATCGCCGAGCTGGGAGAAAGTGGGGTTTCAAAAGATTACAATGAAATTCGAGCGCACCATGACTCTCTTCCTCCGTTAGCGAGAAGTGAATTTATCCAAAATATAATCGGATTAAAGATCAACTGGGTTGGCTATTTGGAAGGTGCTGGAAAGAAAGGCGACATTCTGGATCTGACTTTCCAAGTCGGTGATCTCGGAAGCATATATGCGGAATTGCCATATATTGGGCATGAGTTTATTGCTTTAGCAAAAGATGGCGCGGAGTTTCAAATCGAGGGTGTTATCGAAAGCATGTATTCTGTAGGAAATCTGGTTATTCAGGTAACTAAGCTAAAGAGCACATAACAAAGCCAAGCGCGTGTTGGCGGCGATTGGCATACAAGAGAGTTCATCATGGATGGCGAAGATTTAATTAGAACTGAAGAATTTATAGCCTATGATTTAGCGCTCATTAAAAATAGGAGCCGCTGGAAAAAATACTGTCGAGTAGTAGCAAATGCGATGAGCGCAATTCCTTGGTTAGGTGCAATTTTAACCTCTGGTGCATCCATGCAGGGTGAAAAGGAGCAAGGTGAAGTTAACGAACTTTATGAGGAGTGGTTAAAGGTACATAAGCATAAAGTAGAAAAATTGATGGTCTCACTAGACGAAGTTGCTGGTCGTCTAGAATCGATTCCTGGAGAGGTTGAGGAGAGAATTGAATCTGAAGAGTACCTTTCCCTGGTTCGCAGAGCATTCCGATCATGGGATAACTCTGAAACATCAGAGAAGCGAGAATATATCGTTAATCTTATTTCAAACGCGGCTTCTACAAATGTTTGCCCTGATGACTTAATAAGATTATTCAATGATTGGCTAGATGTTTATCATGAAATCCACTTTAAAGTTATACGTGCCATATATCAGCAGAAAGGAATAACACGCCTCGGTATTTGGCAGTCAGTCAGCAACGAAATCCCCAGAGAAGACAGTGCAGAAGCAGATTTGTTCAGGCTTCTAATTCGTGATCTGAGTACTGGTGGAGTAATCAGGCAGTATAGAGAAACAAACTATAATGGTGAGTTTGTAAAACAGAAGACTAAAGGTCAGCCTAAAGCTTCAAAATCTAGCACCATGGAGTCTGCTTTTGAGAACTCTAAACCTTATCAGTTAACGGGCTTAGGTGAGCAATTCGTTCATTACACAATGAATCAGGTAGTAAAGCGGATTGAAAATGTCTAACAACACGCTCAGCCATAGTTACAGCCGCACAAACATGTAGCTTCCACTGGACAGCTCTTCTGGCGCTTCGCTTCTCCAAAACTGCCGCTTAGCGCGGGCGTTAAAAACTCGGAGCACTTGGAAAGATGAAAGATCATTTAACCGGAGAATGCTTATGTGGCACCGTAAAATTCTCTGTCGCAGATAGATTTAAGGCCTTTTATCAATGCCATTGTAAGCAGTGCCAACAATTAACTGGCTCTGCATTCGCATCTAATTTATTCGCCGCTCCAGACGACATCGAGTGGCTTGGTGGTCAAGATAGCATTACAACCTATGAGCACCCTTCACGAGACTTTTCTAAGTCATTTTGTAAAGCATGTGGATCTGCTGTGCCATTCTTAAACAAAACTAAAACGTCCTTAATTGTGCCTGCCGGCTCATTAAATGAGCTTCCTGATATGCAGCCGCAAGCTAATATTTTTACCTCTGAAAAAGCCTGTTGGCTCAAACAAGGCCTACAAGCTGAAAATTTCAGCGGCTTTCCTGAATAAATTTGGCAAGGCAAGGAAGCAGATGGCTTCTCTGCCGCCTTTTTTTGGCGTTATGCATACGAGCATGGAAGACCGATTAGCACAATAGATCGTAAATATGGCAACTCTTTCCTTAGTCTGTCGAAAAAAATAAAAAAGGGCCGCGATTGCGGCCCTTTTTTATTTTTGCGATTACTCATTTCGAACGATTTATTTAACCTAACACTTAACCTTCAATTAACGCCGCCATTTCACGGGCAATTTGTTTGCCCTGAAAACGAACGATATACGGCATCGCCGATTGAGAGCCTTGCATTACGGTGCCGCGAATAAATTGCCATTTTGCTTGCTGCCTACGTAAGGCTTGTTTTTCCATCGGGGAGCTGCTGTTTTTAAGCGCGGCTGAAAAAAGCGCATCGATTTCAGACGTTAGCGCGACGACCTTTGAATCGCCATCGTTGGCGCTCATGGCCATGCTGCCGAATGGATTGGCCGTTAAGGCAACATAGCCGGCTACCACACTGGTCACACGCAAATAAATCTTCTCGATGTCAGAGAGCGCGGCATCCTGCAGATGCGGACCCGCGAATATGATTCCCTGCAAGGTGTCGTAATGAATGCGCTGATTTGCATCTAAGTTTAGATCGTAGCCTTCCAATAATCCTGGGTAGCCATCGCTGCCTCTCAAGATCTCGACTAAGCCACTCCATTCTTGCCGTGCCTGGCTCTGCTGCTCGGGAGCCAGATCTTCAACCCAGCTGGGTAACAAACTACTCACGGTCGTCAGTGTGTCGTCTGCCTGCATTAAGTAATCGGCGTTTTCTGGATCGTAACTAATCATGGCAATGTCGGCAGATAACAAATGGAACTGACCCGCCATCAAAATTTCTTCTTTCTGCTCCAACGCCATCGCCGGCCCCGTGAGCACCATAACTGCCGCGACAAGTACCCGCGCTAAACCTTTCTCAGAAAACATTTGTTATCCTTCATCTCTATTATTATTTGGCCAGCTTCTGTGCTTCTGCTGTATTGCTCAGTCATGCAGATAACACCTTAAGTAAAGGCCCACAACAGATTGAACATTACACAACTTCTCTGCTCGATTCATGCTCCGGTTGCCACGGCCCGCTGTAGCAAAAGAATTTGGCCGCCAAGCTAAGCCATTATCATTAGTCTCGACGGTATTCCGCCCTGCGCACCAAGCGCTTGCTCGTCCCTTTTCACTGGACTTGCCCGACCATATCGCTAGACTGCGCGCTTCTCGCAACCCTCGGGGATAACCCAATGAGCAAACCCAGAATTCTGGTCATCGGCGGTGGAGCCGGCGGACTACCGCTTGCAGCCCTGCTGGGACGAAAACTTGGTCGCGAGTCTATCGCCGACATCACGCTCGTCGACAACAATACCTTTCATGTCTGGAAGCCACGCTTCCACGAAATCGCCACCGGCGCCATCGACGCGGATTTAGACGCTGTCGATTATCGTGCCCATGCGCGACTCAATAACTATCGCTTTGAACTCGGCACCATGACGTCTGTAGACAGAGCTGCGCAAACCGTTTTCCTTGCCGCGCTGCTAGACAACGACGGCGTTGAAATTCTGCCTGCTCGTGAATTGCAGTACGACTACCTAGTGCTCGCGATTGGCAGCAACAGTAACGACTTTGGTACTCCTGGTGTTCGCGAGCATTGCTTATTTATGGATAGCCGCCAGCAAGCAGATCGTTTTCGCGAGCAGTTTCTTAACGCCTGCATGCAAGCCAACTACGCCGACAAAGCACTCTCTATTGCTATTGTTGGCGGCGGCGCTACAGGTGTGGAACTGGCGGCGGAGATTCATCACGCTGTCTCGATGCTAAAACTGTATGGCCACGAGCATCTCGATCGCTCGACGCTCAATGTACATATTATTGAAGCCGCGCCGCGCATTCTCCCAGTATTGAGCGAGCGCGTTTCGAGCGCCGCCACAGAACGCCTTGAAGCATTGGGCGTGCAAGTTCATACCGGCGTTATGGTAGAAAGCGCTGAGGCGCGAGTGTTTAACACCAAGGACAACGGCAAAATTGAAGCGGACTTATTGGTTTGGGCCGCCGGTGTTAAAGCCAATCCGTTGCTTGCCAACATTGAAGGCTTGCAGGCCAACCGTATTAATCAGGTTGAAGTGGAAGATAACCTGCGCGCTAAAGGCGAGGACAAAATATTTGTTATCGGCGATTGCGCAGCCTGCCACCTGCAGGGAATGGAACGTCCCATTCCGCCGCGCGCGCAATCAGCGCAACAAATGGCAAATCACCTCGCCAAAGAACTCGCGCGCTTGGTCACGTTTGCGCGCGAACCGCGCCCATTTGTGTATAAAGATCACGGCTCGCTGATCTCTCTCAGCAACTACTCATCCGTTGGCATGCTCATGGGCGGCCTCAACGGCGGCAACTTCTTCGTCGAAGGCTGGCTCGCTAGGATGATGTATATCAGCCTTTACCGTATGCATCAGGCCGTACTGTACGGCTGGCCGAAAACACTGCTGCTACTTGTCGCTGGCAAGTTTAGCCGTATGGTTCGGCCGCGCATGAAGCTGCATTAAAGACACGCTTTAGCTCAGCGTGTTGACCAGAAAAAAGGCGGACTCAAACGAGTCCGCCTTTTTGTTTTCTTCATGGTGATTGTTATCATTCAAGCCACTCAGCGTTCTGAAGCACCACTCGATAACCATCGATATCTTGGTAGGTTTTACCGTTCACATCCCAATATGGATTGTACGATGGCACCGGCATAAACCCTGCGGATTCTAGCCTCTCGCATGACCGGCTCCAATGAGCTTTCTCTTCGATATAAAAAACCAATAGATTATCTGCGGTTGGCGCGCCACCGACCGCAACGCCATGATGATGGGTAAACTCCAAGTGATAATGATCATCCGGGTTGCCCAGAATAATACCATCGAACCCGTCGTGATCATGGAACTCAGCCAGAACGTTAAAACCCAATCCCCGTTGATACATTTCCGCAACCGAGGAAAGGTTGTCTGTAGGACGAGCGATTCTAATCGTTGCTCCCTTACCGATCATTTGGTTTCTATTCCCTTTCTGAGCTAAGCCAATCTAGATTAAGTTAGGCTATCGCACGCTTACCGAAAGTGCCTCAGGATTAATATAGCGCCCCGCTACCGGCAAACGAATGTCGACTTCCAAGCCGCCGCTCGCATGATTTCTCAGAAGCATCACACCGTGATGCATATCAACAATGCGGCGCACAATCGCTAAGCCAAGTCCGGAGCCTGTAATCGTGCGCGCCACTTCTCCGCGGGAAAACGGTGCTAGCAACATGGGAATATCTTTTTCATTCACGCCAGGGCCATGGTCGCGAACACGTAGGATGACATTGCCGTCTTCCACCATGGTATAAATTTCAATCGGCGCGGCGCCGTATTTCAGCGAATTGGTAATTAGGTTGGTAATCAATCGTTTGAAGGTAAGACGCTTCAACATTAAGCGCGGCACGTCGCGCGTGACCGCACGAATATCATCACGATCGAAACGCTGTAGCACTTCGTCAACCAAGGCATTAATACTCTCTGGTTCCGGTTCTTCATCAGAGCCATCGCGAATAAAGGCAATAAACTGGCCGAGAATCGCATCCATGTCTTCGATGTCGCCAATAATACCGTCACGTAATTCTGGGTCGCGCATAAACTCAGCGGATAAACGCATGCGCGTTAACGGCGTGCGTAAATCATGAGAAACACCTGCCAGCAATAGCGCTCTATCTTGCTGGGCATGCTGTAACTCGCTGGCCATTAAATTAAAGGCGCGACTTACTGCATTAATTTCATCCGGGCCGGAACGATCATCCAGTGCCACAACTTTTTCGCCGCGGCCAATCGTTGCCGCAAGTTGCTCCAAGCGTTTGAGCGGGCGACTCAAACCGCGAGCAATCAGTAGGCCGGCAATGAGCGCGAGCACGGGAGCGGTGACGCCCCAGCTTAAGAGCACGTAGCGATCGTAGTCGCGGAAGAAATTCATCGGCACGCGTAGCCAGCGGCCATTTAACGATTCTGCCGTCACCCACAAAATGGGCTGACGATCTTCTTCGAGCAGGACGGTCACTGGCTCGCGCAATAGCTCTTCGACTTCAGAGCGGAAGCGATCGACAACGGGGCGGGCTAAAAATGAGGCGGGCGTATATTGCGCACTATGGTCATCCACCACGTTAATGCCCGTCGCCTGACTAATACGCGCGAACATGGCATCGTCAATGGCGCCTTCTTGCGCAATTTCCACGCTCAAGACGGTCAGCTCTGCGTATTCACGAATACCGGGAAGGTAGGCGTTGCGGGCAAAAAACCACAACGCCAACATCTGACTGAAACCAACAACCAGCGCAACAACGAGCGCCGAACGCCCCGCTGTGCGCGAGAAAAAACGAAACCGCATCAGCGCTTAATCCGGCACAAACACATAGCCAACACCCCATACCGTTTGCAGATAACGCGGCTTGGATGGGTCTTCTTCAAGCAAACGCCGCAAGCGCGACACTTGGACATCAATAGAGCGCTCCATGGCCGACCACTCACGGCCACGGGCTAGGTTCATAAGCTTGTCACGGGTTAGCGGCTCACGAATGTTCTGCACCAGCGCTTTCAGCACGGCGAACTCGCCGGTGGTTAAGCTTACGTCTTCATCGCCACGACGCAGGGTGCGGTTAGCCAAATCCAGTGACCACGGGCCGAATAGCACTAGACCCTGATCTTTACTCGGGGCGCCCGGCACTTCGCGGACGCGACGGCGCAGTACCGCGCGGATGCGGGCATCCAATTCTTGCGGATTAAACGGCTTTGGCAGGTAATCGTCTGCGCCGGCCTGAAGGCCTTCAATACGCTCACTATCGTCGCCACGAGCGGTCAGCATGATAATGGGCAAATCGTTGCCTTGTTCGCGTAGGCGGCGACAAATCGACAGGCCGTCTTCGCCAGGCAACATCAAATCCAGCACCATCATCGAATACAGCTCACGGCCAAGCGCTCGGTCCATCTGCTCGGCATCGGCCACGGCGCGGACATAAAAGCCCTGTTCTTCCAAAAATCGTTGCAGCAACCCGCGCAACCGCGCGTCGTCATCGACAATAAGAATCTTTTCCACCGATAGACCTTCTACTGACATCGAACCCTCACTTGATACGTTATCTGCGCCCTTCTGAAGCACTGCGGCATCCTTTCAGAGCCGCTGCGCATGACGATAGCTTAAATCTAGGGCGATAGATTGAATCTCGCCGGAGTATACCCAAGTCTCTGACCACTCGCCGTAGCGCAGGTTCGTTTGGTTACAATATAGCGTTATGGCCTAGAGTGGTCGTGAGACCCAGCAGTCACTGCATTTGCACGCGCCCGCCACTCCTGAGCCTGACGCTCACCGACAGGTTCTGCCCTGAATCATCAGGTGTCTAGGTGCTCTCGCACTGCTATGATTCAGGGCGAAAAGAGCCGTCGCCGCATTTGCGGACACTGATCTAGCGGCCAAACATCGGAGAGATAGAGCATGGCAAAGATTCTAGTAGTGGACGATTCCCCTACGCAATTAACTAACCTCGTCAAAATCGTTCAAGGCCAAGGCCACACAACGGTAACGGCGACAAACGGCCTCGAAGGCTACGAAGTGGCGAAAGTCGAAGTGCCGGACCTCATCCTGATGGACGTGGTTATGCCTGAACTGAACGGTTTTCAAGCAACTCGCAAAATCACCAAAGACCCTATTACACAAAATATTCCGATTATTCTGGTCACCACCAAGGACCAGCACACCGATAAAGTGTGGGGCGAGCGCCAAGGCGCATCGGGCTATATCGTTAAGCCACCGAAAGAAGCAGAGCTTATCGCGAAGATTAATGAGCTGCTTGGCTAACGCCAGTCGCGCGAATGAGCGGAGCTCCTAGCGCGATTAATTTGCATCGTCAATCTATAAACGGCGGGCATCATTTCCTAT
>TARA_R110002073_G_scaffold46116_1_pt1 | contig 12638 bp, 10 predicted proteins | sample TARA_R110002073 | Tara Oceans TARA_R110002073 (sample SAMEA4397174) | marine metagenome | biome: Polar Biome; feature: [DCM] deep chlorophyll maximum layer (ENVO:01000326); material: water (ENVO:00002006), including particulate matter (ENVO:01000060) such as... | depth 40 m
TTTTTCTGCAAGTTTTATTATTTTATTACACGTTTTCGAGTCCACTGCGTTATCAAAACGCCACCAAGTAATTTCTTCTGTCATCTATTTATATTTATACCTTACTATTACAACGCCTGAACCACCTGCGGCAACTCCCCCACCTGCGCCTCCGCCTGTATTAGCTGTTCCATCAGCACCACTAAGACTAGTGCCACCATCGCCACCACCACCGTTTCCACCATCACCTGCGGTGCCAGTGTACGGCGTACCGCCCCCACCTCCGCCTCTGAAAATTGATGAACCCGAAATTGTTGAAGCAACTCCTACTCCACCATCACCGCCTTGTGAGGAAGCCCCGTCTTGGCCAGCGGCACCAGCACCACCGCCTCCGCCAGAACCGTCGGCGTTTGCTCCAGTTGTTCCAAAGCCATCGCCACCAGCATAGCCTTGATTGGTTGTTCCAGCACCACCACCGGGAGAACCATTTTTACCAGTAGCACCACCAGAACCGCCAGATAGACCTGTTGAGGTTTGGTAATTAACTCCACCACCACCACCAATACTTGTGATACTACCAAAAACTGAGTTAGCACCATTAGCACCACTATTTGTACCAGAAGCACCACCTGCACCGACAGTTACGGTGTAACTTTGAATTGCCGCCGTCAAACCAGTTTCGCTTGAGCCTCCGCCACCAGATGCTTCGTTATTCCAACTAGAGCGATAACCACCTGCGCCTCCGCCGCCCGGAGTACTACTACCACCCGAACCACCGCCGCCACCGATAACAAGGTAGTCAAGAACATTGTCATCAACGCCAAGAGTGTTGACTGAAAGTGTGCCGCTAGAAGTGAAGGTATGTATTTTATAATCGCCACTGTAGGTGATCGTACCACCCGTGGCTTCTAAGAATAATTTTTGATAGTGATAGCGAACTATTACGAGGCCAGAGCCACCTGTACCTAATCCAGCACCTGCCGCCTCTTTACCTGCACCACCTCCACCAGAACCAGTGTTTGCTGTGCCAGCAACTTCGGTTTGTGCAGAATAGTTTCCGCCTTGACCGCCGCCTCCTGCTCCTCCTGCACCAACAGGTCTAGTTAAATAGTTTCCACCACCACCACCGCCAGCCCGTGTCGTAGCGGTAAAATTTATACTAGAACTTAAACCAGCACCACCATCGTGAGAATCACCAGTTGCCGCCGCAGAAGTCTCACCAACAGCTCCTGCTCCACCGCCTCCGCCACTTGTGTTGCCGTTTCCGCCACCTCCAGCGAAACCTTGATTTGCAGTTCCAGCCGCCGTAGCTGTATTGCCCTCGCCAACTCCACCACCTGATCCACCAGTGCTACCATTACCGTTTTTAGTTCCACCGCCGCCACCGCCAGTACTTGTAATAGTTCCAAAAACTGAGTTTGCACCGTTAGTACCAGCGGCAGAATTACCACCAGCGGCTCCACCAGCCCCAACAGTTACGGTGTAAGAACCAGCCGCAGACAAAAGCGTACCTTCAAGAGTACCGCCACCACCTGTTGATTCTCCAAGGGTGCTGTTGCGATAGCCTCCAGCACCACCCCCGCCCGATCCTGACGTTCCACCCGAACCACCCCCTCCGCCGCCGCCAGCAATGACGAGGTATTGGATTGGAACTCGTTTATTGGCAGGTATTGTAAATGTGCCACTTGCCGTAAATGTGTGTATTTTATAGTTGCCTACTGTAGTGATTGAGTTGCCACCTGTAGCGGCATCGAGTGTTGGCGAGTATCGCGCAATGACAATGCCTGAACCACCTGCGGCACCGTCTCCTCCAGCAGTTGCCGTTGATCCACCACCGCCGCCGCCGCCTCCAGTATTTGCTGTACCAGCCACACCATGCCCACTAGCTGAACCAGCACCGCCATTCCCTCCACCGCCAGCACCGCCAGCACCAATGTCGGTATTTGTAGTGTGAGCGCCACCGCCACCACCGCCACCGCGAGTTACACTTGCGGAAGTGATACTGGAAGCAACACCTGCACCGCCACCACCATCGGCTAAACCTGTCGCTCCAACGGCTCCTGCACCGCCACCACCAGCGGCGTGAAAAGGGCCAGTGCCTTGGCCAACACCACCGGCAAAACCTTGATTAGACGTACCCGCTCCAGCAACACCACCACCAGAAGTGTTCCAAGAACCACCGCCACCACCTGACCCACCTGATTTTCCAAAGAATGTAGGCTGGCTAACGCCTGAATCGTAGCCACCAGTACCTCCACCCCCTATTGATGTAATTGATGCAAAAACTGAATTTGAACCGTTGGCACTTATTATACCTGAACTGCTAAAACCTCCAGCATTGTCACCTGCGGCACCGCCAGCACCAATCGTCACAGTGTTGGATGATACACCAAGAGTTAAGGGAGTTTCGCTTGATCCCCCGCCACCAGAAGTTTCCGAAAGGTATGAATTACGATAGCCGCCAGCACCACCTCCACCACCCATCATGGCGGCACCACCGCCGCCGCCAGCTACAACGAGATAGCTAACAGCAGTCTCACCAGTTACAACGGCGAACGTGCCACTGCCTGTGAATGTGTGGTAAACCTCAAGGCCAGTACCAGCGATAGTGTTTCCACCCGTGGCAAAAAAGTCGGCACCGCCAGATGACGATATTCCACCTTGCATCGAGTAAATAGAGGCGAACATTATTGAAGAGCCTTCACAGTCAGAAGTGAAAATCCGTTTGCTTTAGTCAGGTAGAAAAAGAAATCGTCTCCGTTTGTTGTGCTAATATCGTCACCGTCAACTAACGTGAAGCCAGAAGTAGTGATTGTCCCAGCAGAAGCGTTATTTGTGTATTGAATTATGACAGCGCAATCATCTGTAGTTGGCGCTAGTGTGTGCGCCCCACCGTTTACAGCCCTTTGAATATTCCCATTGTCTTGGTCAGGCGTATAAGTTCCTGAAGATTTGGTGCCAGCATTATACACGGTTGTGGAATAGCCAGCGGTTAAATTGTCAGCAACATCCGCGAACAAAGTGTCTGCGTTGTATGCTTGAACATCTGTGCCAATTACTGCGCCATCTTTTAATAATTTACCTGTTGTTCCGTCAAATTTTGCTAAACTGTTATTTGTCGATGAACCAGGGCCAACTAAATCGCCAGAACCGTCTAGCCTGTCTGCGCTAAGTAACTGAAATTGAGTGCCATCGTAAATCACGCTAGTCACGCCAGTTGTTAAAATAGAGGCTCCTGATATTGCAGCACCACCAATCTGAACCGCTTTAGTCCCAAGGCCACTTACATTTAAAGTTGTTGCGCCTGTGGAGTTTGCGGCGGCCTTAAAATGAAACACCTGACCAGCAACGTAGGAAGTTACGGCTGGTGCTGGCGCAATTACTGCTGCGTTAGCTCCCCCAGTGTCGGATGCCACATAGTTCATGGAGGCGTTTTGCGCCTGTCCTAGCGTCAGTGAATCCGTGAGGGCCGTACCTACCGCCAAAGCCGTTAGCTTCTGGCTACCAGCGTTTATATTGCCTGTGAGGGTGGTCTGGCCGTCTTTACTGACTGACTGCGTTAAAGCGGTAACTAAGTCGTTAATTTGATCGTTGTAATATGTTTCGCTGATAACCGTATCAAACTGGGCATCTGCGCCTACTTTTACATACGTTCCTGATCCGTTTCGTGCCATTAGTTATCTCCTACCGCTATAAATATTCGCCGCCGATATTCCGGGAGCGTTTAAGTTTGTTAAATTTTCAGAAAGCCGCCCTGCGCCTTGAGGCCTATTTAAAAGGGAACTTATTAATCTTTGGCCTGGCCTTGTGTATGCTCCAGCCGCTAAACCAAGACCCAGCCCTGTAAGTGGATTAATTTGAGACCCACCTACACCACTCAAAAGAAGCGCGTGTAATAACCTTGGCGCAGTACCAGAATCATTTAATGTTTGTGGCAATCTTTGCATTGCAATATCAGACAAATCTTGCATTGTAGCCGCGCCTCTAGCGTAGGCTGTTTTATCCTTTGAAGGGTCAGCAGCGCGAACTGCCGTATTTAAATTAGCTGGAGTAAACACACCCGAAATTTCATCATTAGCAGTTCTGCCAGCCGTTGAAGACATTTGCCCTGCCTTTCCTACAATTTTGCTTAAACGGTACGCTTGATTGACTGAAGCAAGTTGGGTTGCTTCGTCACCCGAAACAGACCTTTCTAAACCTCGTCTAAGTATTGCCCTTAACTCTCTTATTGCTCCTGCTAACTCAGCATCATCACCGCCTTTGCGAGAATAATCTTTTACTAATTTAGTAAGTTTTGATTCAACTTTTTTAAAAGTCTCTCCTGAGATTGACGCTTTTGCATCTATGTTTTTAAAAATTTGGTCATCAATCAATTTCTTTAATTTAGGGGCAGTTTCTTTACTTAAATACAAACCATTATCCATTAAAGTAGATAATTCTTCTGCAAATTTATCATCAGCTTGAAGTCGAATTTTTGGTAAAAGAGTTTCGTACTTATTGCTAATTTTTCTTATCATCTCATCTATTGCAGTTCTGCCAATGGGTGTCTTTTTAGAGAGTTTTTCACCAATAGGCTCTAAAGCACGATTAATTGCGACACGATTTAAATCAGTAATTCCTCGTTGTTGCGCTGCGTTTATTACGCGACCAAGACCGGGAATATTGCCTGCCGAATCTTCAAAAGTTTGGACAACACCGCCCATTCGTTGACCTGGGGTTAATGTAATACCTGCGTCTATAAGTTTCTTTGCCGCGCCCCCTATATTTGATTTAGGCAAGATCGCCCGACTTAATGCCCCTACAGCCGTAGGAATAGCTGCGCCAAGTCCTGCGCCTAGCCCTGCGCCAATACCAGCCCCTTTAAGCCTTTCTCCTTCAGTAGCGTAGCCACTGCCAGCTAACGCCCCTTGGCCTGCTCCAATGCCTGCAAATTTTGCTAATTTAGGCGCATTTTGGAGTGCTTTCATAGCCATGACTTTAGACGCTCCAGCACCTCCTGTTACAGCCCCACCAGCAAGTTCTAATCCAAAAGCTGTTTTGGGATTTGCCTGTCCAAAATCGTCTAAAACGCCTCTAGCTTCTGCTAAATGTTCATCGTAAGTTTTGTCACCAAATATACTTGGCAATTCTGACCTTATTAATGCTCGCAATTCATCAGCATATCCAAAAGTGGCTCCTTGCGCTAACTTGCCAGCACCACCAACAACATTGTCCATAAATGTTCTTTCTTTTGGTGGCTCTATTTTGGGCGCAGAAACAGGAACGTTTTGTTTTTCTGATTGAGTTTTAGCAAAATTTAAAATGTCTTCGCTACTTGCCCCTTCTGGGTGAGTAACAGTAATTATTTCGCCAGTGGGTGATTTAACTTTAGTTTCTGCCATATCTATTTATCTTTTCCTAAAATTGACCAACCCTCTTCACCGCCAAGAGATTTTTTCATTCGTTTGTAGGCTTCGCCTGCTGTTGTTTTCATAGCGGCTTCTGCTACTTGGCGTGAGCGTTGTTTTTGAGCTATTGTTTGCGCATTGTCTCCAGCAATTGGAAAGTATTTAATTATTTCATTTTCCATTTCTTCAACACCAATGACCGCTCCACTTTCTTTTCTTAAATTAGCTGTGACCCAATCACGTTTTGCCTGTTCATATAATTGCCCTTCATTACTCATTGAATAATTTCCAAGCACTGGAACGTTGCTTGAAATACGATCTCTAACATTTGCAGGGTCAAAATCATCATTTGTCCCTAATTTACCATCAGGGCCAGCTAATATTTTATCTATGTTGCCCCTAGATCGTTCCATTCTAAGTGCAAAGCCACCAGCTTTTGCTTGGTCTTGCGTAAGAGGAGCTATTTGTCTCATTTCTCTTGCAACTTCTAATCTGCTTTCGTTAGTTTGAGGGGCAGGAGCTTCGCCAAAAACTCTTTGTTCTCCAAGCTGGTTTATTCCTACTTTTGCCCACCCTGTCGAACTGGAAGGCCATTTAATAATTTGAGGTGAACCAAATTTCTTTTGAGCGTTTTCTACATCAATCTTTTTAAGATTAGATTGTCTGTCAAATAATGTTGTCGCATCTAACAACTTATTTTCTCTCGCTGTTTTAGCCAACTGTGCCGCCCTGTCTTGTCCTGCTTGAGCCATTGTTAAAGGCAATAGGGCTTGCGTGGCACGTTCATTAGGGCCAGCAGCTAATAATGCTCGTAGGCTTCTTTGTGCGCCTCTTATTGGGCTAGTAGCTTCTCTAGCTTGAATTTCTGGCGTTGCAAGTCTTGTAGTTTCGTACTCTTCTGGAGCAAGGTCTATTTCTTCTACGCTAACACCGGGGTCAGCCGCTTTAAACTCAACTGCTGGCGAATATGGCGTTGCCAAACCTTCAGATAATGCCTTGTTATATGCGTCAGCCTTCTTTGTGTCCTCGCCCATTAACCAACCAGCTATTCCTTTTTTAAACATAGACGCAAGGCCACTGGTCAGCGTCCCATTGTTCTCGCTATCTTCAATAAGTTGCTTGGCAAGTTCCATGTCGCGGCTTCTAAATCTTGCACCAGGTAAATTTCCGTATGTCATACTAGCCATTTAACGCTCCATAATTTACCATGTCATATCCACTAGAATGTTTTTTAACTGCGTGTGGAATAATCTTCTTGACCTCATCAGCCATTACGCCAACCCCGTCTTCACCCCAAATATATTTGTAACTGTAAACACCAAGGCCATTTGCCATTTCACCAATCTTTTTAATCTGCTTTTTTAAACGCCTGTCAGAAAATCTAAAAGCGGCTTGCGCTCCTGTGCCTAGCAAATCAAACAAACCGCTGTTGCTTGCAGAAGCATTACGACTAGCAATATTATAATTATTCATGTTAGCGGCATTTCTTTGTCCAGCCGCCGCTACATTTGCGCCCAAATAATCAGGGGCAGCAATTTGCCCAGTAGGGGCGTTTACAAAACTTGGAGTTGTTGGGGCCGACCCTGTTAACAGCGTATTTAATTCGGACAAGGGCTGGTTCCGTGTCATTAAGGCTTCTTGGATTGCCCTGTTTCTAGCGTCAGTTTGTAGCCCATAAAGCCTAGACATCTCATTGCCACTTTGTACGTCTGCGCCTAAATAGAGATCGTTTCGCGCCCTGTTAAGCTCATCAATAGCAGTGTTATAACCAGCACTACCAACAGTAAAACCTCGGTTAGCTAAACTAGTTTCAAGTGCAGCGCGATCCCTTTCTTGTTCAGGCCGCAATCTTGCTAATATAGAATCTCTAGTTGCTTGCCTTGTCGCTTCATTAACAACTGGAGCATCACCAAAACTGCTCAACGTAAATGGGCTTGAGAGGCTAGATTTTACATCTCCTAATTGCGTTGTCGCTATGTCAGAGTATTGTTTTTTGGATGCCATAGCATCGTCATAAAGAATTTTATTCTCTGGCGTGAGCGTCTGTTTAATATCATACTGCGGGATGTCATTTACGCTGACTTGATTGCCAGCATCATCTAACCGCTGTTCGTATTTAACCGTCCCCTCTGGCGTATATTGGTCATACATATTAAGGGCGCGAGTATCGAGAGCCGCATCCTTATTATACTTAGCTTGTGCTGCCGCGCTTGCTCCAGGATTAATTACTACTGGTGCTGGTGCTTTAGGGGGTGATTTAAATCCCATCGTCTATCTCCAAAGTCTGTCATAATCTGGCCTTAACATACGCATAATTACGCAATGCTTCTTCGGGCCAAAATGGTGTGCTAAAGTGGCTTCTTTTTTAAAACCAATATGCGAATTAACTTTTAATGCTTTCTCGTTATCGTGCATGGTTGCCGTGTACAGTTTATAAATACCAAGTTGCTCAAAAGGGTATTGCAAAACTTCTGCAATAACGTCTTTTTTTGCCCACATCGGACTAATTGCTGCCATGCTCAGTTCAATTAGCTCAAATTCTTCGTAATAATTATTAAAAACAAAGCCTGCTATTAATTTGCCTTGGCTTTCGTATCCTATGCTAACATTTGGCCCAAACTCACGAGAGTGGGGTATTTTGTCAGCAACCCAAGCGGCGATATATTCATCCTCGCCATATCTGAACATCTATAATTGGCCACCTTTTTGATAAGTAAAATTTGTTGCTATCCAAGATGGCCTAGCTGTTTTTGTGTCAACTCTAATCCTAATACTTGCCGCTCTTCCTTTTCCGCGAACACCCCGCCAACCCCTATAGACTTGGCCTGCCGTTCCCCAGATACCGATCCCCCATTTTGACACACCCCAAATTCCAGAGCGTGTCGGACTCGCCGCAGAAACACCTGTGGGAACCTTAACTTGAAAATCTAGATTAAGATCAATAGCGGCGTTTGGATTACCATCGCTTTCAAAAATAGGTTCAACCAATTTAAAGATTTTATTTTGTGCTGGTGACTTAAAATAACTAAACGCTTGCAACCCATCAGCCTCGATGTTTACGCCACTGTCACTACTACCGTCATCAAACTTTAAAACTTTACCGTCCGCTGTCCCAAAATAAAGGTCATCGCCTATTAAACCAAAACAAATTGCGTTTAACCCAGTAAAGCGACAAGGCGCACCCGTAATTGTATTAAATACATATTGATGGCTTGTTTCCGTAGACTGCATAATGTTAAAAACTAACATACCGCCTTTAGGATACAGAATAGGTTGCCATCCAAATATATCACCATAAGACCGCACCGCATCATTAACAGCCTTTGAAATTTGATCCGACAAAGCAACCATGCCTGCCTGGCTTCGGTCTATGCTCAAAATGCCACTTAACGGCACAAAACCATCTTGGGTCATTAGAATTAAATCAGAACCAGCTTTAACCAAACACCTTCTGCCAATAGGCTTACCAATTTGAAACACACCAACCAATGACCAACTTGAGGCACTTGAAGGGTCTGTTCCGCTGTAAACTATTGCCTCGCCTTCTGAAGTTACAAACACGGCAACGTCATCTGCGCCTGCGCCAGAATCTCGTGTCCACGTTCCCATCGCTTGTATAAAACCACCTTTTGAGGCTATACCGCCAAGAGGAAATTCCGTAGCTGCTCCAGACACACTATTTACGCCTAAGTAATACGCCGAAAGACTGTTTTTTTCTCCAACCCACAAACGCCTCTGGTGTAGATTGCCCCATATAAGGTTTGCTGCTGTCATCCCAGAACAAGTTATTGCAGTCGTTGCCCAACTGCTACCATTATAGAGCAATGGCGTGTCTGTCCCGTTAAATAGCCTGACAAATTGACCACCAGCAGTTCCCATGTTTACAAACTGCCAACGGTTGTTAGAATGTCCAGAACTTACCGCCGAACCAACCGCACCGCTTGCGGTTACATTATAAATTGCCCCGTTTGCTGCTCCAAATAATTGTCCTGTCCCTGACGTTGGAACATAACTTATTAAAGTTTCAACAGGCCCAGTCATTCCTGTAGCGTGGCTGGAACTCCCACGCCTCAATGTTATCTTGTCAGTCTCTGGGAACCAATTATCAAGCAAAATAGCGTGATCGACAGGCATATCAGCTAAACTTTCTCTGGTGTCCCATCCTTTAACTGGTGGGGGTAAAGCACTAGAAGTCGAAGCCACTAGAAATTACCACCATAAGAACTGCGTGACGCTTTAGGGTCTCCCGTAAAGTGTCGAGTGTTTTGAGCAAATATATCACCTGAAACTGCAACCGAAGCTGTAGTCTCATCATTGTCAATCATAAGATTAAAATGATCTTGATATTCTTTTGCCGCTACTCCTGCTGGTTGCCCTTCCGCGCTTAACCACTCAAAAATAGTCCCATAAATAATTAATTCTTCGTCAATAATACCAATGTCTGTGTCAATAGTCATTGAGCTTTTAGGCGAATTAGCGGCAGCTACATCTGCCCAGTTTTTGCTAACGTATTCAAATGCTAAGTTTGTGCCTACGTCAAATACTGGCTGCGTTAAAACATCGCCACCTCTGTAAATAAATTTTTTGTTTTGGCTTGCAAAAGTTTGAACTTTTAAACCTTGCCATTCAACAGGCGAAATTGGGCCTGATACTAAATTACTGCTCGATCTGTCCCAAAAAGTCTCTGTTACAAACCGATTGAAGTCAGACGGCATATTTGCCGCTGTTACAACAATCTCATTACCACTAGCTGTAAACGCTTTTTCTTTGCGTAGAATATTCCAATTATAAGTCAACATTAAGCGTTTGCCGACCTTGTTTATTAACCGCAATATATTTTGCGCGGCAGGGTCAGTGTTTGTTGCTATGGTCTCTGGCCTTGGGCCTTTAGTCTCATCTGCAACAGCATTTGCAATCGTAAGTAATGACATTCTAATTTCCTCAAGAAAAATCGGGGGGTTTTACGCCCCCGATAATCCAAATAAGACTTATGCTGTGCCGCTAACGCGAACTGCTTGTCTTTCATCTATGCACTTAACGCCGTACAAAACGTCAAGTCTCCATTTCGAGATGTCGTTTGTGCCATCATACACAGGAATAACGCGAACGTTGGTTCCATTGTAAGATTGACGAGAAACGTCAACTGCGCCGGGAGGAGAAACAAGAGGAACACTGACTAATGCAAAAGCATTTTCAGTGAACATCATGTTCATTGGGTAACCTGTACCGCCTGTGCCTCTAACAGTGATAGCTGCGTTGTCTGCTGGCACTGCGGATGCAGTTTGATGCGCTCCAGAAGTAATAATGGCTGGGCTAATCGTTAGAGTAGCTGGGCCAGTAGAAGAACCAGAGTTTGCATCAGCCGTAACCGTAAACTCTTTCAAGTGTGAGAGAGTTGCTTTGGTTACTGGGTTTACAGCATACACATCAGCTATTTTGATAACGTCACCAGCTTTCAAGATACCTGTCTGGGAGTTAGTCCAGCCGTCAGTTACCAAGCTTTGAGTGTTCGTATCTTTAGATGCTGCATAGGTTACGTTCTGGGAGCCACCATTAACGAGTGGTGAGCCAGTAGCAATTCCTACAGTATGAGTTGGAACATTTTGAGACATAAAAGTATTTACGCCACCAATCATTCCAAGCTGACCACGAGAATAAGCGTCACCAACTAGACGATCATTCGTCAAGGTAGTTTGCGCTCCAATCAATCCCCAATGATCTACAGGCGATAGAACCGCGCATCGACCATCTTGAGGAACAGCATTTTGATCCAAACGGCGTGGGCCGTGTGAAAAATCTTGGTTGCTGTTAATTGTTTGACCTGGAGTACCAACCCAATTTGAAACATCCTTATACAAAGCCATAAGGTCTGCATCAATTTGGTTAGCAAGCTGGATCATTGCTGGCTTGATTACCCTTTCGGATAACTCTTTAATGTTCAGAGTTAAATCCTGAGAAGTAAACTCAAAATCAATACCTTTTCGCTTGTCAACAGAAAGGGTAAATTTTCCTTCTGTTACGTCTTGCGAAGAAAGCACTGCACCGTCCCGAACTGTAAAGTCCATTGGGCGGCGAACAGAGACAGAAGAACCGATCTCATAACCGTTAATGTTCTTCGAGAACTCTTCCTCGTAACCACGAAAAACATTTTTCGCCATCACTAAGTTGTTGTCTAGCTGCAACACCGCTGCTTTAGCGATAATTGAGGCTGTTAGTGTACTATTAGCCATTTTACTGACCTCCTATAAAAGATTTACGATAAACCCAAATGCTTATTAAGTTGCGCCATAGACATTTTTTCTGGGTCATTTGGCACACCCCCTGAGTTGCCCTTTGCTTTCATTGGGCGCACAGGTTTAGCTTGAGCCTGTTTGATTGGCTTAGTAGCCTTTTGTTGCATACGGTCATAAAGCATTGCCTTGTGAGCCATTTTAGTGACTGCTGGGTTCATGTCCCAACGTGCCGCTTCTGCCTCATCCATGCCATAATTCTTCTTCACATAGTCCACCACATCTGGTGCGACTTTAGTCGAAAAATCTTTGACGTAGTTATCTAGGTTAGAACGCCCTTCGGTTCTGCGCCGTTCAACTTCGTGAAGTTGCGCTTGATCGAGTTGCTGTTCTTGCTGTCCAACTAAACTAACAATCCTTTGGAAATCAGCCTGCTTTTGCGATAGCGTGTCGGAAACAATTCTGGCTTGGTCTGGATCAGACTGCCATAATTGGTTCATATCGACTTGCGAAAGTTGCTCAATATCCGTCCGTAACTGCAAACCCTGAGAATAGGTCTGCAAAGCCTCGCCGTTCAAATTCGTAATCTTCTCAACTGCTTCAGTCTGCGTTGCTAAAGACTTCGCCTGTTCTGCGTTTGCTTGCGACTTACGCTGATAGTCCGCATAAGTATCTGTAGTGAACTTGTGGACTTGTTCCGCAAGCTCTGCTGGAATTGCGTCTTTTGGCACTTCCAGTTTGTTACCACCAAAGTCAAATTCGATAACCTCAACGGTCTCTTCTTCAACCTCTTCGGCTTCTGGTTCGTTATCCTCTGCACTTTCTTCTTCGGCTAGGTCATCGCCCTCCAAATCATCAAGTGACATTGGCCCCTCGTTTTTTACAGGAGCATCGGCCTCTACAGCTTCCGCTTCAGTTTCTACTTCGGGGGCAACTTCGCTATCAGCGACTATTGCTTCTTCATCAGACATAAAATTAAAACTCCTTCTTGATTAAACAATCGTGGGATATGCGCTGTCATCCGACAGTGCGGTTAGTAATT
>TARA_R110002073_G_scaffold99993_5_pt1 | contig 12636 bp, 11 predicted proteins | sample TARA_R110002073 | Tara Oceans TARA_R110002073 (sample SAMEA4397174) | marine metagenome | biome: Polar Biome; feature: [DCM] deep chlorophyll maximum layer (ENVO:01000326); material: water (ENVO:00002006), including particulate matter (ENVO:01000060) such as... | depth 40 m
TCCCGCTCGTGCCGGGTGCGATCCTGTTCGACCTCCTGAACGGTGGCGCGAAGGATTGGGTTGAAAACCCCTACCGCGGCCTGGGTCTCGCTGCTCTGGAATCCGCCGACACCGATTTTGCTTTGGGGACGGTTGGCGCAGGCACGGGAGCGCTGACCGCTATGGTCAAAGGCGGGTTGGGGTCCGCGTCGCTACGACTGCCTGACGGCACGACCGTTGGCGCGCTGGTTGCCGCCAACCCCGTGGGGGCCGTCACCACACCCGGTGACAGGCACTTCTACGCTGCTCCGTTCGAACTCGGGAACGAATTTGGCGGGCTCGGTCCCGATCCATCCAGTGGGCTTGGCTTCAGCCTCGAGAGCCGCAAGCTTGCATCGATGTCGCCGCGCGAAAACACCACGATCGCAATTGTTGCAACCGATGCGACCCTAACCAAGGCACAATGTCAGCGAATGGCCGTAGCGGCACATGACGGCATAGGCCGCGCGACCGTCCCGGCGCACACGCCCCACGACGGTGATCTTGTTTTCGCTATCAGCACCTCAGCGCGAGATATCTCCGATACCACGGTCCCGCTGATCGGCCATGCTGCATCGCTGTGTCTGTCTCGGGCCATCGCCCGCGCGGTTTTTCATGCAACGCCGGCCGAGGGCGATCTTCTGCCCTGCTGGCGCGACCTGAACGCCTGATTTGTGCGGACGCGGCATCAGCCTGTCGAGTTGCCCTTGTTCAGAGTGGTGCCAGCTGCGGGGTCAGGGGCGGTCTGAAATTGTAACTTCAAGCGTCGCAATACCATCAACGCCGCCGGTGATCACGTCACCCGGTACAACGGCACCCACGCCGGCCGGGGTGCCTGTCATTATTATATCACCCCGTGCCAAGGTAACGGATCGCGACAGGATAGAGACATGTTCGCTCACCGACCAGATCAGGTCTGCCAGATCGGCGTCCTGTTTGATATCACCATTGACGGCCAGCCAAATTCGTCCCGATGTGATTGAAGCGACATCGCCAATCGGAACGATAGGCGCAATCGGTGCCGAATTATCGAAAGCCTTGCCCCAATCCCAGGGTCGACCCATGTTTTTGGCTTCGGTTTGAAGATCGCGGCGCGTCAGGTCGATTCCGACAGACGCACCCCAGACATGTTTCATTACATCCGCTTCATCGATGTCGGCACCCCCCTTGCCGATAGCGATCACCAATTCGATTTCGTAATGCAGGTTTTCGGTCAACGGCGGATACGCGATGCTGCACGGCGTGTCCAAAGCTGCATCGGCGGGCTTGGTGAAAAAGAACGGTGCTTCGCGATCAGGATCTTTGCCCATTTCGCGGGCATGCGCCTCGTAATTGCGACCCACACAAAAGATACGGCGGACCGGAAAGCGTGCTTGCTCACCCTTGACGGCAAGACTGGCTTGTTTTGCAGGGTCAAACACATAGGAAGTGGCGGTCATCGGTGATCCTTTGTTCTGTCAGGTTATCGGCGAAGCGAACCGTGGTTCACACCCGCCATGACTACGATTGCGCCATAGGCGTCTTCCCCCGCGATTTGCGAGCTGTCACTTGCCGGTAACTCAGACGTCGGCCAAAGCGGCAAAACGACAGCACAGAGCAGGGTCAATGGCTCGCGGCTGAAGACGGTTGCGTCGCTTTGGTATTATCCGCATCTTCGGCGGGATCAACGATCAGCTCTGCTTCTTCGATATCGTCGCTGGTCGACTTCGACGTTGTGGTCGACGGTTCGACCGGTACCACTTGGTTATCACTGGCTGACCCCACAATCAGTGGCAGCATTTGCACCCCACCGGGCATCGCGACTTCAGACATCGGCGGGGTTTTCCACGCCAATGTATCAAAGCTATGGCAGTTCTCGCAAACCGGCTTCCAGTTCGTATGGATGTGTTGACAGTTATCGCATATCCACTGTGGTCCGCGCGATACCGTCAAGGCACGCGCCAGCCAGCCCTTTATCACCGTATCCGACGCACCTTCGCCACGTTCAATTGCCGCCATAAGCGTCACTGACCGCGCTGTCGGGTCTGTTTCCACAAGGTTTCCCAGCGATCGACGGGCCTGCGGAAAATCTTCGTTTGCTATGTTCAGTTCGGCCAACAGCATTTTGGTTTCGGGATGTTCCGGGTGGAGTCTGGTCAGTGTCGTAAACCGCTTAAGCCGTTCTTTCGGGCTTTCATCAGGCTGAATTGCTGCAAAAGCGGCCGCCAGATCGGGGTGCGGTTGGACATCCCACGCTTTCTTGAGAAGTCGTGTCGCGTATTTTGGCCGTCCTTGATCAATATAGCCGTGAGCCGCCATCACGGCTGCTGGAATTAAATCAGGCGACAAACGGTTCGCCTCTATCGCGGCTTCGCGGGCCTCGATGCTGTTACCTTCTGCAATCACGTCTTTTGCTTCAGACAGCGCCAAAACTGCATCGCGGCGCTTGTGCACATCGCGGGGCATCTGCCCGTTCTTAAGCTTTGTGTTCAAAGTCTGCCGCGCGCCCGCCCAATCTTCCTTTTCGGCCTGGAGCTTCAGCAACACATCGCCAGTTTCCTCGTGTTTCGGTTTCAGCGCGAATGCTTTTTCGGCCAACTTCAGTGCAGTGTCGGTGTCACCTTCGGCCAGCTTCTGTTTCATGATGCCACGCACCCCGACAAACCTGGTGGATTCGTTGGTAACCAATTTACGATAGGTTTCCTCGGCCTTGCGACGATCCCCGGCCATTTCAGCGGCTTGCGCGATCAGCAGGTTGGTCAGTTCGGGTTTTTCCAAATACTTGTCGGCCTTCTCTGCCTTGGAAAGTGCCAGTCGTCCCTCGCCACTTGCCAGTGCCATCAGACCCTGAGACAGGGCCTCGTAACCCTTGCGTTCACGGTTGCGGTCAAAATGGCGCGACAACGCAGTTTCGTCACCGTTCAGGAAATGCCAAACCGCCACGAGGAGCGACAGGATTTTCAATAGCAACCAGACTGCTATCACCAGGACGATCACCGCAATCACCGATTGCAGCGGCCCGAAACTAAACTCAGTCCCCATAACGGTAACCTGCAACCCGCCCGAGCTTTCCAACAGGGTCGATGCACCCCAGGTCAGCGCGGCGATCACCGCAACAAACACAACGATCTTGATAAGTGACCAAAGCATAAAGTCGTTCCTTAATTTGCCGTCAGGCGTTGTGTTAGGGACTGCACGGCATCCTGCGCATCCTGGCGAGCCTGGGCATCTTTCAGCCACTCCGACAAGGGTTCTTTTGCTGCATCGGGTAGGGCTTGCAGTTCCGACAAGGCATCACCCAGACGCCCGTCCTTGATAGCAGCCTCGGCACGCGACAGCACCGCGTCTGGGTCATTGCCTTCGCGAGGTGCCACCGATCTTGCCCCAAGCTGCTGCTTGAAGAATCCGCTGATACCGCCGCTTTCTGATGCTGGGGCCGCGGCTCGTGCCGCAGCCAAAGCCGCCCGCGCGTTATCGGTGAAACGATCCTGAAGGCTCGCAATTGTCACCACACCGCTTGCTGCCGTGTCGACCAAGGCCGGAGGAACGTCTTGGGTGCCGGCACTTTCCAGATCGGCAATCGCCGCCTCAAAGGGTTGGCCGGTCGACAGCGCCGATACAATACGAGCCACCGCAGACTGCTGGCTGGCAGTCTTCGCAGCCCGGGATGTCGCCTCTTCAATGGTGGTGGCATTGTCGATGAGCTTCTGAATTTCGTCCCGCTGCGCTTCAACAGAGGATTTGAGCGTTTCAAGCTCTGCCTCGAAACCCGACGTATCAACCTTGGGCGGGGCAGGCGCAGGAGCCTCTGGGCGGTTCGCGATCTCGTCCACACGAGCATTAAGAGCGGCAAGCGTACTCTTCAACTCTTCGACCGCCGCGCCGTCGATAGCCGCGCTATCCGTTGCCGGTGCAGCTGGTTCGGCTTGTTCCAGTGCGGTGATACGCGCATCCTGATCGGCGATTTGCTTGGTCACGGCATTGTCGACAGCGGTCGCGTTGTCATTCGCCACAACCTTTGACCGCAGGCCAAATTCTTCAAGCAGATCCAGCTCGGACGCGGCAAAGCCGATACCGCCAGCGATGATCCCGCCAAGCAGCATAGGAAAAAACACGCTTGGGCGCTTTTCAGGTGCGCGGGGTGCCGGTGCGGAAGTGGTGGTGTGCGGTGGCGACGCGGGCGTGGTCTTGGCCGTTGCATGGGCAGCGGCAGACCTTGAGGACCCTGCCGACGCTTTGCTTGCCGGCGAAGGCTCGGGGTCTGACGTCGATTTGATTGTCGTCGTTTCAGGCTTTGCAGTCTTGGAGGTGTCGCTATCCGGCTTGGGTCCGTCAGCGGCTTTCGAAGTCACTGCGGCCGACTTACCTGCATCCGCGCTTTTCGGGACATCCGCCGGATTTGCACCCGACTGGTCGGAAAGTGGCTTGGCAGAGGTGGCCGCCTCAGGCGCATTCACCGTCGACGTCTCATTTATCGCATCGGGTTGCTTTGCTGCATCTGTCGCCTTCGCGTCAGGCTTGGGCGTCACCGCTTTATGAGTGCCAACTGGACCTGTCGCGGTGTCGCCCGCCCCAGTTTCAACGGCGTGACCGGATTGCACCGCCTTGTCACCCGACGCGATAGAACTTGCCGTCGAAGGCTTATCAGCAGGGGCAGCTTTGGGAGGAGTTTGGGTCGTCGTCTTCGGCTTTGATGCTGCGGATGACGCCCGCGAAGTCGATGTTTGCCCGGGCTTATTGCCGCCCGTACCAGGAGTTTTCGCTTTCGCCACGCTTAAACCTTTCCGATTCTGGCTTTGTGCCAGCTTATCTTTCAACCTTATGCTCCATCTGGGCAGGTCTTCAAGCTAACCTGTTCCATTCAACCTGGTTTTCAAGTGCTAAACGCATCGAGGCCGCTGTGGGTTCAGCCGCGATTACTATTTGTTCAAAAAGTGAGTGATCCAGCCGACTGGCGATTTCCGCGCTTAGGGTAATACATATCACGTTCTGCGGCTCTCGGAGTTCGGTCCTGAATTGCTCGGCTGTCCGAGGCGAAAAAAGCGGGACGAAGCACCTTTGTTCGCTCTCCAACGTGCGACGCGCCACATGGGTCAATGGCAACAGCTCCTGATCGTATACCACCATAGTCGTTGTAAACAGACCGCCGTCGGTCAAACGTTGTGCGATGTTTCCACGCTGGTGCATGCCACATAAATGGAGCAAGGGCGCTTTTCTGGGTGACGCCAGCAAGAGTGACACCAGGTCGTCGGCGTCACGTGCCACCAGCGCGATGTCCCACCCCTTGGCCTTGGCTAGTTCGGCGGTGCGCGATCCGACACAATAGGCCGTACGCCCCCGCCCCATGGGCGCGTTTTCAACGCCGTGCCCGGATGAAAACACGACGCCTTCCACCCCTTCCAGGTTTATTGCGGCTGGCACGGGCTTTATCTGCATCAGCGGGCTAATCAACACCGTGAGCTTTGCCAGCGTTGTCGCGGCCAAACTGTCAGCGAACCGCCGCGACGCCTGTGCAGGACGGGTCATGATCAAGACCGGCTTTGTCATTTTGCATAAGACCCCAAGCATTGTTCCACTTGCCTCAAGGTGTTACTTGGCAAGGGTCACCCTTGCAACGGAAACGACCCATGATATTTCTTGGAATTGAAAGCAGCTGTGATGATACGGCGGCCGCTATCGTGCGCCACACCCCCGATGAGCCGGCCAGCATTTTGTCATCTGTCGTATTGGGACAGACAGATTTACATGCGGCATTCGGCGGTGTCGTACCTGAAATTGCTGCGAGGGCGCATGCGGAAAAGCTTGACCATTGCATCGAGCAGGCGCTCGCCGATGCGGCTCTGACGCTGCGAGATATTGATGCAATTGCGGTCACGTCCGGGCCGGGGTTGATCGGCGGCGTGCTATCGGGCGTCATGTACGCCAAGGCGTTGTCTGCTGCCACCGGTAAACCGCTTTATGGCGTCAACCATCTGGCCGGTCACGCTCTGACACCACGCCTGACAGACAGAACGCCTTACCCCTACCTGATGCTGTTGGTGTCCGGCGGGCATTGTCAGTTCCTGTTGGTCAAAGGTCCGGAACAGTTCGAACGCCTTGGCGGTACCATTGACGACGCCCCCGGAGAAGCCTTTGACAAGGTCGCACGTTTGATTGCATTGCAGCAACCTGGGGGGCCGGCCATTGAAAATGCCGCCCGTACCGGCGACCCCAAACGGTTTGCCCTGCCGCGACCTTTGCTTGATCGGACCGACTGCGACATGTCATTTTCGGGTCTGAAAACCGCTGTTTTGCGCGCGCGCGACAAGGTCATAGGCGAACAAAGTGGGCTTAGCCGTGAAGATCAGGCAGATTTGGCAGCAGGGTTCCAGGCCGCTGTCGTGGATGTGCTGGCCCAAAAAACCCGGCGGGCAATCAGAGTCTATCTGGGAAAAAACCCTGCCGTTCGCACATTGTGCGTGGCTGGGGGGGTTGCTGCGAACAAGGCGATTGGCTCCAGCTTGGAGACTGTGGCGGCTGAGTTTGATTGCGCGTTCGTAGCCCCGCCGATGGTGTTATGCACCGATAACGCGGCCATGATCGCTTTTGCCGCCGCCGAACAGAGCCAAGTGCGCGGACCAGATGATCTAACATTGTCGGCAAGGCCCCGATGGCCTTTGGATACTGATCAGCCCTCCATGTTAGGAAGCGGCAAAAAAGGGGCGAAAGCATGAGTATTGCGGTTTTGGGCGGCGGCGCTTTTGGCACTGCGCTTGCCATATCGTTGGCCGATAAAGCAGCGACGACGTTATGGGCACGTGACGCTCATGGCATGGCCAGAAGGCGTGAAAACACCGCGCGTCTACCCGGATGCCGGTTTCCCGCGGGCTTATATGTTACTGAAATGCTTCCCAAGGCTGCAAACGCAAGCATTTTGTTAGTCGCCGTGCCTATGCAAAAGCTTCGCGCGTTTCTAGACGAGAATTCGGCGCTGTTGGATGGCAAGACTATCGTGGCGTGTTGCAAGGGGATCGAATTGGAAACCGGGCTTGGCCCCGTCGCCGTGATCCGCGAGGTCCTGCCGAAAGCAGTGCCGGCGATGTTGACCGGCCCAAGCTTTGCTGCCGACATCGCACGTGGGCTTCCGACCGCGTTGACAATCGCCTGTGCCGATCCCGCGATGTGCATGCAACTGCAACAGGCTCTGACGACGGCAAATTTACGGCTTTACCGAACGGGCGACACGATCGGCGCTGAATTGGGTGGCGCTCTCAAGAATGTTGTGGCCATCGCATCGGGGGCAGCGATGGGGGCTGGTTTGGGCGAAAGCGCCCGTGCCGCATTGATGACCCGAGGCTTTGCCGAAATGCAGCGGCTTGCGGCCCATTTCAACGCGGACCCCGATACCTTGTCCGGCCTTTCGGGATTTGGCGACCTGACACTGACCTGCACGTCAACGCAGTCACGTAATTACCGCTTGGGGTTCGCCCTGGGGGCCGGGCAACCATTCGACACGACAACGACGGTCGAAGGTGCAGCGACCGCACAGGCCATTGACCGTCTGGCGCAGGACCATGACCTGGATTTGCCGATTACAGCGGCCGTTGCAGGGTTGGTTGAGAATAGATTAGATGTGGCCAGCGCAATGAAAGCGCTTTTGACCCGCCCCTTAAAGGAAGAATGACATGCTCATCGCTCTGCTCGCCACAGACAAACCTGACTCCATCTCGGTACGCAAAGAGAACCGTGCCGCGCATCTGGAGTATTTGAAATCCACGGGCTGCGTTTCGCAGGCGGGGCCGTTACTAGATGATGATGGCCAAATGATCGGTTCGCTGATCATATTGGATGTCGAAGACAAATCCGCAGCGCAAGAATGGGCCAATAATGACCCCTATGCCAAGGCAGCGCTGTTTGAAAATGTGCAGTTGATGATCTGGAAGAGGGTGATCGGCTGATGGCCTATTGGCTGTTCAAATCAGAGCCATCGACCTGGAGCTGGAAAGACCAGGTCGACAAGGGTGATACCGGCGAAGAGTGGGACGGCGTCCGCAATTACCAAGCGCGTAATTTCATGCGTGACATGGCGGTAGGCGACCGTGGTTTCTTTTATCATTCGCAAGGTGAACGGGCGATTGTAGGCATCGTCGAAGTAAGCGCCGCTGCGCATCAGGACAGTTCCACCGATGACCCGCGATGGGAATGTGTCGACATAAAAGCGGTTCGCCCGTTTTCGGTACCGGTTACCTTGGATGATATCAAAGCTGACGACAGGTTCGCCGACATGCCATTGGTAAAAAGCCCCCGCCTGTCTGTGCAGCCTGTGACGGATGAACAGTGGTCGGCCATCTGCGCCATGGGGCGGACCGAACCTTGAAACCGTGGTTTAGGGTCCCGGTATTACCGGAACCCTTCCCCACCCCACGCACGCCATAAATGGCCACCTCGCGTATGCTTAACTCACTGCCTATCGCTTGATGTTGTGTCACTTATCGCCAATGATCACAACGAACTGATGTCTAAAAATCGGCACAAAATAAGAACGTCCGCTTAACCAAGCGAACGCTCGGCTCGGTTGCTGGCTTGCTTAGCCGTAAACGGATTCTTTGCCGAAATGCTTTGTAAGCATATAGTAGAGCACTGCGCGATATTTGTTACGCTCCGACTTGCCATAGGTTTCGACAGCTTTGTTGATGCCATCCATCAAGTCGGGGCTGTCGGTCATGCCCAGCTTTTTTATCAGAAAGTTTTCCTTGACCAGCTCTAGCTCGCTTTGCTGCGAACTGGCCACCGTCTGGGCATCAGCGTTATAGATTGAAGGACCACAACCGATCGTTACTTTTGTCAGTAAGTCCATATCGGGCGTCATGCCGCATTTGTTTTTCAGATCATCTGCGTATTTTTCGATCCATTCATCTCGCTTGCCCATTTAGCAGTCTCCCTCGATTGGTGTTGACCGGAACCCGGCGTGATCAAAAGCCTAGTGCGGAATGACCCACCACAAAAGCAATTTCTACGGGAACCAGGGTCAAGCGGCGAGCCGAACCTCGGGCTTGTCCGACTTATCAAATTGGGGATAGATGGCTTCATGATTAGGCTATGGGCCATAACGTTCCTATTTGCGATTGGTCCGGTTGCCAGTCTGACGGACCCATTGCCAGATCCCGTGACTGAAGACATGTTCAGCCCGGTGGACAACGACCAAGCGCTTCTGGGTCAGCTATTGTTTTATGACCCGATCCTGTCCGGCAACCGCAACATTGCCTGTGCCACCTGCCATCATCCGAATTTTTCGACGTCGGACGGTGTTTCGCTCGGGTTGGGTGAAGGCGGCATCGGACTGGGGCCAAAGCGCAGGGGTGATCCGAAAAATATGCCCTCGCAACGGGTTCCCAGAAACTCTCCGGCACTGTTCAACCTAGGTGCGCACGCATTTACCGTGCTGTTTCACGACGGCCGCATCGAAGTTTCAAGTGACATGCCTTCTGGATTTCGTACACCGATGGACGATGACATGCTGGAGGGATTTGACTCTATCTTGTCTGCCCAGACAATGTTTCCGGTTCTCAGCCCGGATGAAATGGCAGGCCACGATGCGGAAAACGATATTGCCAAGGCGGTGCGCCAAGGGCTGATCACCGGTGAGGGCGGCGCATGGGACCTGCTGGCGAAACGGGTGGCGGCGATTCCTGAATACACCCAGAGGTTTAAGGCGGCATATGACCATCTCGACACGGGTAACCAAATCCGTTTCACCGATATATCCAATGCGGTTGCCAGCTTCATCGCGCTAGAATGGCGTTCCGACACATCGCCCTTTGACGCTTATTTGCGTGACCCTTCTATCCCGCTCCCGCCCGATGCCGACGCGGGGATGAAGCTTTTTTACGGAAAAGCCCAGTGCAGTGCCTGCCATTCAGGACCATTCCAGACCGATCACAAATTTCATGCGATGGCCGCGCCCCAGTTAGGTCCGGGCAAAGCGGCGGCGTTTGAAAACCACGCCCGCGACACCGGCCGCATGCGTGTCACCGGCGATAGCGCCGATGCCTATGCCTTTCGTACACCTTCGCTTCGCAACGTGATGCAAACCGGTCCCTGGGGCCATGCGGGTGGCCACAATGATATGATGCGTTTTCTTGCCGACCATCTCGACCCCTCCGCCGCCCTTGAACGTTTCGCCGACCAAGGTGGCGCGCGAAACGGCGTATCGCTTCCGCCACTGGACGTCGATGATTGGCGCGAAATGGATGACGCAAATGCGCGTGCAAAGATCAGGAACGCGACAGAGGTTAAGGTGCCCATCGTACTGGATGCTGCTGAAATCGCTTTGTTAGTCTCTTTTCTTCACAGCCTTGATGACCCCACAGCATTGGCCGGGCGGATGGGAATCCCCCCGCAGGTTCCCAGCGGGCTTTCGGTCGGCGGCATTGGTGACTAATGCGGATAGCGTATGTCGATCGTGGTGTCTGCAAGGGCTTTCACGAAAGTGCCCAGCGTTCCGTCAGGCCACTTTACCTGCACTGTGGCCTGTTGTGCGGCATCGATCCCGAAGTGAAGAGGTAAAAGCGTTGCACCCGCGTGGCCGCCGCCAATGGTGATCTGCTGGCTCTGTCGGATCCCTTCAGTCATGACAATCACCCGCGCGCCAATGGCAAACCGGTTCTTTTCTGGCCCTTCAAGCTGAACTTTCACCCAATGGCCCGCGTCCGACGTTACATTCCGATACAACCGCATGTCGGCGCGCCGGTTAACGACGGCTAAATCAACCAGACCGTCGCCGTCGAAATCTGCTAGTGCCGCTCCGCGTGACCGGGCTGTGTCGGCCACTCCGGCCGTAGCGCCCGCTTCGGTGAACCGCCCGTCGGCACCCTGGATCAGAAGATTGTTAGGGTCCAGCATCGCCATACTGGGCATTTGATCCACGTTGCCCTTTGCAATGAACAGATCAGCACGTGCATCATTGTCGACATCAGCGAATGCCGCGTGCCACCCTGTCGACGGGCGCCCATCCCCCTTGAGATAGGGAGAATGCGCATAGGTGCCGATGTCGTAAGGGGCGTTTTTATAGGTCCCGTCAACCTGGGCGATCTGCATCAACTGGTCCCCCATCGAGGTGAGCATCACTTCGTCACGCTGATCGCCGGTCAGGTCTCGGCTTGCTATTCCCATTCCCCACAGAGAAACCGCTGGCCAGCCATCTTCCTGTGCAAGGAAACGCCTAGTTTCGATATCCCAAAGCTGTTCAGACCCCCCAGACACATAATAGTGTCTATCGTTGGAAATCCGCAGGGATAACTGGCCTCGTGCATCCTGGGCGGCAAGCATCGAGAGCGCACAAAAACCGGGGGTTAAAACCTGAGCCGTGTAATAAGGCGCTTCGTCGGTGGCGGGAATAAGCAGTGTGTTGCTATCACAGGTTCCAAATGGGCCTAGGGGGTCGGCTCGGTCAACATAGTGACCTACCGCCATCGTTGGGAACGCCATGTCGCCGTTCCACCAAGCAGTAAAAGACGTCGTCCACTGGTCGGACTGCGGGATGCCCCAACGTTGGGTCATATCCTCGAAACTGCAATCGGCACCGCCCCGCAGCACCTTGTCGGGTCCGACGCGCATCACATAAAGATCAAGCACGCCATCCGCATCTATATCCAACGGGTACGCCCCGGTTACCTGCGTGATCTCTGTAGGTAATTTGGCCGGTTCAAACGCTATACCATCTTTGTCAGAGACGTTTTTCAGCAATAGCAGCGGCGCGCTGCCTCCAGCCGCCACCATATCGGGCCGCCCGTCACCAGAACAGTCAAATGCCGAAAGACCGCCCCCGACGAAATGCTCCCACCCACCTGTGTATTGATGCTTGGGAAGGGCGCGCGACACGTCTTGAAACAACGGTTGCGCCAAAGTGGGTTGCGCCAGTGCGACAAGGGCAAGTGCCAGTATCCGGATCAAGTGGCACCATCTCCGAGCAGCGTATCGGTTAATTCAGACAGAGCAAGCGCCGCCGCCCCCTTGGCCCAGACAGACCCGCTCCATGCGTGGATATCAACGGGTGTCGGGGTGCGGCCCGCAGGCAGGATCATGCTGTTCATTTCGGCCAGCATGTCGTCCGCGGTCATATAGGCATAGCGCATGCGTTCCCCGCTTAGAATGATACGTTCAGGGTCGAACAGCTGCACAATATTTGCCAAGCCGACGCTTAGGAACCGCCCCGCCCGGCTAAAAATCGCCAACGCCGCTTCATTCCCTGCGTTTGCCTCCTGGTAAAGTGTTTCGATCATCGTCACGGCAGAACTGTCTATTCGCGGATCGCGATCCAGCGCGGTCCCCGCTTCGCGGATCAGCGCATAATCGGCGACATAAGCTTCCAAACAGCCGCGCTGGCCGCAACGACACAAAGCTCCGTCAAGCTGCACCTTGGTGTGCCCCAGCTCCATCCCCGGGCCCAATGCGCCGCGAAACAGCCGGTTATTCAGGACCAATCCCATACCGACGCCGCGTTCAATCGTTACCACTGCGAAGTTTGAGATACCGCGCCCCGCCCCAAACCATAATTCAGCCAGCGTCAAAAGGTTGGTATCGTTGTCCAGCGATACCGGCAGACCCAGCATAGCGGCCAGCTGATCGCGCAGGGGGGTGTCGGTTTCAGTCATGACCGGA
>TARA_R110002073_G_scaffold114291_13_pt1 | contig 12635 bp, 10 predicted proteins | sample TARA_R110002073 | Tara Oceans TARA_R110002073 (sample SAMEA4397174) | marine metagenome | biome: Polar Biome; feature: [DCM] deep chlorophyll maximum layer (ENVO:01000326); material: water (ENVO:00002006), including particulate matter (ENVO:01000060) such as... | depth 40 m
CCTGCTCGGGGGCTCTACGGTCTGGTTCCTGCCTTCTCTTGATATCGATGCCTTAATTCGACTGATCCCGCGCAGCACAGTTCTTATGGGGGTACCGACCTTTTATACCCGGCTCTTGCAGCATACGGATTTCAATCGCGACCTTTGCCGCACCATGCGGGTTTTTATCTCAGGGTCCGCCCCTTTGCTCAGTGAAACCTTCACCCGGTTTGAACAGGTCACCGGACACCGGATACTGGAACGTTACGGCATGAGCGAGGCAGGCATGATTACCTCCAACCCCTATGAGGGAGACCGGGTTGCGGGAACCGTTGGTTTTGCCCTGCCTGATGTTCAGCTGCGCATATGTGATGATCAGGGCGAGATGGCCCCTTGCGGCGAAATAGGAACATTGGAATATAAAGGACCAAATCTGTTTCAAGGGTATTGGGAAATGCCGGAAAAAACGGCGGCTGAAATGCGGCCCGATGGCTATTTTATTTCCGGTGACCTGGCGGTGTCTGACACTGAAGGCCGTATATCCATCGTCGGGCGGGCCAAGGATCTGATTATTTCCGGGGGATATAATATCTATCCCAAAGAAATCGAAACGGCCCTGGATAAAATCCCCGGCATTCTGGAAAGCGCCGTCATCGGCGCCCCGCATCCTGATCTCGGAGAACAAGTCGTTGCCGTCGTCATCCGGCAACCATCCACTACAATAGACGCACGGGACATCCAGGGCAAACTGTCAGAACAGCTCGCCCGGTTTAAGCAGCCGCGCCACATCATTTTCCGGGATAGCCTTCCCCGGAACACCATGGGCAAAGTACAGAAGGCCATACTGAGAGAAGAAATTACGCTATAAAAATACATTAATAAACAACCTATAAGTGTTTATTGTTTGAGGGATTGTATTTATTTCAATAGGATATAATTGTTAAATATCAATAATTTACATGTTGAAATATATGCAAAATTAAATTAATAATTGATTTTCTTACCTACCTATTATTATATGACATATCGATTAATAAGTGTAAAATATTCTGACAGAGTGTCGGAAAACTTTACACTTTTACAGTCGCTCACTTGCCGGAAGAAACGCCCCAAATTAAGATAAGCAGGCAAGATACTCCCCTTTTTATAACTTTGGCACACTACATGCATATGCAGATGATGTATGTACAGGTTATTGCATGCGTATAAGTAACAATAAATATAGGATTGGATAATGAAAAAGTTTTTAGTAAGCAGCATTGCTGCCATAACAGCGATGATGTCATCTGCATCAGCGGCAGTCGTTCAGATTGATGCATTCAACACAGGCTGGTATGATAGCGTTTTGGGTTTCCACTATGCGTGGAGTAATACAACAGCGGGTCGTAACCCTGCATTTGGGTCAGTATTCCGCGACTATTTCGCCTTTGACCTTTCCAGCATTGCCGGCCTTCCCGGAAATGTTAGAAATGTTAAAATTACCTTCCGCGATATTGAAGGAAAGTATGATAGTATAGACCCGACAGAAACCTTTCAGTTGAGTTCTTTTGAAGGTGATATAGATGACCTGATCTCCGAGAATTTCACGGGAGGTGCCGATCCTTATGATCAGGCCGGTGGCCTCGCCTTATATAGCGACCTTGGGGATGGCGATGTTTATGGAACACGGGTTATTAAGAAGCCAGGCGCAACCGTCTTTCCAAACGGTTTTACCGTCTATATTATGGATGAATTCACCATGGCCCTGTCCAGCAGCGCCGTAGATAATATGAATGCGGCTCTTGCTTCTCTGGATCAACGCTTCGCTATTGGCGGACAACTGACGTCTTTGTCAGACAGAACGGATTTTGAAGCTATTTTTTCCGCCAGCCAACCCTCGTTTGGTGGACCAGCCTTTATCACCGTTGAAGTACCGGAACCAGCGCCTGTTGCGCTACTTGGTCTTGGGTTGTTAGGTATTGCGGCCGTCCGCCGTCAAAGACTATCCCGAAAGGCATAAATATTACCTAAAAAAATGGCAGAGGTTTAAAAGCCTCTGCCATTTTTACATTTACTGCTCTTCCGGCTTATTCGTAGGAAGGACTGATTTTCGATTTGCCACGCTGGTTCAACAACCTTAACCGCAAGGCATTCAGTTTGATAAAGCCTTCCGCATCCCGCTGGTCATATACTTCATCTTCTTCAAAGGTGACATGTTCCATGGAATAAAGCGATTCTGGAGATTTACGCCCAACCAGATGCACGCCGCCTTTATAGAGTTTCAGACGCACAGTACCACAGACATTTTCCTGAGATTTATCGATTAGGGCCTGCAGCATCTCCCGCTCTGGCGAGAACCAGAATCCGTTGTAAATCAGTTCGGCATATTTCGGCATCAGTTCGTCTTTGAGATGCATGGCTCCCCGATCCAGCGTGGTGCTTTCAATGCCCCGATGAGCCGTCAGAAGAATTGTACCACCCGGTGTTTCATAAATACCGCGTGATTTCATCCCGACAAACCGGTTTTCCAACAGATCAAGGCGGCCGATGCCATTGGCTCCGCCGAGTTCATTGAGCTTGGTCAGCAATGTGGCCGGAGACATTTTTTCGCCGTCAATCGCTACCGCATCACCTTTTTCAAACTCGACTTCGATATAGGTCGCCTTATCCGGCGCCTCTTCCGGAGAAACAATGCGGTTATAAACATATTCCGGGCTTTCTTCCCATGGATCTTCCAGCAATTTGCCTTCGCTGGAGGTATGCAGGAGGTTGGCGTCTACGGAGAAAGGCGACTCGCCGCGTTTGTCTTTCGCGACCGGAATTTGATGTTTCTCGGCATAATCAATCAGCTTCGTACGACTGTTCAGATCCCATTCCCGCCATGGGGCGATCACAGTAATTTCCGGATCAAGGCCATAATAGCCGAGTTCAAAGCGGACCTGATCGTTACCCTTGCCCGTCGCCCCGTGACAGACGGCGTCGGCGCCCACGGCATGGGCAATTTCAATCTGGCGTTTGGCAATCAAAGGACGGGCGATGGCCGTACCAAGAAGATAAACCCCTTCATAAAGCGCATTGGCCCGGAACATGGGGAAAACATAATCGCGGACAAAATCTTCGCGCAAATCTTCGATGAAAATTTCCTTGACCCCGAACATCTCTGCTTTTTTACGGGCCGGTTCCAGCTCCTCGCCCTGCCCCAGATCGGCGGTGAAAGTGACCACTTCACAATTGTAGGTGTCCTGAAGCCATTTCAAAATAATGGAGGTATCCAGGCCGCCAGAGTAGGCGAGAACGACTTTTTTAATCTCTTTGCTCATCATATATCCTTCACAATCCGGACAAAATGTTCCCGGGATTACTGTTATGCGGGCGCAGTATAGGTAAAAGCAATCCCGACGCAACCTTTTCCTACATAAATACTACTTAATTATTCTGATAAAAAATAATTATCAGAATAATATTCGATTTAACTGACAATAAAAGAATATTATTTTGATTTAGTGAAAAAGCATGACCGCACCATACATATTATATAAGGTTACCATACTATAGAATACCCAAAAGGAGGAGAAATGCTGAATGTTTTTGCGTGCTTTAATGAGCTATCTTTTAATCTCCTGCCTGATCGTACCGTCAGGTTTCGCAAAAAGCAGCCTGACAGATAACATTCGCATCTCCAGCAAAAATCTGGGGTATGATCTTCAGTATAGGGTGTATCTTCCAGATGGCATGACGCCTTCTCACAAGTTACCGACAATCTATATTACCGATGGACAATGGTATCTGACCCAGGGAAAATTTAATGAAGTGCTTGACCGGGAAATCGCGGCGGGCGCCATTGACCCCGTGATTGCCATCTTTATTGATAACCGGAATCCTGATGACCTGTCCGAGATAAGGCGGAACCGGGAATTTTTTTGCAAAAAAGAATATGTCGAATTCTATACCAAGGAACTGGTTCCGGAAATTGATGCACAGTACCCCACCCAGCCTGATCGTACAGAGAGAGTCATAATGGGGGTTTCATTTGGCGGAATAAACGCGGCATGTTTCGGTTTGATGGCATATCCCACATTTGAAGGTATCGCCATGCAGTCACCGGCCAATGACAAACATGTTGGGCTGATGACGACGTTATATAAAGAAGAGGAAAAGCGGCCACTTAAGATATTTATGTCTGTGGGCACGCTTAACGACAATACGGCGGCGGGACGACGGTTTAAACGCACTCTTGTCGCCAAAGGTTATGATGTGACATACAAGGAAACTAGACAAGGCCACAACTGGAAAAACTGGCGTCCCCTGCTTGATGATCTTTTAAGGACTTTTTTTGGCCCCCAATAATTTAATCCGTCTAAAACAGGGATCTTGTCTGATGCGTCTTTCGATTTTTTTATTGTCCTTTTGGCTGTCGCTCAGCGGCGCCTTTGCCCAGTCTATTGGCGATTTATGGCGCGAGGCCGGGACGGCCTATAACCAGAAAGACTATCCGCAGTTTATCACCAAAATGAGGAAAATTGAACAGATCCGCCCCTACCAGCTTGCTGCAAAAAAGAATATCATCAGAGGCTATAGTCTTTCCGGCCAGATTGAGAAGGCCTTCCACCACATTGATCTCGTGGTCAGACAAGGTGGGTATATTGACCTGTCCGGAAAGGATTTTGAAGCACTTCATGCGTTTCCTGAATTTAAAAGCGCCACCACAGAACTCGACGAAAATAACTCTGCTGACGGGAAATCTGATGTTGCATCTTCTGTCAGCGAGACGGGACTATTGCCCGAATCTATTGCGATTGATGCGCGGAACAACACTCTTTATATCGGCTCCGTGCGTCGTGGAAAAATCCTCAAAGTGTCGCCTGATGGTAATGTGACCACATTTGCAGAGCCAACTGTTGAAAATGGTTTGTTAGGTGTGTTTGGACTTAAAATAGATTCTGTTCGTCGGCATCTCTGGGCCGCGAGCAACGATATAGAGCAATATATCGGAATCAATAAAGGCAATTCTGACAAAGCCGGCTTGTTTCAGTTCGACCTGGACACAGGACGCCTGATTAACAGCTATTTCATCGCATCTGAGGCGCCAGCTCTGTTGGGCGACCTGGTAATGTCCCCCGAAGGAGATATCTATGCCACGGACAGTTACAACCCGGTTATTTATAAACTGGATAGAGTGTCAGGACAGTTGCTCCCTTTCCATACTTCTGATCGTTTTATAAACCTTCAGGGGATATGTACCGACGGCGCGCAGCTATATGTGGCTGACTATCATACCGGAATTTTTGTTTTGGATATGAGCACAGGGAATTTCGCGAAGATTTCCCATGACAAGGCGGTCAATATCGGAGGTATTGACGGGCTCTATTGTGGGGATGGAAATCTTGTGGCGATTCAAAATGGCTTCATACCGCATCGTATTATAAAACTTGACCTGAGCGAGGGCCATATCAAAAAACTACAGGTCCTGCAAAAGAACCTGCCCGCATGGCGGGAACCAACTTTGGGAGTTCTCCATGGCAGCATGTTCCATTATGTCGCCACCAGCCAATGGGGCGCATATGATCAACAAGGTAAAGTCACAGAAGGCAGCATCCTTGCCCCCGTGATTATTATGCAAGTCCAGTTGAAATAAGCTTTCCCTTCTTTCGGTCGCGGTATCCTTTTAATCATTCTTTGCTGTATATTAATCATTCTTTGCTACTTATCCTGCCGGAACATAATTTGATCGCAAAATTAATACCGTTTATCAGACAAGGGTTGCATCGCCTCCCCTGACCGCGCTATCTGTTTTGGCACAAAAATATAACAAATAATCAAAATATAAAAAAATCTTCGGAAGTTAGAGAGTTATGGTATTTAGCAAAGCCGCGTCATGCGCCTGTTCAGGCGCCTCAACCCCTATTATACCCCCACTACGTTATATCTTGCTAATGAGCGTCTCCCCTTTTCTATGTGCGCCTTCTTCTGCATGGGCGGATGACATCAGCAGCAGCGAAACACTTTTTGAAATGTCAGACCGGGTCTCTTATGCGCCCACCTATTTCCAACAATACAATCCGTTAACCGCTGCCGATATGGTCAATCAGCTGCCCGGATTCAATCTAATTGAGGAAAGCGGCGACCGCGGCTTCGGTCAGGGCCAGGGAAATTTGCTTATCAATGGCAAACGTCCCAGTACGAAATCAAACAAACCGGAAGAATTGCTCAAACGTATTGCGGCGGAAACAGTCGTCCGTATTGAGGTTCTACGCGAAGGATCTTCTGAGTTGTCCGGCCAGTCAGGGTTGATCGCCAATGTGATTACGGATAGCGAAAGCAGCCTGTCCGGGTCTTATTTGGTCGGCGTCTATTTTCATGAAGAAGGTATGGTGCGACCGGAAGCCCGGCTATCCATCGGTGGGAATATAGATAATTTCAGCTATAATGTTGATTTAAGCCTTGATGTCTGGAAACACGAAGAATCTGGCGAGGAGAATGTCAGGAATGCCGACTTCAACCTGACCGAGATCCGCGCAGAACAACGCAATGTCCATAACAGAACACCGAAACTGAATATTAACCTGGGATGGAATGGCGATAACGGAGACGTCGCCAACCTAAGCTTACAGGCCTTTTATTACAAACATAATTTTCATGAAACATCTGACCAGTTTATGGCCCAAGGCACGGTGGCCGGTGATTTGTTGCGTATGATAGAAACCCGTTCCGGTGAAGATGAGTATACGTATGAAATTGGCGGCGACTATACAACGGATTTCGCGGGCGGCTCTTTGAAATTCATTGGGCTGCGCCGTCGGGAAGACAGCCGTTTCTTCACCCATTATGACGATACCGCTGAAGACGGGAGTTTTTTCCGCTATAACAGCAGGCGCCAGCCGATTGAATCGGAAACCATTTTGCGTACCCTTTATACGACGGAGCCAACAACTGGTCATGTTCTGGAATGGGCTATTGAGGGGGCTTTTAATACGCTTGATACAACTGCAACCTTTCAGGAGGACACCGGCAGCGGTTTTCAAGACGTTCTTCTTTCCGGCAGCAACACCCGTGTTGAAGAGCGTCGCGCAGAAAGCAGCCTTCTATATGTCCTGCCTTTAGGAAAAAAATTACGTTTCCAGACATCGGTTGCCGTTGAATATTCAGAATTATCCGTGTCGGGTAATGATAACAATACCCGCTCCTATGTTCGCCCCAAGGGTTTTGCCGCCCTGACCTTCGATGCCACTGTCGAAACACAGTTCCGGGGTCGCATTGATCGCAAAGTCGGCCAACTGAACTTCTTTGACTTTGCCAGCAGGCGGGATATTTCACAAGGCCAGACCGACAGCGGCAATACGGAACTGGTTCCGGAACAGCTCTGGCGTTTTGAACTGACCGCGGAACATAGATTTAGCCCTAAAAATGTAACGACACTCACCGTCTATTACGAAACATTTGAAGATTACAACATGTTAGTGCCTCTCGCTGGAGGAGGACAGGGAATAGGTAATGTTGACGGCGCCAAAAACAAAGGCATTACCCTTACGTCTACCTGGATGCTGGACAGTCTGGGCGTCAACGGTGGCAAACTGGATTTTGCCGGAACGTACCAGGACAGCGAGATCAAGGACCCTTTTACAGGAATTTTCCGTCATTTCGACTGGCAGGAGCAATGGCAGATTGAAATCACTTTCCGGCAAGATATCCAGAATACAAACTGGGCCTGGGGATTGAATTACTGGGACAATACAGAACTGCCCGGATACCGTAAAGACCGCATAAATAAGGGACCTTTTGGTCCAAATTACTTTGCATATGTTGAACATAAAGACGTCTTGGGCATGACGTTAACTGCAAAATATTACAATGCCTTTGGGCGCACCATGCAGTATAACCGAGAGTTTTTCGCCCCGGACCGCCTCGGAGGTTTTGACGGCGGGGAATTTCGCAGCTTAAGACGCGGCGGGTATTTTAATATCCAGCTTGCCGGAAAATTCTAAATACAAAAAAGGCCCGGTATTTTAGTCCCGGGCCTTGATGTTATCTAATGCGTTCAGCTCTCGCCTTACAGACTATCGTTGGCTTTCTTGTTGGCATCAACCGTCTGGTAGAGTTCTGCGCCGGTTTCCTTGAATTTCTCGGCCATCTCCGCCATGCCATTGTCGGCAAACTGGCGCACTTCCTGCGAGATTTTCATGGAACAGAATTTCGGCCCGCACATGGAACAGAAATGTGCCACTTTATGAGCTTCCTTCGGCATAGTCTGATCGTGAAATTCACGGGCCTTTTCAGGGTCCAGTGCCAGATTAAACTGGTCTTCCCAGCGGAAATCGAAGCGCGCCCGACTGAGAGCGTCATCACGCAGTTGTGCGCCCGGATGACCCTTGGCAAGGTCCGCGGCATGGGCCGCAATCTTGTAAGTAATGACCCCCACTTTCACATCTTCCCTGTCTGGTAGGCCCAGATGTTCCTTCGGGGTCACATAACACAGCATGGCGCAGCCGAACCAGCCAATCATCGCCGCCCCAATACCACTGGTGATATGATCATATCCTGGCGCGATATCGGTGGTGAGAGGCCCAAGCGTATAGAAAGGCGCTTCGTGGCATTCCTTCAACTGTTTGTCCATATTGATCTTGATCTTGTTCATGGACACATGACCAGGACCTTCAATCATCACCTGAACATTATGTTTCCAGGCAATCTTGGTCAGCTCTCCGAGGGTTTCAAGCTCGCCGAACTGTGCCTCATCATTGGCGTCTGCAATAGACCCCGGACGTAAGCCGTCCCCGAGAGAGAAGGACACATCATAGGCCTTCATAATCTCGCAAATTTCTTCGAAATGGGTATAAAGGAAACTTTCCTTGTGGTGGAACAGGCACCATTTCGCCATGATCGACCCGCCGCGGCTGACGATGCCGGTGACGCGTTTGGCTGTCATCGGAACATAGCGCAACAACACACCGGCATGAATGGTGAAATAATCAACCCCCTGCTCGGCCTGCTCGATCAGCGTATCGCGGAACACTTCCCATGTCAGGTCTTCGGCGACGCCGTTGACTTTTTCCAATGCCTGGTAGATGGGCACGGTTCCAATCGGCACGGCGGAATTGCGAATGATCCACTCACGGGTATTATGGATGTTACGTCCGGTGGACAGGTCCATCACGTTATCCGCCCCCCAGCGGGTGGCCCAAACCATCTTTTCAACTTCTTCCCCGACCGAAGACGCCACGGCGCTGTTGCCGATGTTGGCATTGATCTTGACCAGGAAATTGCGTCCGATAATCATCGGTTCCGCTTCCGGGTGGTTGATGTTGGCGGGAATAATGGCGCGGCCTTCGGCGACTTCCTGACGCACAAATTCAGGGGTGATTTCATCAGGGATATTGGCGCCAAAATCTTCGGCATATTCATCGCGTTTGTAATCTTCCCCCAGTTCCGCCCGGGACATATTCTCCCGGATGGCAATAAATTCCATTTCCGGAGTAATGATCCCCCGACGGGCATATTCCATCTGGGTTACATTTTGACCAGCTTTGGCGCGCAGCGGACGGTGTTTGACCGGAAACTCTTCCGCCAGATATTTACCGGAAGCGTTACCATTGTCTTCGGCCTTGATTTCACGCCCCTCATATTCTTCCACGTCACCCCGGGCTTTGATCCAGGCTGTACGTTTGCGTTCAAGGCCTTTATACATGTCAATTTTGGCTTGGGGATCAGTATAAGGACCAGAAGTGTCATAAACCCGAACCGGTTTTTCATTTGCCGATGGGTGCAGGTCAATTTCCCGCATGGGAACTTTAATGTCAGGAAACTCTGTACCTGAAACATACACTTTGCGTGACGCAGGCAAAGGTCCTGTGCTGACCTCCATTTTTTCCGGCTTGCTTTCAATATTCATGACGTCCATCCTAATAAATCAGTGTTTTATCGCGCAGCATTGCACAACGCAGAGACTGCGGTAATCCGGATTCATGTGGGGGAAATCTAATCATATTCCATCCCTCCGCCAGAATAACCCGGATCAGGTTCAAAGGGTCCTCCACTTGTAAACTATAATGCATATATATCATCATGACGCTTACCGGTGGGGTCTCAGCTTCATACAAAGCTCCCCTTGGAATTGGGCACATGCTCGTCCTTTTTGCCCCAAACTTCAAGTAAAATATTTTAAAGCGTTTTTTATGGGTTTTTACCAAAGGTTTCGCTATAACACCTGCATGATAATTGAACTGGATCAAATCAAGAACACCATCACCACGGGGCAACGGCTTCTGGGGCTCGACCTCGGCAGCAAAACCATCGGTGTTGCCCTGTCAGATATCATGTGCAATATCGCCACCCCCATGGAGATTATCCGTCGCACCAAATTTACCAAGGATGCAGAGCGATTGCTGACCATTATCTCAGAACAGAATGTGGGTGGTCTGGTTCTCGGCTTACCCTTGAATATGGACGGCACGGAAGGTCCACGCTGCCAATCAACCCGCCAGTTCGCTGAAAATATGGCCGGCAAGATAGACATCCCGGTTGTTCTCTGGGATGAACGGCTGTCCACTGTCGCTGTTACCCGCACCTTGCTGGACGCGGATGCCAGCCGCAAACGCCGCAAGGAAGTGGTCGACAAAATGGCCGCCGCCTATATTCTTCAGGGCGCTCTGGACAAAATGTCCTATTCCCGATGACCCTGTTTACGGCAGCAGGTTCTTGAACCGGCACCCATCCGGCAGTTTCCCCAGCAGTTCCACCAGATGCGAGTTCCACCACTCATACAATGGCGCCAGATCGTCATAAGCATAAAGCTCATGACGCCACTTGCGGTCTTTGGCATAGGTCAGAAGATCCAGTGGATACCCCACATCAACCGTACTGACCCGTGTCGAGTCAAAGGCGAGATAGGCAATCTTGATCACCATCCGCAACGGGGTATCATAATCCAGGGTCCGGTCGAGAAACGTTTTTCCATAGGATGTGGCCCCGATGGACATATAACTGGCCCGTTCGTTCATCTCGACCCAGTTGCCTTCCGGATAAACCAGATACATGCAAGGGGCTTCGTCTTCATCCAGTTGACCACCAATAAGGGCATGCAAATCAAACCGTAGGTGCGACCGTTGCAAGGCGTCCCAATCTTCAGTTGCCACCTGCCGCAAGGCTTCTGTATAATAATGCAGAACATTGCGCAGCATAGGCTGCACAACCTTGCCGTCCTTCCGGCAGATATCATCGAAATAGGCGAGGGTTTTGTCGCGAATCGAACGCAATCCGGAGGTCATGATACATATTTTATGGGGCCCAATCTGATGCAGACTGACCTTACCGGCATTATGGGCTTGCATCCCGCTGGTAAGGCGCCCGTCAGCCAGACAGACCAAGCCTTCTTTTACGCGAATTCCAAGACAATAAGTCATCTTTTGCTCCTTTACGATGTTCTTCCGCCTAGACAAATGCCTGCGGAAAAAATAATTCACAATTTGAGCTGATATTCGACAAAAAAACACTGGCACCCATTGTATAATTCTTTGTCCTGAGATACAATTACCTTCGTGCGGTGTAGGCTCGCGGGCCTTTATATACAGTACGCTTTCCCCCATAGTAAGATATGTTTTTTCAAGTAAATGAACTCGCTTGTCCGTGAGTTTATATGGCATTTTTAACTGACCCTGAAACCAAGGAGACATTACCATGCCTGAAAGAAAGCAATCTGCTCAACGCATGAGCCACATTCAGACACCTGAATTGCGGCGGCAGGAGCTGAGCAGAATTCAACTTCAGCAAAACCAGGAAGCCTTTCAGTTGCAGCAGGCTCAACGTCAGGAACTGTTACAGGTTCAACAACAACAAGCCCAGGAGTTAAGGCAACTGCAACAAAATCAAATGCAGCAACTGCAGCAATTGACCCAAAAGCAACAGCAGGAAGTAGAGGAATGCTGTCAAAATCTGCGTTATTCAGCCGAGCACGAAGGTGAGCAAATCTAGTTTCCCTAGTATACTCTCCGCCCTGCCCTTGTGGGCGGGGCTTTTTTTTACCCTTTTTGCGCCGACGTCCGCCCGAAAAGAATAGTATCCTCAGGTTCGTGAAATTGACTTGCGTATAAGACCATATGTTCCTATAAAATATCTCTTCAGTAACCCATGGGATAAACATTAAGGACTGAAGCATGTCTCCAGCCGACAACACGGCAAATTTGAGCTTTCCCCATCAACATCTTCTCGGCATTGAAGGGCTCAAGGAACAGGATATCACCTGTATTCTCAACCGGGCTGACAGATATGCGGAACAGAACCGGAAAACCAATAAGAAAACTGACATTCTGACGGGCCTGACCCAGATCAATCTGTTTTTTGAAAATTCCACCCGGACTCGTATGTCATTTGAACTTGCCGGGAAACGTCTCGGCGCTGATGTCATCAACATGTCTGTGGCAGGGTCATCGATTAAAAAAGGTGAAACCCTTCTTGATACGGCCTCGACCCTGAATGCGCTTCAGCCGGATCTGCTGGTGGTCCGACATGGCAGTTCGGGAGCGGTAAAACTTTTGTCCCGGAAAGTCAATTGCGCTGTACTCAATGCCGGTGACGGCACTCATGAACATCCGACTCAGGCTTTGCTTGATGCCCAGACCATCCGGCGGCGCAAGGGAAAACTGGCCCGCCTTACGGTGGCCATATGTGGCGATGTCCTGCACAGC
>TARA_R110002073_G_scaffold163658_2_pt1 | contig 12623 bp, 9 predicted proteins | sample TARA_R110002073 | Tara Oceans TARA_R110002073 (sample SAMEA4397174) | marine metagenome | biome: Polar Biome; feature: [DCM] deep chlorophyll maximum layer (ENVO:01000326); material: water (ENVO:00002006), including particulate matter (ENVO:01000060) such as... | depth 40 m
AATCTTACCTGCGCGCGGTTTTGCATGATAATCGAGAGCTGCTTTTTTAAAATCTTCTGACATTATATTGTACCGTTTAACCATGAATTGTAGACATTAAGCCTGAAATTTTAGGCAAATCATTGATTGCCCACCCTATAAAACCATTACAACACCAAGCGTTACCGTTCAACACCCATATCTTAAGGTTTTCTATGGCGTCCTTCATCTATAAAAGCATTTAATAAAGCCGGCTATAGAACAAAGGCTTCATCAGCTTACCAAGTTACGCAATGCTATAGAAAGGAAAAAAGAGCGTCATGCGCTCTTTTTAATGTAATCTTCGTAGCAAAACATCTCTTAGCTGCTGATTCTGCTGCCAAAACGCTTCTTAAACTTATCAATACGACCGCCCGTATCCATTACTTTCTGCTTACCAGTATAGAATGGATGACACGCAGAACATACGTCTAAAGTAAGATCTTTGCAAAGCGTTGAACGCGTTTTAAAGACATTACCACAACCACATTTTGCTTCAATTTCTTGATACTCAGGATGAATACCTTCTTTCATGACACACCTCAAATTAAATTATGCCGCCACTGAATGTTGTCTTATCTCTACTTTAACAAGTACAAAACAGCACCGCACAAGGAAAAACTTAAGCCATTTCTTAATTTTGAGTTCACTAACAAAAAACCAATATAAAGCTTCAGCCATTTTTAAGACGGCGAATAGTAACAAATTAAGCATAATTAGCAAGTATCGTTTCTTTCAAAACATAAATACTCTAAGATTATTTATGTGAATTTTTATTGAAAGCAATCATGATACTAACAGTCGCTATTCCAGTTCCTCTCCACAAAACCTTTGATTATCTTGCTCAAGACAAAGATGACTTATTGACAGCCCATAAAACACCAGCCATGCACATAAAAACCGGCATGAGAGTCGAAGTCCCTTTTGCTGGTCGACGACTAAGCGGCATTGTACTCGGAACAAAACAACAAACACCCGACACTTTACCAGAAAACTACACATTAAAAGCCATTATTCACTGCTTGGATAAAGAACCGACCTTCCCTCAAAAATTAATTGAGCTGATCAGCTGGTCATCACAATATTACTGCCACCCTATTGGGGAATGCTTTCATACAGCCCTCCCAACAGCATTAAGAAAACCCTATAACATAGACAAGCTAAGCACGCTTACCGTCATTAAATGGCATAGGTCTGACCTAGCGTTTGAAGAAAATAAGCGCAACCATAAACAAGCCCGAATACTGGATCATTTCGCTAACCAGCCTCTTGGCATATGGCAAGAATCCCTCAAACTGCTCGGCATCACGAATAGCCAACTAAACACTTTAGAAAAAAAAGGGCTATTACGGCGCGAGGAGCTGGACCCACTAACCGCAGCTCAAACCACCCCAAATAAACTCACCACACTAAACTTAAATAAAGAACAACAATACGCAGTAGAAACCTTAAAAGAAGATATCGATAAGTTTGGAATTTTTCTTCTACACGGCATAACGGGCAGCGGGAAAACAGAGGTTTACATAGAGCGCGTAAAACACTCACTAGCCAAAAACGAACAAGCGCTTATCTTAATTCCGGAGATCAATTTAACCCCGCAAACGCTTGCACGCTTCCAATCTCAACTGAACACCCCTATCGGTCTTATTCACTCAGGAATGAGCGAAAAGGAAAAATTAACGATGTGGCATTTGGCCAAAAACGGTGTGGCGAGCGTGATTATCGGCACAAGGTCAGCCGTATTTACGCCATTCAAACATCTGGGTTGCATTATTGTTGATGAGGAACATGATTCTTCATACAAACAAAATGATGGTTTCAAATATTCCGCACGCGACCTTGCTGTTAAAAGAGCTCAAATTGAGAATTGTCAGATCATACTAGGCTCCGCCACACCGTCACTTGAATCACTCTTAAATGCCAATCAAAAAAAATATCGCTACATACACCTCAGAGAGCGAGCAGGCGCCGGACAAAAGCCAGACATTCACCTCATTGATATAAAAAGCAGAGCACTCGAAAACGGCTGCTCAAGACCCTTACTAAATAAAATAAAACAGGAGCTTGACGCCAACAATCAAATTATTATCTTCCAAAACCGAAGAGGTTACTCCCCGACCCTATTGTGCAATAGTTGTGGATGGATAGCCCTATGCCCTCATTGTGATGCTCGCTTAACCGTTCACAGAAAACCACCTCATTTACATTGCCACCACTGTGACTTCAAAGAAGTAATACCCGGCAACTGCAAAAACTGCCAAGACACTCATTTATCTCCTCTAGGCTCTGGTACTGAGCGTATTGAGACAGGCCTGACACAACGCTTTCCAAATACAAAAATCATACGCATAGACAGGGACAGCATTAAAAAACAACAAGACATGAAAAAGCTTGTTGTGGATATCAATAAAGGCGAACCCTGCATCTTAATCGGCACTCAGATGCTCGCAAAGGGTCATGACTTTCATAACGTTACTCTTGTCGCCATCATTGATGCCGACTCAAGCTTATTCAGCTCAGATTTCAGAGCCTTCGAACAAAGCACACAACTATTACTTCAAGTTTCAGGCAGAACAGGAAGAGGCAATAAAGCAGGCCTTGTCCTTATCCAGACAAAACACGCAGAGCACCCCTTATTTATACCCATCATTGAAAATAACTATGACCTTGCTGCAAAAAATGAATTAGTAGAAAGAGAGGCTTGCGGACTCCCGCCTTATAGTAAAATGATATCTATTCGAGTTGAGTCCCCTAATCAAAAAACAAATTTCGAACAGTTATCACTACTAAAAAATGCCATAAAACAGGCAATAGGAAACACTCCTAATTATCAACTATCGGGTCCTCTTGAAGCCAGCATGTCTCGAAAGGCAGGCATATATAGATCCTACCTGCACATATTCACAACAAATAATACGACGCGATATAGCATTCAAGCAAAGCTCCCTGAATTAACAGAGAAGATAAAACGAAAGGTAAAAGTCATCATCGATGTTGACCCGCACGAATATATTTAAATTCATACCTTGTCGAAGTGGTAAGAGTTTCAATACAGCGAGGAATCATAGATAATATGCGGCAATTATTTTTACCTTCTTAGCCACTATATCTATTTCTTGGAATCACATGAAAGAACTTATCTCTGAACTTGTTCAAAATGCAATTACCCAGCTAAGCAATGCACAAACTATCCCCTCAGAGTTAACATACTCAATCAATATTGATGCGAGTAAAGATAAAACCCATGGTGACTTCGCATCAAATATTGCACTTATTCTCTCCAAACAAGCCGGAATGCCACCAAGAAAACTAGCAGAACTGATTATTGAAAAGCTTGTTCAAAACAATAATAAGAGTATTGAAAAAATTGAAATGGCAGGCCCAGGCTTTATTAATTTTTTTATTAGCAGCTCAAGCAACTTCACGATTATCAAAACTATTTTCGAACAAAAAAACAACTTTGGCCGAGCCACTAAAGCAAATGGCAAAAAATACCAAGTTGAATTTGTCTCAGCCAACCCTACCGGCCCACTTCACGTTGGCCATGGTAGAGGCGCTGCTTACGGCGCATCCGTTGCCGACTTACTAGAAGCCGTCGGGTTCGAGGTTAGCCGCGAATACTACGTCAATGACGCCGGCCGGCAGATGAATATCTTAGCTGCGAGTGTTTGGTTACGCTATCTTGAAAGCTACTTTGATTTAACATTCCCCGTAAATGGCTACAAAGGCGATTACATCAATGATATTTCAGTCGACTTAAAAGCAGAATATGCTGATCGCTTCCTAAAAATATCAGAACAAGTATTTGATGGATTACCGAAAGATGAAAATGAAGGTGGTGACAAAGAACTGTATATTGATGCCATCATCAGCAAAGCAAAAGAGCTGCTTGCTGATGATTACGAACTCGTGTTTAACCAAGGTTTAAATGCCATCGTGAACGATATTCGAAATGATCTAGAAGGCTTTGGCGTTCGCTTTCAAAACTGGTTCTCTGAAGCGTCTATCAGTAAAGATATCGATAACGCACTCAGCAGGCTCGACAAAAATGGCCATCTATATGAAGAAAATGGCGCACTTTGGTTTCGCTCCACTTCCTTTGGCGACGATAAAGACCGGGTGGTAAAACGAGATAATGGTGAAACCACTTATTTTGCTTCAGACATTGCGTACCACTTAAATAAGTTTGAGCGCGGTTTTGATAAAGTTATCAATATATGGGGCGCAGACCATCACGGCTATATTCCTCGAGTCAAGGCGGCGCTACAAGCTCTCGATATCAACCCAGAAAAGCTAGACATCAAATTAGTTCAGTTTGCCATCTTGTATCGAGGTAAAGAGCGCGTTCAAATGTCTACGCGAAGTGGTTCATTTGTCACACTTAGAGAACTTAGAGAAGAAGTCGGAAACGATGCAGCACGCTTTTTTTATGTGACACGCAAAGCAGAACAGCATATGGACTTTGATTTAGATCTTGCCAAATCCGAAAGCAAAGATAATCCGGTTTACTACATACAATATGCACATGCACGCATTTCAAGCATGCTAAGAAAACTGAATGAACTTGAATTAAGTCATGACACGCAAGAAGGTCTAAGCGCACTTTCTGCCATTGCGGGAGAAGCAGAAATAGCTATGTCTAAACGACTCGCAGCCTATCCAGAGCAATTAAGTATGGCCGCTATTAATTTAGAGCCACATGTTTTGACCCACTATCTGAGAGACCTCGCCAGTGAATTTCATACTTACTACAACTCACACAAAGTACTAGACGATGACAAACAAATTCGTGACGGGCGAATAAGCTTAAGCATGGCAGTCAAACAAGTTATTCAAAACGGCCTAGAATTACTCGGTGTCAGTGCTCCGGAGGAAATGTAACCGCTTTATGACTCAGGATTTCGCGAAACCCAGCACAACCAGAAAACCAGGCCAAGCCAAGAAAAAAAACGGGCATACGGATCGTCCGTCCTCAAACAAACCTAAACCTAAAAATAGGAAAAAAAACACACCCTTGCCGCCAGAGATAAAACCAGAAAAAAACAACAAACGCGTACTTTTCGTTTTCACACTCCTTGTATTGCTAGGTGCTTTTGTATATGGGCTGTACTTACTTCAAAGCATTCCAGAAACACATTCTATAAAAGAAGAAATCCCAAATATCCAGCCCAAGAAAGCCCTGGAAGTTGAACCTAAAGCTGAAAACCGTTTTAATTTTTATGACCTTTTACCTCAGCACGAAGTTGTAGCACCTAAAGTAGACGCCTATCAGTTCAGAGAAAAATCAGCATCTGGTGAATTTTATTACATCATTCAAACAGGCTCATTTCGTAACCTGAAGGATGCCGAAAGACAAAAAGCCATGATTGCCTTCCAGGGTCTAAAAGCCGACATAAAAAGCGTCACCAATGAGCAAGGCTCTACTTGGCATAGAGTATCAACAGGGCCTTTCTATAATCGTAGCAAAATGAATAGCGCATTAGACAAACTCGTATCCATGCAAATTCAGCCGCTGGTAAAGAAAATCAAGAAATCTTCTTAAGTTTTCAGCAAGTCATTCTTGAAATTATTAAGCAAGCCACCATATAGCTTGCTTAAATACTTTTTACGGCCGTCTAATACTAGACTTTTTCTTTAGAGGCTAACGCTCATCACACTCAAGTAAGCTAAGGCTAATATCTGCCATTAGTATTACTTTGGAGAACTCAATGACCACCATACTATCAGTCCGAAGAGAAGGCGAAGTTGCATTAGGCGGCGACGGCCAGGTATCTCTTGGCAACACAATCATGAAGGGTAATGCTAAAAAAGTGCGTCGCCTTTATCATGGCAAAGTAATCGCAGGTTTTGCCGGCGGCACAGCGGATGCATTTACATTATTTGAACGCTTTGAAGCCCAACTCGAAAAGCATCAAGGCAATCTAGTAAAAGCGGCTGTTGAGTTAGCAAAAGACTGGCGCACCGATAGAGCGCTCAGAAAACTAGAAGCATTATTAGCCGTTGCAGATGAGAATAATTCACTTATTATTACCGGAAACGGCGATGTAATTGAACCTGAAGACAGCTTAATCGCTATCGGCTCTGGTGGACCATTTGCTCAAGCCAGCGCCCGCGCACTACTTGAAAACACAGAACTTTCTGCCGAAGAAATTGTCCATAAAGGGCTTCAAATAGCAGCAAATATCTGTGTCTTTACCAATGATAGTTTTACCATCGAACACATAGCTAAAACAGATAAAAAGTAAGCACTAAAGCTAATTACATATACTCGCTCATAACATCGAAAGCAGACACCATTATGGCAAATATGACCCCTAGAGAAATTGTTCACGAATTAAATCAACACATTATCGGGCAGGATGAAGCAAAGCGGGCCGTTGCCATCGCCCTTCGAAACAGATGGCGCAGAATGCAGCTTGAACCATCTCTTCGTGAAGAAATATCGCCTAAGAATATTTTAATGATTGGCCCAACCGGCGTAGGCAAAACAGAAATTGCCCGAAGACTGGCCAAGCTCGCTGACGCACCATTTTTGAAAGTTGAAGCAACCAAGTTCACTGAAGTCGGCTACGTCGGAAGAGATGTCGAGTCTATCGTCAGGGACATTGCAGACAGCGCATTAAATATGCTTCGACAAAAAGAAATGAAGCAGGTAGCAAGGCGCGCAGAAGATGCAGCTGAGGAGCGCATTCTAGATGCCTTGCTCCGACCAGCACGATCATCAGGGACCGATAACGCACCTCAAGAAGAATCATCGACACGTCAAATGTTTCGTAAGAAGTTACGCGAAGGCGAGTTAGATGAAAAAGAAATTGATATAGAAATCAGCGCTTCTCCGGTTGGAGTAGAAATTATGGCGCCACCAGGCATGGAAGAAATGAGCAATCAGCTTCAGAATATTTTTTCAAGCATGTCTGGCGACAAAAAGAAAACCAAAAAACTCAACATTAAAGATGCGATGAAACGCATTCAAGATGAAGAAGCGAGCAAACTCATCAATGAAGATGACATTAAAGCAAAAGCAATCCAGGCAGTTGAACAAAATGGCATTGTTTTCTTAGATGAAATAGATAAGGTCGCTAAACGCTCTGAAAATGCCTCGTCTGACGTCTCTAGAGAAGGCGTACAAAGAGACTTACTCCCTCTTATTGAAGGCTGTACAGTTAACACCAAGCTAGGCGCTATTAAGACTGACCACATTTTATTTATCGCATCTGGCGCATTTCACCTTTCCAAGCCTTCTGACTTAATTCCCGAGCTACAAGGGCGCTTACCTATTCGGGTAGAACTTAAAGCCTTAACACCGTCAGATTTTCAAAAAATACTCACCGAGCCGAATGCCTCATTAATTGATCAATACATTGCATTAATGGGTACTGAAGGATTGAAACTCAGCTTCAGCGAAGATGCTCTTGAAAAAATTGCTCATATTGCTTGGAAGGTGAATGAGAAAACAGAGAATATTGGCGCACGAAGGCTACACACGGTATTGGAACGCCTTCTTGAGCAAGTGTCTTTTGATGCTGGCGATACTCAACAAGCACCATTCGAAGTAACAGCTGAGTATGTCATAGAACAGTTAGATGAATTATCTGAAGATGAAGATCTAAGTCAGTACATTTTATAAATAGAGCGCTTTGCACGACACTACGTTAAGAGTGATCGTGCAACAAGTTTAACCACCCACTAAAAAAGCGCTCACTCGGAGCGCTTTTTTCTTATATTTTTACAACCTGATAGTAGTGTCTAGAATATCGAACTTACTTTGTTAGAGACTCTTTCCAAATAACTATTACTCGCCCGTCCAGTGGTTATTTTTCTTATCTTTGCCTGATAGGCTGGCAATGCCGTGCCATACAGACCGGTGCTTAATGTTCGGGTTTCATCGTTTAGAATATCATGACGAATACGAATATCTGCTGGCGCCAACAAAGCTTCTAACTCTTCAGCACGTGAGCGAATAGATGCTCGAGTTAATTGATAGGCCTGTTCACACATCATTTTTCGCGCATTAAAACTAAAGACACTAGAGAAGAATAAATTAGAGTCGTTGCGAATAGGCTCAAAGAGAATGACCTCTTTACCGGGGTAATCACGCTTGATATTTGTTAAGCCTGAATTTAAGCGAGAATGAACCATCGTCCGGTATGCTTGAGATAAAACATTCGGCATCCCTGATTGAGTAAGCTCATGTCTAGACATAGAACCCGAATCAACAGCCTGAGAAACATCTATCGGCACAACCGGATTAATGGCAAATACGATATCAGCACCATCATCAAGTGCCACCGAAGTATGCATCCCCTTGTTTAAAGTGCCATCCACATAGTAATGATCATCAACTTCTACAGGCCGATATAAGCCAGGAGAAGCCATACTGCACTGTATTGCTTTAGATATCTGGATGTGCTGCAAACCATCAGAACCAAAACGAACTGTTTGACCCGACTCAAGGTCTGCGGCAATGACGATCAAACTTTTGCGTAACTGTTTGAAGTCATTTGTCCGCCCTATGGCATTATAGGATCTCGCAACATACTGGTGAAAACCTTCATTATCAAAAATGCCCGATGGAATAGCTTGAGCAAGCGCAGTTAAAGACTCTAAGACACTTTGGTCATTCGGCTGACTTAAGAAATTCATCCATGCTTTTAATAAGATTTTAGGCACGGCCTTGGTTCTTTGGAAATATTCAGATAATGCAGGTTTATAAAATACTGCAGGATGAAATGGATGTATATCTGCTTCGTTACGTACAAAAATTCGACACATTTGAGCCGGCGTCATCTGATTGGCTAAATTAGCAGCCACAAAAGACCCCGCATTAACGCCCACATAGGTATGTAAATCATTCATATCCAAGCCATCAAGCGCTTCATCTAATGCCCTTAAAGCACCGATTTCATAGATTCCACCTAATGGACCACCCCCACCGAGAGCCAAGCCAAGCTTTAAGCTTTTTTTATTCTTCAATGTCTGACTAGGCATTTATTGACCTCTCAAAACCTAAAAATGTATTCATCTACCCTATGCTTAATTTATAGAGCATTCATACTAAACAAAATTCTTAGCTATCAATTTCTTCCAGTAGCTTCCCCGGCCGTAAGTACCTTGTAAACCCTGCACCTTTCAATGCCAGATTAAGCGTGCTCTGAATAATATATGGCGAATCCAGCTCTAATACATTCTCTAATAAAGCCTTAGCCCAGTTTAAATCAATCCCTCGAATAACGGATTTCACCTTCAGTAAATTAGAGGCATTCATGGAAAGCGCATCATAGCCCATCGCCATCAACAGAACCGCTCCCGCAGGGTCTCCCGCCAACTCTCCACAGATACTCAATTGAATGGACATATCCTTAGCATCTTTAGCAATACTGTATAAAGCTCGAAGAACCGCAGGATGAAATGAGTGATATAAGGGAGCAACACGAGGGTTATTTCTATCAACAGCAAGCAAATATTGGGTTAAATCATTTGAGCCAACCGAGAGAAAATCGACACGATCAGCAAACTCTTTCACTTGATAAACAGCACCCGGAACCTCAATCATCACACCAATTTGAGGCATGGTAACATCGAAACCTTCGGCCCTGATTTCATGATATTCTCGATAAATCAAATGTAAGGCTTCTTCGATTTCATTTACGCTCGAAATCATTGGCAACATAATGCGAAGGTTATCTAAGCCCACACTCGCTTTCAACATGGCCCTCATCTGAACAAGGAATATTTCTGGGTGATCTAGCGTGACGCGGATTCCACGCCAGCCAAGAAAGGGGTTTTCTTCGGTAATCGGAAAGTAAGGTAAAGACTTGTCACCACCAATATCAAGTGTTCGCATGGTGACGTAATTCGGTGCAAATGCTTCTAGCTGCTCTCGATAACAGTCAATTTGTTCTTGCTCACTTGGAAAACGCTCATTAATCATAAAAGGTACTTCGGTTCGATATAAACCAACCCCTTCAGCACCTTGATTAAGAGACCGAACGACATCCGTCATTAACCCAGTATTCACCCAAGCAGATATCAAATGACCATCTGTTGTTTCACAGGGTAAATCCTTTAGTTTCTCAAGCCCCTGATCCAGTAGTTTCTCTTCTTCAACTATTTGCCTGTAATAGTGTATGAGCCTTTCAGAAGGGCTAACAAATAATTCACCATTATAGCCATCCACAATAAGGTCTTTGCCATCCAAACGATTAAGGGGCACATCTAATACCCCCATTATCGTCGGAATCCCCATCGCTCTTGCTAAAATAGCAACATGAGAATTACCCGAGCCTTTAACAGAGACCAGACCTAACAGTTTTTCTCTAGGCACCTCTCCTAACATGGTAGGTGTCAGCTCATCACTAACCAAAATGGTATTATCCGGGAAGTTTAACTGAGACTGGGAATCTTCCTGCAAATAAGACAGCACCCTGCGTCCTAAGTCTTTTATATCGATAGCGCGTTCGCTTAAATAGGCATCATTCATTAATTCAAAATGCCTTGCATATTCGCTAATAATCAGTTTTAAAGCTGTTTGCGCCGACTTGCCTGACTGAATTTTAGCTCTAACCTCACCCGCTAACGCATTGTCATCCAACATATTAAGGTAGACATCGAATAAAGCCTGTTCTTCTGGCCTAAGCTGCGTAGAGAGACGCTCACCAACTTTTTGAATATCCAGACGTACCGCCTGAATAGCATGTTCAAATAATGCGATATCACCGTCTACATCGCTGGAATCCTTATCTGGAACGGCATCGAGGTCGGCCACCGGAAACACAACAACACTCCGCCCAATGGCAACTCCTGGTGCACCAGCCACACCTCGAAAGGTAATATCTTGCGCTGCTTCACCAGTGATTGTGCGCGACTCAATAACCCGAGTTATTTCAGAGTGAGCAATCACACTCGCAAGCTGTGCAGAGATCGTCACGAGAAAGGCTTCTTCACCTTCATCAAACTTTCTGCTGTTATTTGCTTGTTGGACAACAATCACACCGAGCACTTTTTTATGATGAATAATGGGCACGCCCAAAAAGCTCTCGAAGCGTTCTTCACCGGTCTCAGGGAAATATCGATAACGTTCATGCTCTTGCGCATGTTCTAGATTAATCGGTTCCTGGCGTACCCCCACCAAACCAACCAAGCCTTCTGAATAACCTAAACTAACACGCCCAACAGCATTTTCTTTCAAACCTTTAGAGGCCTTCAGCACATAGCGGTCTTGCTCCGGATTCAAGAGATAAATAGAACAGACCTCTGTCGTCATAGCATCCTGAACACGACGCACGATAATATCAAGCGCCTCATCCAAACTAGATGCGTTATTAACTTCCTGAACAATGCTACGTAGAACACTCAGCATTCGTCGACATCCCTTGGTTATGATTGATCGCTTTAACTCAACCCTAAGCTAGTCACTTAGGGTAAATGCCACGCAGTTTAAATAAATCAGAAGACAATTCTTTCATTGCCCGTCGGTACACTTCTCGCTTAAAAGAAACAACTTGCCCAAGCGGATACCAGTAACTCACCCATTGCCATTGATCAAACTCAGGACTTGTACTGGTATTCATAGACACCACGGAATCTGCGCTTAACATACGCAACAAATACCACTTTTGTTTTTGCCCAACACATAAAGGTAATGAATGATGACGAATCATTTTTTTCGGTAGGCGATAACGTAGCCAACCTTTTGTTTTAGCAACTATTTCGACATCTGAAGCCTGAAGCCCTACTTCTTCGTGCAGCTCTCGATATAAAGCTTCATCAGGCGTTTCACTTACTTTGATACCACCTTGAGGAAATTGCCAGGAATTTTGTCCGATTCGTCTTGCCCATAATACTTCATTGAATTGGTTTGCGAGAATAATTCCGACATTCAGCCTAAAGCCGTCAGAATCTATCACTGTTCAATTCCTTTAAAATTTATATTGCCTGCATTCTTCCAGAAATTACCGGCTTCGGCAAACCAAGATGCATGCAATTTATTCATATTTAAATAAATTTTAGACTAGATCAGGATTTTTTCACCTTAGTTCTGATATGCTTTTCATCTTCTGGCCAATTTATTGTGTTAATAGAGGAAAGCCTGTGGCTTTAGCAATTTTTGATTTGGATAATACTCTTTTAGGCGGGGATAGCGACTATGCATGGGGCGAATATCTTGTCGAGAACGGTATCGTGGATGCCGATGTATATAAACAGGCTAATGACCAATTTCTAAAAGACTATCAAAACGGGCAACTAAATATCCAAGAATATTTAGAATTTGCACTCTCGCCTTTAGCAGATAATGATTTAAGCACACTAAATAGCTGGAGAAATGATTTTTTCATTCAGAAAATCAAGCCTATCATGCTGCCAAAAGCCTTTAGTTTACTCAAAAAACATAAAGATCAAGGTGATTTTCTATTAATCATTACGGCAACAAACCATTTTATCACCGAGCTCATCGCCAATGAATTTGGTGTTGATGACCTGATTGCCACAATGCCAGAAATGAAAGCCGGTCGATATACCGGCAAGGTTTCTGGCACACCAAGCTTTCAGGAAGGAAAAATTGCTCGTTTACACGACTGGCTAAAAGGCAAACAGCACAGTATCGA
>TARA_R110002073_G_scaffold86115_14_pt1 | contig 12576 bp, 5 predicted proteins | sample TARA_R110002073 | Tara Oceans TARA_R110002073 (sample SAMEA4397174) | marine metagenome | biome: Polar Biome; feature: [DCM] deep chlorophyll maximum layer (ENVO:01000326); material: water (ENVO:00002006), including particulate matter (ENVO:01000060) such as... | depth 40 m
CGACCCAGATCGACAGGTCCAGTTCGGTGCCCTCAAGTTCTATCACCGGATGGCTTTCCAGACCGTTCGCCATAAACCAGCCGGCAATTTCCGTATTCTTGAAGCCAAGACGACGATGCGCATGTTCTTCCCTCAGGTATTCCAGTTTATGGGGGGCAAAATCAACCACGATCACCCGCCCTCCGGTCCGCAACAAGCGCGCACTTTCCTTGATCGCAGCGCTTGGATCATCGGCGAAATGCAATACCTGATGGATCAGAACAAGATCCATGGACTCACTGGCCAACGCCAGATCATACATATCCCCCTGACGTACCTGGCAATTATGCAGATTGGCCTTTTCCAGATTCACCCGCGCAACCGCCAACATTTCCCGACTGAGGTCGATCCCCGTGCCCCGGCCGATGCGGTCGGCAAAGACTTCAAGAATACGGCCTGTCCCGGTCCCCACATCAAGAAAATCATTGATCTCCATATCCGCCGTCACTTCCAGCAGGATCTGCTCAACCTTTTCCTCCGCCACATAAAGAGAGCGGATACGATCCCAATTCTCGGCATTTTCCTTAAAATATTGTGTCGCCCGTCCCTGACGTTCCGATTTAACCTCTCGCAAACGTTCCGCATCATGCTGCAGCACCTGTTCGGAGAAAGGTATATATGTGATGATAGCGCGCGCCAGATCCCCTTCCGGCCCACCTTCGGCAAGACGATAGAATATCCACGTGCCCTCCCGATAACGCTCCAGAAGTCCCGCCTCACACAGTAACCGTAAATGTCGCGAGACCCTCGGCTGGCTTTGTCGCAGGATGGTGACCAGTTCAGTTACCGTCAATTCTCCGGTCTGAAACAAGGCCAAAATCCGCAATCGGGTCTCCTCCCCCACTGCTTTCAACGCATTCAACATTCGATCAAAACCGATTTCCGCCTGTACATCCACCTGAACTCTCCTTTTCCATAAAGAAAGATATAAAGATATATTTATATAAAGTAAAGTGAAGATATTAAACTCTCACCAGAAATTAACGAAATTGTGAAAATTTAACCTCTAAGGTATATTGCAATTGCGCCCCTGCTCCAGTAAAACGTCTGAGGTATAAGATGCAGAAAGATTTTTCATGACACTCATCCCGCGCATTTCGCGCTTTTTGCCCCAGTTATCGGGCATATCGTTTCGCCAGGCCGGGCTTGTTCTCCTGTCTATTATGCTTCTCTTTACAGCAGGTTGCGCCAAAAGGCCCCCCGCTTCAGATCCACAGGCCCTGACCGCCTATCTGGAGGCAAATGACCCCCTGGAGCCCATGAACCGGGCAATATTTTCATTTAACCAGGGTTTTGACCGTATTCTTCTGGCCCCGGCCGCACGACTTTACCGCCAGTTCGGCCCGCCTGATATTCGCGACGGGATTTCTAATTTTGTCAGCAACTGGCGTGAACCGGTTACCTTCGTCAATGATGTGTTACAGGGCGAGGCAAAACGCGCCGGCACTACCCTGACCCGGTTTTTAATCAACAGCACGTTCGGACTACTGGGGATATTAGATACGGCGACCTATTGGGGCATTGAACATCATAGTGAAGATTTTGGCGAAACATTCGCCGTCTGGGGCTTTGGCGAAGGCTTTTATCTGATGCTGCCGATCCTCGGTCCATCCAACGCACGGGACTTCGCCGGCTTTACGGTCGACTTCTTTTATGACCCTGTCAGCCTGTGGCTATCTCACAAAGGCTGGACTTATGTTCGTTATGGCCGTCTGGCGTTACGCGGCCTGATCTACCGGGAGGAAAATCTCGAAACGCTTGATGACCTTGGCAAATCCTCAACAGATTTTTACGCCACCATCCGCAGCGCGTATCGTCAGAACCGCAACTATGAAATTAATAACGGCAAACTCGACACGGGCGCTGATGATGATTTGTTTGATGACAATTTCGACGATGAAAATTTTTAACATCCCCCTTAAATGAATGATAAAAAACCCTGCAGCATGGATATTTTCTGCAGGGTTTTCTTATGTCAGAAGATACCCCCACCCCCGGACATTGCCGGGAGTGGAGCCTTTAAATAATCTTAGAACTTGGCTTTCGCCCCAAAGTAGAAGTAACGACCAACCGGATCATACATACTATTTGTATCCGTACCGGTATCACCGCTCTGGGTTCCTGATGGCAGGAATGGAGCAGCTTTATCAAAGACGTTATTGACACCGCCATATACTTCATATTGGCCATCTTCACCGAAGCTATAACGTGCCTGAAGGTCATGATAGGTAACGGTACCAATATCATTTAGAGAATAATTCCCCCCATCAAGGTCATCTTTAACGCTGCCGATATAGGTCATGTTATAGCCCAATGTCAGATTCGCACCCGTATAAGTCATAGAAAAACGAGCACGATGCTTAACGTCAGGAATTTCACCTAAGAAGTCAGTATAGTCAGCACCTTCAAAAGGAATTTCACCCGCTTTGAGAATGAGAGTGTAATTCAAACCAAAATTCAAATTACCTTCAACCCCAACGGCTTCCATCATATCCAAATCATATGCCGTCGCAACGTCAATACCGCGGTTCCGTTTCGTGGCCAGGTTCAACTGGAACGCATTCACCCGATCAATTTTACCATCAGCCCCACGAATAACATTATTACAGAATGGACTAGAAGCCGGATCAGCTGAACTCAGACATTCATTAATTGAAGTCTGCCGAGCCACAGATTGAATGGCATCGTCAATCTTAATGTCATAATAGTCAACAGAAAGACTGAAGCCTTCCAGGAAAGTAGGCGTGAAGACGACACCAGCGGTTAATGTATATGCCGTTTCTTCAAAAAGAGCAATGTTACCCCCATTCAGACCATCGATGGTTTGATAGTCAACCTGTGGAACCGTAAAGATACCAGCATTAGAAATCGCTGCTGCCACACCAGGAATAGCCCGGCAGTTTGCCGCCTGAGTTGCATCCGCATTTGGCGCTGCAGAAGCTGTGATATTATCACAAGGGTCCGTCAAGCCAGAGGGGAAGGTTTGTGATTGCCCAGAGAATAATTCACCAATATTCGGAGCACGGGTTGCTTTTGCATAAACCGCCCGGAACCGAACATCATCGTTAAGCGTCCAGTCACCGCCAATTTTCCAACTGCTCACACCACCAACAGTGCTATAGTCAGCGTAACGGAAAGCAGCTTCCAGACCAATATATTTGGCAAATTCAACATCAGAGATAATCGGAACAGAAAGTTCAGCAAAACCTTCCGTTACATCATATTCACCTTTCGTGTTTGGAATTCGGTTACCCGCATTCTGACCTGATTGTGTCAAGGCATCATTCAGGGTTTCACTGGCTTCTCTACGATGTTCGATACCAACCGCGAAACCAACATCACCTCCAGGCAATGTAAAGACATTCCCATTGGAAACGGATGCAGAAAGCACCTGCTGCGTAATTGTTGCCCGGCGGCTTTTCGGTGCGGCAAGATATTGTACTGCAGCCGCAGAAATTGAATTCATACCGAACACATTGACGGGGACACAGCCTTCAGCACGTGCATCCACATCTTTACAACGATATCCGCCTGGATTAGTCGGATCCGCTTCTACATCAAGAGCATCCCGGAAGTTTGGTGTACTAATTTGCCCATCAGAATTCTGAGCATCAATGGTACGACCATATGTATATGAAGCATCATATGACCAATCTTCAGTAATATCGCCCTTTAAACCGAGAACAACCCGGAATGTATTACGATTTGCCTGTGATGTACGATCACCAAATTCCAGCAAACGACGTTTAAAATCCAATGCCGTGATTAATGGGGCATCATTATCCGGGTCTGCATCAGCATTCAAAATTGCCTGAGCGGCATTCTGCGCAGTAATATCATCTAGAATGGCCTGGGGAATGAATGGATTATCCAAAGGCATTCCGTCCACAGCTCCTTGATAAATATTTGAGGAAGCAAAGGCAAACGGTTCAATATTTGAGCGTGTTTCAGTCTGAGCATAGCTGCCTTCGACATAGGCCGTAACATATTCATTAACGTCATAATGAGCTGTTGACGCAAATAACATACGTTTTGTCGGGACGGCAATTCTGCGGAACTCACTTCTGTTAAACCCATTCACCGCAGAAGAGAAACTGTTAATTAGATTACCACTGGGATCATAAGTCCAGGATGCACCAAGGAAGCGTCCTTGAGGAGGATATGAACTATTCGCTGGCTCAAACAAGGTACCTTCACCTGAACGGGAATAGAAAGTATCGTCAATACCACGTTCGCGGGAGAAGAGGCCAAATTCCTTATTATAGGCGAAATGAACTGTCGCGTTACCACGATCATCCGCGAAATTAGCCCCAACGGTCACACCCGTTGTTATTTCATCCATATCACCTTTGCCGGAAATACCATATTGTCCGTCAACGGCAACACCTTCAAAATCATCTTTCAGAATGAAGTTGACAACACCGGCAATCGCTTCAGAACCATAAACCGCAGAAGCTCCTCCGGTAACCACTTCAAACCGCTCAATAAGGGCGGCTGGTATCATGTTCAGGTCAACCTGTGATGTCCCTGACACACCAGCAACGAAGCGACGTCCGTTAACCAAAGTCAATGTCCGGTCATCCCCCAAGTTACGCAGGTTAACGGTGTTAATACCTGCACTTGAAGTTAAAAAGTTTGAGTTCGTCGTATTCAGACCCGCCAAACCAACGGATGGTAATTCCCGTAAAATTTCGGCAACGTTAGCAGCGCCCGTTACTTTAATTGCTTCACTATCAAGAACTGTTACAGGTGTTGAAGTTGAGAGGTTGCCGCGTTTAATACGAGAACCTGTCACGACAACTTCTTCAAAGGAAACTTCATTTTCCGCCGCAGCCTCATTAGCCGCATAGGAAGATTGAATTCCGATGGGTAGAATTGCAGCAACAGCAATTGCCGATACACCGCATTTAAATCGTGATGAAAAATTACTTTTCATGGTATTCCTCCTGTGAGTTGTTTAAGTTTTAGGAGGAGGGCATTTATAATCAGCAGAATCCGACCATTTTTATCAAATGATCAAATTCTGCTGTTAGTTTGTGGACCCCTCCGAAAGCAGAGACTCTTGGAATCCACAATCCCGCTATTAAAAAATTGCATTTTTTTCAATAATTTCAATGATTAACCAAATATTCTAAAACGATATAATTTTTCAAAATAAAATTCGATTTACCCCATATTTTTACAAATAAGTCAAAAGACAAATCTAAGATATAATCATAGAATAATTTCAATCTGATCCTTTAAGATGGATATATTTCCCATTCGTGACACGCAAAACAAAAAAGGCCGGAGAAATTCTCCAGCCTTTTCATCAATTCACTTTGATATAGATTTAGCGTGTCAGTTTTTTATACTGAAGCTTATGGGGCCGATCCGCCGCCGCCCCAAGACGACGATGGCGGTCCTTGTCATAATCTTCATAGTTACCTTCAAACCACACCACCTCTGAATTACCTTCAAATGCCAGTATATGCGTGGCAATACGGTTCAGGAACCAGCGATCATGCGAGATGATAACGGCGCAACCGGCGAAATCCTCAAGCCCCGCTTCCAGGGCACTCAATGTTTCCACATCAAGGTCGTTGGTCGGTTCATCGAGCAGCAGAACGTTGGCCGGCGTGCGCAGCATCTTCGCCAGATGTACCCGGTTGCGCTCCCCGCCGGACAGTTGACCAAGCTTTTTCTGCTGATCCGTGCCCTTGAAATTGAAGTTCCCGACATAGGCCCGGCTCGGCACATCCCGGCCATTGAAATCAAAGACATCCAGACCGTCCGAGATTTCCTGCCAGACGGTTTTGGTATCATCAAGGTCATCACGGCTCTGGTCCACATAGCCCAGCAGCACACTTTCTCCCACTTTCAATGAACCGCCATCGGGCACTTCCTGTCCGGTGATCATCTTGAACAAGGTCGTTTTACCCGCGCCGTTGGGGCCAATGATCCCCACGATGCCGCCCGGCGGCAGTTTGAAGCTCAACCCGTCGACCAGCAACTTGTCGCCAAACGCCTTGGTCAGGTTTTCCGCCTCAATCACGACATTACCGAGACGCGGCCCCACCGGAATCTGGATCTGGGCATCGGCGTTGCGGCCTTCTTGCGCCGCCGCCAGCAGGTCGTCATAAGCGTTGATACGCGCCTTGCTTTTCGCCTGACGGGCTTTCGGTGACTGCCGGATCCAGGCCAGTTCCCGCTTCATGGTTTTCTTGCGGCTGGCTTCGACCTTTTCTTCCTGGGCGATGCGTTTTTCTTTCTGCTCCAGCCAGTCCGAATAATGGCCCTGATAGGGGATTGCATGGCCGCGGTCAATTTCCAGCACCCAGTTCACCACATTATCCAGGAAGTAGCGATCATGGGTCACCAGAATGATGGTGCCGACATATTCGCGCAAATGATTTTCCAGCCAGGCGACAGATTCCGCATCCAGATGGTTGGTTGGTTCGTCAAGCAGGAGGATTTCCGGTTTGGACAACAGCAGGCGACACAATGCCACGCGACGGCGTTCACCCCCGGAGAGGACGGTTACGTCAGAATCCTTCGGAGGACAACGAAGCGCTTCCATGGCAAGCTCCACACGGCTGTCCAGATCCCAGGCGTCGGCGGCATCGATCTGTTCCTGCAACTCGCCCTGTTTGGCGATCAGTTCATTCATTTCATCGTCGTTCATTGGCTCGGCGAATTTCAAACTAATGGCGTTAAATTCATCGACAATCGCCTTCAGGCTACCAAGACCATCCATGACATTTTCAAAGACATTCTTTTCCGGATCCAGATGAGGCTCCTGTTCCAGGTAACCGACCCGCACCCCTTCGGCGGCCCAGGCTTCTCCCTGGAAGTCCTTGTCCTGTCCGGCGATAATCCGCATCAACGTCGATTTACCGGCGCCGTTGACGCCGATGACGGCAATCTTTGCATCCGGCATAAAGGACAGGGTAACATCCTTAAGGGTCGGCTTCGCACCAGGGTAGGTCTTGTTCAGACCCTTCATCACATAACTATATTGATAAGACGCCATGTATTGCTCTTCACTTCTATATATAAGTTGATAATTTGGTCCCTTATTACCTGTTCTGCACAGATTGTGCAACGGGGATATACCAAACAAAAAAACTTATGGACGATATGTTTGTTTTAAATTAACAATAATTCATCTGGAAGCACTATAATAGCTTCAAGACGTCTTCATCTCAAAAAAAAGTCAATTAAACTAAAGACCCTTGAATAAGTTTTTTCCACTAGTAGACTTTTACATATTACTCTTATAAGTTTGAGAAACTTGGTAGCTTCAGTATATAGCCCCTGAAAATACCATAGATCAATAAAAACAAGGATATATAATGTCTATCTACGGAGGAAAAAGCACCTCTGGAAAGTCGTACTTGGTTTTTTCGTCTCGGCCCAATTCATAAAGGCCTCAGACTTATGACAAAGAACGGACAGACCATTCTCGAAGAATTATATCGAGATCATAGCAAACGCTTAGTCGGCTATATCTATAACTTTCTGCGGTCTGAAAATGAAGCAGAAGAAGTGGCCCAAGAAGCCTTTCTGAAACTTCATAGTATCGAGAACCCCGAAGAGATTATATCTCACAAAGCGTTTCTCTATCGGATTGCTCATAATCTGGCAATGAAAGCATTGCGCCGCCGTAAAATAATAAAATTTGATACCGGCATCAATATGGATGAAATGGAAGTGGAAAGCAACGAGCCACCTGCCGATCAGAAAGTAAGTTCCCAACAGGAATACAAGCTTTTTTGTGACGCTGTTGCAACCCTGCCTCCAAAATGCCGTGCAGCCTTTACTCTGCGGATCATTCATAAAAAATCCTTCAAAGAAGTGTCACAAGAGTTAAGCATATCAGTCAGCACTGCCGAAAAACACGTTTTAAAAGGCATGCGCGATTGTCAGAACTATATGAAAAGAGCCAAGAAACAAAGCGTAAATCTTAGCAGTCAACAGACGCTTGAAGGGAGAAAAGTCAAACGTCAAATTGTCTAAGGGGTAGACAATTGTTCTGCGTAAGATCAACATTTAATAGTCAGTGGGTAGTCTGATGAGTGAAATTATTGATGTAGAACAGGATGATGATCCTATGGACATCGCCCGGAAATGGTATCTTCGCCTTGAAGACAGTTCCTGGGATGAAACTGTAATTGATAGCTTGAATAAATGGCTTGACCAAAATGAAGAAAACCGCGCTGCTTTCGAGGAAGTTGCAATATTTTGGTCGGAGATTGATACAATGCCTGAGATTATGGCCTTAAGAGAAACAGAAGCACAGCCTCCCTTACATCTTAAGGAAAGGCTTGAGGCTAACAGCGAGCCTGAGCAAAAGAATAAAGTAGTTCCAATTACTCAACACCATAGAACACCATCTGCACCTTCCCGCAGGTTTTCAGGAATCCAACGATGGGCCATGGCCGCATCTCTCCTTCTCGTCTGCAGCCTTGGACTAATTATTTATTCAAATGATTTACCAGATGGTACCTACCAAACGGCTACCGGCGAACGGCAAATCATTGAACTTACAGATGGATCCACTCTCTTTCTCAACACACATTCCAAAGCAAGCGTTATCTATACCGACACAGTCCGAAAAGTTAATCTTATAGAAGGCGAAGCCCGATTTAATGTTGAAAAAGATGCAACCCGACCCTTTATTGTCGAAACATCAAGAGGGATCGTTCGAGCGATTGGGACTTCTTTTAATATTTATGATAACGAAACACAGGTGGAAGTCATCGTTTTCGAAGGCACCGTTGCCGTTAATCACAGCAACAACCGCACAACAAAATTAAACACGTTATCCTTATCTGAAGAAGGTTATTCTACAAATGCCGTTCTGGTCAGTGGCGGTAAAAGAATTGCTGCGCTTGAAAATGGCCTGAGTGTGGTAAGACCCGCCCACCCGCTAGAACTGTCACAGAAAATTGCCTGGCAAAGCGGTAAACTTATTTTCAGAGGCCAGAAACTGTCCGAAGTAATTAAAGAAATGTCTCGCTATACCAGCAAAAAAATTATTATTTCCGATGATCGTTTGGGAGAAATGGAAATTGGCGGCGCTTTTGATACCGATGATTTTGAAGCCTTACTCAACGCCATTGAAGATACCTTTCCTGTAAGGATAATTAGGTTTACCCCTTTGGTCGCGGTCATCATCGAAGCTTAAAAGCCGAGTAGATTGGATAGAGTTCATCGTATGTCTACATTAACGACGAAACGGGGTATTGTTATTGCGCTCAGTTTCGCAATCTTAACTAATACAGCTCCGGTCTGCCGTGCAGAAGGCTCTATCGCAAGTGAACTCAACCAGAGTAGTTCGGCTAATCTTATTCAGTTCTCTATTCCTGAGCATTCTGTTGCAGATGCCCTGATTTTGTTTGCAGAACAGTCCCGGGAACAAATTATCTTTCGATTTGATGATGCGAAGCATATCCCCGCTAAAAGGCTAACCGGTTCCTATCACCCTATTAAAGCTTTACTGTATATACTCAAAGATACAGGACTCACAGCATACCGCAATACTGAGGGTACAATTGTGGTTAAAAAAGAACAAAATTACCAGAAAAAGGAAGACATCAAGAAACCATCAACCGCTCAAACTATAGAAAAAAAAGGTTCGCCCCAGAAAACTCTAATGACAAGTCCCTCTGAACTTGAAACTACAACCAGAAAACCAGAAGAAATGGTTATCACAGGTTCCCGCATTCGTCGGCAAGAATTCACGGCACCAAATCTGGTATCCATTATTAAAAAAGAAACCATAAAAAAAACTGGAACAGTCAATATTGAGGAACTGCTGAACAAACTTCCCCAAGTCGTTCCTTCTTTTACCGGAAACTCAAACAACCCCGGAAATGGCCTTGCAACTGTTGATATGCGTGGGCTCGGCGCGGCCCGAACTTTGGTTCTGCTTAATGGTCGGCGTTATGTACCAAGCAGCCAATCAGGTCTTATTGACCTCAATACCATCCCCTCGTTCCTGATAGAAAATATCGAGGTAGCAACAGGGGGTACTTCCGCCGTATATGGGGCCAATGCAATTTCAGGTGTCGTTAATTTCAAGTTACGGGATGAAATTGACGGCTTTGAAGGTTTAGCCCGCTATCGTGTATCACATCAGGGAGATGGAGATAAATACGATGTCAACTTAGCTTATGGCGATTCATTTAATGATCAAAAAGGACATGCCTTTATTCATTTCGGCGTAATAAATCGACATGCCATTATGCAAAGGGATCGAAACTTTTCAAAATTTGCTCTGGCTGACGGATTTATTAGCCCTGGCTCTAAAAACCCATACTTTGGTTACGGAACACCCCTTAGCCCCGAACTCGGGGGAATCCCCGGGCTTGTTAAATCGGGCAGTTACGGCACACCAGACGGTCTGGTTATTGGCGTAAATCACAATGGCCCGCATCCCGGTCTCGAAAAATTCGGTCCAAATGGAGAGAACCTGCCCTTCAACAACGAGCATGATAGATATAACTATGCACCATATAATTTTCTCCAGGTCCCCCAACGACAGCTTATAGCGACATTTGGTGTGAAGTATCAGATATCTGATCAGTTTGAGTTATTTAATCAAACCATCCTGTCTAACAATAAAGTAGACCTTGAGCTGGCTCCCACCCCTATTGAGCTAAATGATATAGAAATACTGGTCGAGCACCCCTTTCTCGCAGAGAGTTCAAGGATCGCACTAAGAGGTATCGATTGGTATAGTACAGGCTCCATCTGGCAAGCTCGCGATACAAACGGTTCCCTTATATTCGACGCTTTGGAGAACCCCGTCCAAGCACGCCAAGCGGTTAATCTTGCATATAACTCTGATGGAACCATTTCTGGAAGAACCCCTCTTTGGGCAGAAGACGGCAGCCCTGTAGCCGTCACAGGAACCCCTGATGCCGATACGGCTGGCGCGCTCCTTTATCAAGCAGATGGCCGGGCTGTTCTACCTCGTTTACTAAGGCGCATGTCCGAGGCTGGCCCAAGACAAATCAAATATAACCGACGAACCATGAATGTCGTTCTTGGACTGCAAGGCACCGTAACATCCCATTGGGATATGGTCGCACAGTATAATTACAGCCACTATAAAAACAACATCACACACAAAAACGCCATTTTAAGCCAGAGCCTGTACAATGCCCTGGATATTATAGAAATCGACGGCGCTTATGTCTGTAAGGATATGGCCGCTCGCCAAGCTGGCTGCTCTCCCGCTAACATCTACGGTGCCGGAAATTTATCTGCGGAAGCACTAAGGTATATAAGCACTGACCTCGCAGAGCACACAACCTATTCAAGGCAAGATGCAAGCCTTTATTTTAATGGTACCTATAATTCCGGTTTACAGGATAATATCAAAATACTGGTCGGCGCTGATTGGCGCAAAGAAGATAGCTGGTACAGTGGAGACCAATCCTCCCCTGACAATCCTGCAACCGGTTTTAACAAACAAGTCCCCGCCACAGGAGAATACCATGTTTGGAGCCTTTTCAGCGAGTTTCAGATTCCTGTCATCGAAAACGCTCCTATATTCGAAAAACTGGAAATATCCGGCGCTCTTAGATATTCACATTACAACCTCATGGGAGACGTATGGACTTTCGCTGCAGGATTAAACTGGAAAGTAACATCAAGTTTACGGATAAGGAGCCAGTTCCAACATGCTGTACGGGAACCTAGCATTGAAGACTTATATAACGAAAAATCTGAAAGCTATCCGACAGTTTATGATCCCTGCTCCCGCCGCTACAGCAGTGATGGACAAATTATTGATACCAGCAGCATTCGCGATATTTGCATTGCCACAGGCGTCCCGGCAGGCCAGGTAGGCCAATATGAGCAGCTCCTCCTCCAGGTCAAGGAAGTCTTTAGTGGAAATATTGAGTTAAATGTTGAGAAGTCAGATACCGTAACAATTGGCGCGATATACCAACCCCGTTTTCTGCCTGGTTTTAAAATGGCATTGGACTATTATCGTATTACAGTAAACAATGTTATTGGCAGTTTCAGCAACGGCGCAAACCAGACAGTACAAAACTGCTACAATATATCAGCGCCAATAATGGCCGCCTGTCAAAATATTTATCGGGATTCAAAGGGCCTACTCGATTTTATTAATTCAAAAATAGCTAATAATGGTCAAATTGTCACCTCAGGCTTCGATGGGTATGTGCAATATTTCCATCCGCTCGATAAAGGTATATTTGGAGATAACGAAAAACTTGAGATTTCCCTTCAGGGCACTTATTTATTAAGCAATAAATATAGGCTCGTCGATGGCGAAACCTACACACAGTGCGCCGGATTTTTCTCCGGGAACTGCGATACCCCCCTCCCACGCTTTCGCCTGACACAATTACTCAGTTGGAAAAACGACACCCTTGAAATATCCTTCAGATGGCGACATATCGGCCCAACTCATAACAAATTTAACGATATATCGGATATCGCCGTCCCAAAACTGCATGCCAAGAATTATTTTGACAGCTATCTCCGGTATCATATTTCCGATAACAGCATTCTACG
>TARA_R110002073_G_scaffold5190_3_pt1 | contig 12574 bp, 13 predicted proteins | sample TARA_R110002073 | Tara Oceans TARA_R110002073 (sample SAMEA4397174) | marine metagenome | biome: Polar Biome; feature: [DCM] deep chlorophyll maximum layer (ENVO:01000326); material: water (ENVO:00002006), including particulate matter (ENVO:01000060) such as... | depth 40 m
ATCGGCTACAAGAAAAGCATTACAATCAGAATTAGATAGAACAATATCTAGGAGAGATACTTTATATAGTCAAGAAATTGTATATTCGGACTCGGTTGGTAAATTAGATCAACAAATGTTAAGAATACAAACAGAGTCCGATGTTTCGGCCGAAGTTGGTCCTATTAAATATGTAGCACAACAAGTAAACCAATCTGTCGACACAGTTGTTAATTGGTTTATACTTCTGTTTATATTTGTGTTTGATCCTTTAGCAGTAATGTTATTAATATCAGCAAATCGTTTAATTAAATCTAAACGTAAGCCAGTTATTGAAGAAGAACAGGATAATGCTCATGATGTGGTATCCGATTTGTCAGAAGATGAGTTAACTGATATATTTTCTGATACAGATATATATGATGCTTATGTTGATAGACAGGAGCCGGCACAAGAAGACATATATAATGAAGAAGAATCTAAGAAAGAAAAACCAAAACGAGTTATATTAAGATCAGAAATTTTATGAGAAAAACAAAAGTTACAACCAAGAATTCCGGATATAAAAAACTGCAATGTAAATATTGCAATCGGATTGCAGAAAGAGTTGATGCTAATGCAACAGCAGTTACATGTTGGAAATGCACTAGTGACTCCGCTAATGGCAAATTATTGGAATTACGAAAATAATTTATTATATTAATAATATGTTAGAAGCAGAAAAGATAAAACAGAATTGGGAAACGTATCGATCGAGAGTCACTGACTTATTCCCTACAAGAAAAGATCAATTAAATAAAATGTATGATTCCTTCGAGGATCGAATCGCAATGATGCCAGCATCATCGATGGCTCACTTTCACAACGCATTCGCAGGAGGTTATATCGACCACGTACTGCGTGTAATGGATTGTACGGAAACATTGTATAACACATGGGAATTGTCTGGTGCTGATATGTCGGGCTATACTAAAGAAGAATTAATGTTTGCAGCAATGCATCATGATCTAGGCAAAGTAGGATTTCCAGGAGATGGTAATGAAGTTTATCAAGTAGAAACATCAGATTGGCATCGAAAGAATATGGGGAGGCTATATAAGCACAATGAAAATATTCCTTTCACCATGGTACCGGATCTATCTATTTGGTTGTTACAAGAATATAATGTGTCGATGACATGGAATGAATATCAGGCTATTAAGATTCATGACGGAATGTATGATGATTCAAATAAGCCATATTTTGTAGCAAGATCAGAAAAAGCTAAATTAAAAACTAATATGGCTATTATTTTACATCATGGTGATCATATGGCTGCGCAGATAGAATATGAACAATGGAGAAATTATAAAGCCGGAACTCCAAATCCAGTAGCAGCAAAAAGTAAAGCTACTAAAAGTACTGCTATGAAAAATTTAGCAGAAAACAATCCTAATATAGGTAGTTCTATTGCGGATATATTTAAGGATATGACATGATTATTACAATTGGAATTACAGCTACAGTATTTTTTGGATTAACAATATACTTTATCTCTAGAGCGTATATATTAGCAGGTGTTTTAGCAGACCAAGAAGAATACTATGAGGGGGTTAGTCAAACTAATCAATACATGTACATGAGAATAAAACAATCTCTCGAAGAAATGCAAAATATTGATAGGTTGGGTGCATTTGAAAAGGACGATGAGTCTGGAACTACCTTTACATTATTAAAACAAGTAATAGAAGAATTAAAAGAAGAATTTGATGCCGAGGAAAAAAAAGAAAAGTAATAATTACTATACAAAAATCCAAGACGTAGCAATATGCGCGTATAATAAATCGGATAATCCAGCACAACGTGAAAAGATATATAGACGATTTATATACCCACCATTTTTAAAGCTTACTGAAAATCTAATTAATAAAATGAGACCTACTTATATTTTAAATAAGTGTTCATTTCAAGATTTGCAGTCTGACCTTGTTACGTATTTAACTGCAAGGTTAGATAAGTTTAAACCAAATGCCGGTAAGTCATATTCATATTATACTAGAACGTCATTTAATTATCTTATTGCAGAGAATCAAAAAGCATATGTAAAGGTTAAGCAAAATAGAGAACCTATTAATATAGATGAACAAAGAAATATTACAACCGAAACGCATAATAATGAAATGCGTGAGACTATAAAATATTTTATGGATGAGTTTGTTAAATATTGTTATGATAACTTAAACTATATATTTACAAACCCAACTGATATACATGTAGCTGACTCTGTATTACATTTATTTGAGGAACGTATTAATATTGAAGACTTTAATAAAAAAGCACTTTATATCTTTATTAGAGAACGAACCGGTCTACCAACCACAAATGTAACTAGAGTTGTAAAAACATTAAAACACCTATACGAAACAAAATTTCGGGAATATGCCGACACAGAGTTCATGAATTTACCTTTTTAATATTTATTATTAAAGGATACGTATGGATCGGAATGATGAAATATTCAAAGGAACCAGTTTTGCTGACCTTATGCATGATGTTTATCACAATTCTAAAAAGAAGGATAGACAGATAAATCAACTCATATCTCAGTTACAGCCATTAATAAAAAATGCATCGGATGCTACTATTATAGTACCACTTATTAAAGAGTACTTAGATGTTGCTGTTAAAAATGATGATCATCTAGTTAAATTAACTGCAATTGTACAGCGTTATATATCAACTACACAAACAATTACTGGTGCTGACTCTTTGCTTTCAGACGAAGAAAAGCAACAATTAATTAATATAGCACAATCAGCATTAACTCATGAATTAGAAGATGAGATTGAAAAGATTGAAGAAGAAGATCGAGAAATAAAACAAAAGATCGAAATTGCTAAATCCAAATTGAAGGATAGTAATGCCAAATCATGATGGTTTATTTGATACGGTAATATATGTAGCCGAAGTCAAACAAAAGACTAGTCCCGGTGATACATATAAACGAAATACAGATGAAATATATCCTGCAGGTAAACGTATGGTTATTAATCAGAGTACCGGTGCACAGGAGAAAACAAGAATATCTAGTGCTGATATGCTATTTGGTATTGATGTGCAGTATACATTAAATGGTCGTTTAAAGTTTATAGAAAATGTAAAACCAATTAATTCTAATATTAAACAAATACCAATACCAGGTGAGGCAGTCTTAATATTTCAATCTTTAAATCATGAATCGACATTAGAAGAATCATACCCACAATGGTATTATATGTTTCCAATGGCATTGAGTTCAAATACTAATAGTAACATATTACCAACCGTTGGCGAGTTAGAATTTGATACTAAATTTGAAGAGTCACAAGTATCACCATTACAACCATATCGTGGCGATTTTATGTTAGAAGGAAGATATGGTAATAGTATCAGATTTGGTAGCACTATAGATTTCAAAAATAATTATTCTGAGCCAGGTAAATGGCGTGGTAATAATATTGGTGATCCTATACTTATTTTATCTAATGGAAGAAAGTATAAAGAAAATAAAGATTTTGTTACTGAGGATATTAATACGGATCAATCTTCTTTATATTTAACTAGCACACAAAAAATACCATTAGTATTAGGAAACAAAGATCAACCCAATTCACTAACAGGCTGTATAACTACTAGTGGCAATGAAACTAATTATAATGGATCACAATTTTTAGGAGTATCTGATCGTGTTATATTAAAAGCCCGTAAAGACTTAGCAGTTATTGATTCGCCATTGGGTATAATTTTAAATTCTACTGGTGCAATAAAATTAGGAAGCGAAGAAGCTTCAGAAAGCATGGTTCATGGAGAAGTATTATTAGAAGTTTTACAAAGTATAATAAATCAACTAAACACCATGGTGCAATGTGGTTCGTCTACCGGTACATTTATAAATCTTTCATATGCCAATAAAGCACAAAAACAGTTACAAGAATTGTTAAGTTCACAATATAAAATGGAGTTTAAACCCAATAAATAGGATTATTATATTATGTCAGTTATTCCACCACTCGATCGTTTAACAAAAGCACCAGCATTAGGTGTAGATAAAATACAACAACAGTTTAATAATATATTAGATTCAATTGTAGATCAGGCCAATAAAACAATTAAAGATTCTGCAAAACTTCCAACTAACGTTAACAGTGATGATCCTAGAGTTAAAAACATAAAACAAAGTTTAGAAAATATACAATTATCAATTACAAAAGTTCAAGAAAATATTCCTAAAATACAAAGTGCGATTACCGCAGTAAGTACTATTATATCAACTGCACAAGGAATAAATGCAGCACTTGCTGCAGCACAATTATCTAATCCAGTAACTGCCGCTTTGTTTATAGCATTGCAAACACAAGCATTACAAAATCAATTAATTGTAAATGCAATTGAAGCAGTAAAACCATTACAGTCGTTACCTGATCAGATAGAATCTAAAATACTAACACTGGTACCAGTATTGACTACTGCAATAGCAAAATTAAATACAGTGAGTGATGATGATATTGAATTAAATATACCTACTAATATATCAACAGGATTAAATACGGATACTAATTATAACGATTTAATACCGACTGAATTTTATAATGAGTCAAATGTGTCTGAAGATGATTTAACACAAAGATCAAATTCAATCGAACAATTAGTTGATCAGCAACGTAATCTATTAACATCATTGCAGGAAGCACCTAGTCAAGTTTATAGAGGAAATGGAAATCCACTACCTAACTTAGGTAAAATTGGAGATTATTATTTGAATACATCTAACAATGTATCATATGGTCCTAAGATATCTGATAATGATTGGGGAACACCGATTAATTAACATTATACATATTTATAATAAAAAAGAATACACATGGAATCTAAAGCACTTGTAAAAGCCCTAAAAACAGCCGTACGAGAGGTTATTAAAGAAGAATTATCAGAAATTCTTCGAGAAGGATTACATTCAACGGTTACAGAATTACAAACAGAATCTGTTGAGAGTAAACCAGTACCAATCAAAAAAACTAAAAGTAAATCATTATATGCAGATAATAAGTTTGCTAATGTATTAAATGAAACAGATCCATTGCGAGAAGAAGGAGTACCTAGTTACGGCGATCTAATGCAAGAAGGAATGGATAATATGTCATTCACTGCTAATGATGCTCAGGGATTTGGTATGATGCGAAATGGTAATGCCACTTCACAAATAATGGAAGATCCTGAATCAGGAAAAAATATGCAGATTGATCCGGTAGTTGCAAAGGCAATGAATCGTGATTATAGAGGATTAATGAAAGCAATGGATAAAACAAAAAATAAAGGCTTTGCACTATAATGGCATATCGTATACAAACAGTTAATGATACAACGACAAAATCTGAAATTGGATTAGGTGTAGACCTATCCTTCGGTAATCCAGGTGTATTCAAAACATTGTATACAACAAATGCTCAAGCTAAAGCTAATATTAGAAATTTATTGTTAACAAGAAAAGGCGAACGGTATAATCTAATTAATTTTGGTACTAATTTATTAAGTATAGTATTCCAACCTAGTACTCCTGATATTAAAGAATTAATTAATTTAGAAATTACCAACGCATTAAGTTCTTGGTTACCATATATTGTAATTCAAGATTTAGAAATATTAACCGTAGAAGACGATCCAACTTTATTGCACACTATTAAAATAACATTAAAATACACCGTTGATGGATTTAATACTGATGCTATTACGATAACTGCTAGTGAAGATTCATCTACCATAACAATAGATTAATTATGAATGTAAACAAAGACATAACGTATATAAATAAAGATTTTGGTCAATTTCGTAAAAATCTAATAGACTTTACTAAACAATACTTTCCAGACTCATACAATGATTTTAATGAATCATCTCCCGGAATGTTGTTTATGGAAATGGCTTCGTATGTTGGTGATGTGTTATCATATTATGCAGATAATAATATAAAGGAATCATTATTAGAACAGGCAACCGAACGTAGTAATATATTTGATATTGCAAAAGAATTAGGTTATACACCTAAAAATGCAATCCCGGCGTATACAGACGTTGATGTGTTTCAATTAGTTCCATCAATTGGCTCCGGTGACAATGTTCGCCCTGATTATAATTATGCATTAACTATTAAACCTGGGTTTCAGATTAAACAAAATGATGGACCGGCTGTTTTCAGAACCTTAGACTCTGTTGATTTTGCATTTTCTTCTAGTATCAATACAACCGAAGTTACAATATATGAAACTGACGATACTACTAAGCAACCAATATATTATTTATTAAAGAAAAAAGCAAGAGCTGTTTCCGGTACTGTTAAAACTACAACATTTACATTTGGAAGTCCAATTGCATATGATAAAGTAGTGTTACCAGATCGAAATATTATAGATGTTATATCATGTGAAGAATCAGATGGTGATAATTGGTATATGGTTCCTTATTTAGCACAAGACACTGTTTTTGAGTCTGTACCTAATTTAGCAGAAAATGATCCTGACTTATCAGTATTTAGATCTGCAGCACCTAGTTTATTAAAGTTAAGAAAATCATCTAAACGTTTTATTACAAGATTGCGTAGTGATAATTTATTAGAAATGCAATTTGGGTCTGGAGTATCTGATAATAATGACGAAGAGATTATACCCAATCCTACTAATGTAGGGAATGGATTAGCTGGATTTAGGCGGGTTATTGATGTTGATATAGATCCATCGAATTTCTTATTTACTAGGACTTATGGACAATCTCCATCAAATACTACATTAACAGTTAAATATACTGTTGGTAATGGTATAACGGATAATGTAACATCGAATGTATTAACAGTAGTAGATTTTATAGAATTCGAAGACGATGTTAATAGTACTAATAATGCAGGTATAGTTAATTTTGTTAAGTCATCTGTGGCAGTAAATAATCCAACTCCAGCAACAGGTGCTAAGAGTCAAGACACACTTCAAGACATAAAAAATAATGCATTAGCTAATTTTGCAACGCAGAATCGTTTAGTAACGCGTGAAGATTATATAATTCGTACATATTCGATGCCAGCAAAGTTTGGTAGTGTAGCAAAAGCATATATTGTACCAGACGATCAAATATTGCAACAAGACCAAGTTGAAAAGCGTGTTCCTAATCCATTAGCAATGAATATGTATGTTTTAGGATATAATGCAAATAAACAATTAGTAGCATTAAACCAAGCAATTAAAGAAAATTTAAAAACTTATCTAGATCATTATCGTATATTAACTGATGCCGTAAATATAAAAGACGCATTTATTATTAATATAGGAGTTAATTTTGAAATAACTGTACTTCCTAATTATAATAGTAATGAAGTATTATTGAAATGTGTATCTAGTTTAAAAGATTATTTTAATATAGATCGCTGGCAAGTTAATCAACCTATTATAAAATCAGCTATTACTAATATTATAGGTAACGTTCAAGGAGTACAAACCGTAGTTGCGGCAACGGTTAGAAATATATATAATTCTGATAATGGTTATTCTGGAAATGTATATGATCTTGCTCCATCAACAAGAAATGGAATAATTTATCCATCTCTAGATCCTAGTATTTTTGAAGTAAAATATCCTAATCAAGATATTCGTGGTAGAGTAGTAAGTTCTTAATATCTTTATATTTATACTAAAAGGATATAAAATGGGCGTAATACGAGATAATCGAACAAGTATTGTATCAGGCGGACTTATTTCGGCAAGTTATGTTTCTGATGTATATAATGTTTTAACTGGAAATACTGTTGAAAATATTGCGTTCTCAGGATCAGTAAATATCACCGGCAGTTTAATTGGAACATTGACAGGTATAGCTAGTACAGCTTCATATGTTACTACGGCGCAAACAGCAAGTTATGTTACTACAGCTCAAACTGCTTCATATGTTGAAAATTCAATTAGTTCTTCTTATACAAGTGGATCAAATGTAATTACAACATCTGGTTCAATTCAATATTTGCAAGTAACTTCGAAATTTATTTCAGAAGGTACCGCATTTATTTATACAGCATCACTTCCAGCAGCAGATCCAACTGTCAACGGACAACTTTGGAGAAGTGGTAGTTATTTAATGATTAGTACAGGTTCAGGAAGTTAATTATGTTTAGAATATTTTATGCAGATAGTGATGCTACCGTATATGAAGCAAATAGTCTTCAATCACATAATACTGGATTAGACGAAATATTAGAAGTTGGAAAACAACTAGATACTGACGGTGCAACATTAGTTAAATCTAGATTTGCAGTTAAATTTGATATGTCTGAGATTCAAGACACATTAACAAAATATTCTGCAGACTTAAATTCATGTAAATTTATGTTGCAATTGTTTACTACTAATGCAACTAATCTTCCTGCAGATTATACGTTAGATGCAAAATTGATGGGACAACCGTGGACCAACGGTACTGGTTATTCTACTAGCAGAATTGCTACACAAGATGGTGTATCTTGGGCAACACCACACGCATCTTGGTCATTCACACCAAGTGGTTCAGTAACATTAAGTGGATCTTCTTGGATATCTAGTAGTCAAGTCATTAATACAGGAGCTCCTAGTTTATATGTGTCTGGTAGTGGTCTCGGGGGTAGTTGGCTATGGCAATCTGGTTCTGGTATATTTAACACATCATCATTCGACTCATCTTATTTTTATCAACCAGGTTTAACTGAAAATGAATCTTTTTCATATAGACCAACTGATATTAATATGGATGTTACTGGTGCAGTAAAAACATGGATATCTGGAAGTGGTAATGTGTCTGTAGATAATAATGGATTTTTAATCAAGTTTTCAGATGCAGACGAAGTCGATGGAACTAAGACCGGTATTATTAAATTCTTTAGTAGAGAAACACATACTATATATGTCCCTAGATTAACGATGTACTGGGATAACAGCACTTTTACAACAGGATCGTTAACGTCGGTTAACTTAGAGTCATACTTGACTTACAGCAAGACTAAACCGTCGTATAAAGATACTGAGATTACTAAGATTAGAATATATGCTCGAGATAAATTTCCGCAAAAATCTCCTTCAAATTTATTTCCAATTGAAACAGTTAAATATTTACCAACTACTACATATTATGCAATACGTGATGCCGCTACAGATGAGTACATAATTCCGTTTGATAATATTTATAATAAAGTAAGTTGCGATATCACAAGTAATTTCATACACGTAGATATGAATAGTTTTATGCCGGAACGGTATTACCGCATAGAATTAAAAATTGAAGATGGATTTACAGAAGAGTATATTGACGACGAAATTTATTTTAAAGTAGTTCGATAATGGCAATTAAAAAACAAAACTTATTAGACCCGATAGCGTTACAACAAACATCTAAGTATATTAAAGATGGATTAACAGTTGTTTCTAATAATACTGATATTATTCCTAGAGATGTAAATGGAAACATTGTAGTTCAGTCTGGATCGTACATGGTTATTGAACCCAATTCTTTTAATTTTGATTCGAAGCCAATGTTAGACATATTGGATACCCGTTTTAATTATTTTAGTTTCCCGGTACAAATTACTAGTAATCCAATTGATGTTGATGTTAGCTTTGATTTTGATAATATATCTGCAAAATACATAATACCAGTTCCAACTGATAGTCAAGGTCAGCCGCAAAATTTGCAAAAAATTGATACAAGTACTCCAACTAGTTGGTATTACGATGGGGCAAGTCAGAGTAGTGGATTAAAAGAATTGCAATTTACTGGTGGTATACAAGAAAATGTTAATAGTTATACCATTACTGAAGATGTGTTAAACACGTTAACACAACAAAATAAAACATTAAAATTCACAATTCAAATTCAATGGACTCCATCAATTAATGCTCGTACCGGGTTTAGAACAGAGATTTTCCGACGAAATCCAAAAAATTATAATCCACTACCATCAACGTTTATTATATATAAAGAAGCTAAATCTTCTCCTAGTGGTCAATATAGTAGTAATAATCCACTTGGATTTACTGAAGAAGGTTATCCATTCTTGCAATTAACATATATAGTAGATATGAATAATACGCGAAAAGGTGATGTATATACTATACGTACAGAATCTGGTAATCCTAGTTGGATATTAGCTCAAAATTGTGCGTGGGATATTGATGTTGTTGATATACCGAATCCTGTAGACAACTTATATGAAAATGTGTATAGTATTAATCAAGATACTGTTATATTAGACAGTACCGGCGCGGTTCGGGTACGTCGTACAGCGGCAAATGGAAATGTAACTACAGTAGAATAAAATGTTAGATCAATATAAAAATATAGAACAAATATCATTAGCAAAGAAATCTATTTCTGCGCAACGGATTGATACTGTACAATTACAAAATATTAATAGTAATTTTGCAGACCCAGTTTATTTTGATAATACAATTATTAATAAATCTACCGTAGAGTTTCATTTATATTCAGGTGATGTTTGGGTTGGCGGACAACATAAAAGTCAATCATTACCAAATACACCAGTATATTTTAATTCAATTGATAATTCCGAAATACGATTTGATTCACAACCATATGTTTTAGATATTTATCAAGAATTACAAGATTTAAAAATAACAAATGGTAATTATAAAATTGCTGTTAACTTTTTTGAGAATTTAATAGGTGAATATGATCAGCAACATTTACGAATTGATGAAATATCTCCTGATCGAACAGAGATACGACTAAAAGCGATTGATGTTAATGATTCTAATTTTATAACGCAGATTTCAAATTATATAGAAACTGTTAACCAAACATCAACTATTGGATATTTCCAAACTTATCTATTAAACTTTAGCAGAAACCAATGTGTACAATTTGTTAATAGTGTAGTAATTGGCGAATATCTATATGTTAAATTATATGAACCATTACCTGAATCAATTGAAACAAATTTTAGATGTTGGGTAGTTAAAGAATTAAAACCAACTTATATTGATAATATTAACGTTGAATCAAATATCGAGGCACAAACATTTAATGTTTTAAGTGGACCGAATTGGCAAGCAAATTATTCATATAATACGTCTACTGAAACTGGTTTACAAAATTGGAATGACTTATTAGGATCATCTACATCAACATCACAACAAATTATTGATAGTTTCTTTTCCGGTAGTTTATCTGGAATGAAATTAAATATTGATTATTCTGATTTTAATAATTTTATATTTTATAGCTCAGCAACAGAGCGTTTAGATAATTTTAAATATAAATTACAATTAATTGAATATTATACATCACAAAGTTTAGTATTAACTGGAATATCTGGTAGTAATGCTACAACAAATGCACAAGACTTTGCAAATTTAAAATCATCATTAATTGGAGGATTTGATAATTTTGAGCACTATTTGTATTTTGAATCATCATCAAATTTAACTACTTATGATATTCCATTAATTAATGCAAATGTAGAAAATGTTACTGGTAGTTACATACAGCCAGTACCTAAATCAAACTCTACTGTACCATATACACAATACTCAATATCTTCAAGTCAATTTGAAACATGGTATAATGTATTATATACATCTGCGTCTTTATATGATAATTTAAATGATAATTCATTATTAAGAACAGTTCCAGATCATATTCAATTACAGGCTGATAGTATTGATTTAACTACGTTTGTTAATATGCTTGGTCATCATTATGATATATTATATACATATATTAATCATATGACTAAAATAAATAAACGTGAAGAAAATCCTAAATTAGGAATGTCTGACGATTTATTATATTCTGTTGCTAAACAGTTTGGGTGGAACTTGACTAATGGAGAACAAGGTAAAAAACTTTGGGAATATACATTAGGAGTATCGGAAACGGGTGTTCCTATTACTGGTTCTAATTCTGTAGGCGATCCTTCAGTGTCTGGTCAGAAGTCAACCTCAACAATTTGGAGGCGAATTGTAAATAATTTACCATTATTATTAAAGTCTAAAGGAACTAAACGAAGTATACAAGCATTACTGTCATGCTATGGTATTCCTCAATCGTTAATGACTATTAATGAGTATGGTGGTCCTAGATTAGATAGAGCTCCACTATATGAAAAATTAAATTTTGATTATGCATTAGATTTAATTACAAATACAGCAGGTACAGTAACGGTTAATTACGATCAGCCAATTGAAGCAGTTGAACTTAGATTTCGTACGGATAGTGTAATAACTAATCCGTTGTTACCTAGTACCATGAATTTATTTACTATAGGAACTAACACAGTAACATTAGATTATACTTCTGGTACGATGGGTACTATACAAATCAATGGTAGTAGCTCAGCAGATATTGAATTATTTGATGGTGGGTGGTTAAGCACAGTATTACGTAAAGATGGATCTAATTTAGAAGTTGTAGCTAAAAAATCTAAATATGGAAAAATTATAGCAGCTGTAACAGCATCTGATGTGGCTTCATTTGCTAGTAGCGGAACATTAACATTAGGTGGTACGACAGGCGGCAGCCGATTATTAGGACAACTTCAAGAATTAAGATTGTG
>TARA_R110002073_G_scaffold53840_3_pt1 | contig 12566 bp, 21 predicted proteins | sample TARA_R110002073 | Tara Oceans TARA_R110002073 (sample SAMEA4397174) | marine metagenome | biome: Polar Biome; feature: [DCM] deep chlorophyll maximum layer (ENVO:01000326); material: water (ENVO:00002006), including particulate matter (ENVO:01000060) such as... | depth 40 m
ATGGCAGTTTCCAACGGAGAATAATGCTCCAGTTGATGATACAAAAGATTATCATTTTAATATAATTGACACTCCTGGTCACGTTGATTTTACTGTTGAAGTAAATAGATCATTACGTGTGTTGGATGGTTTAGTTTTCTTATTTAGTGCAGTTGATGGTGTTGAGCCTCAATCTGAAACTAACTGGAGATTAGCAGATAATTATAAAGTACCAAGAATTGGTTTCGTTAATAAAATGGATCGTCAAGGATCTGATTTTATGATGGTTTGTAATCAAGTTAAAACAATGTTGGGCTCTAATGCAGTGCCAATTGTTTTGAATATTGGTGACGAAGAAAACTTTAAAGGTATTGTAGATCTAGTTAAAAACAGAGCTATTATATGGCATGAAGAAGGAATGGGTGCAACATTTGATATTGTTGATATTCCTGAAGAATTAAAAGAAGAAGCTAAGTTATTACGTGCTAACCTTATTGAAGAAGTAGCAAGTTATGATGAAAACTTACTCGAAAAATTCATGGAAGATGAAGATTCTATAACAGAAGAAGAGGTGCATAGTGCATTGAGAGCTGCTGTAATGGATATGGCAATCATTCCTATGATTTGTGGTTCTGCATTTAAGAATAAAGGTGTTCAGTTTCTATTAGATGCTGTGTGTCGTTATTTACCTTCTCCTATGGATAAAGAAGGTATTGTAGGTGTGAACCCAGATACAGAACAAGAAGAATTGCGTAAGCCAAGTGTAGACGAACCGTTTGCTGCTTTAGCATTTAAAATTGCTACAGATCCTTTTGTAGGACGTTTAGCGTTTTTTAGAGCGTATTCTGGTCGTTTAGATGCAGGTTCTTATGTGCTGAACAATCGTTCAGGTAAAAAAGAGCGTATTTCACGTATTTATCAAATGCATGCTAATAAGCAAAATGCAATTGATTACATAGAGGCTGGAGATATTGGTGCTGCTGTAGGTTTTAAATCTATCAAAACAGGAGATACTTTAACTGCTGAAAAGCACCCTCTAGTATTAGAGTCTATGGATTTCCCAGACCCTGTAATTGGTATAGCTGTTGAGCCTAAAACTAAAGCAGATGTAGATAAGTTAGGTATTGGTTTAGGTAAATTAGCTGAAGAAGATCCAACTTTTACAGTACGTTCAGACGAAGCTTCAGGACAGACTATTATTTCTGGAATGGGTGAATTACACTTAGACGTACTTGTAGATCGTTTAAAGCGTGAATTTAAAGTTGAAGTAAATCAAGGTCAACCTCAAGTAGAGTATAAAGAAGCTATTACAGCTGCTGCAGATCACAGAGAGATATACAAGAAACAATCTGGTGGACGTGGAAAATTTGCAGACATTGTATTTACAATGGAGCCTGCAGATGAAGGTGTTCAAGGATTGCAATTTGCATCAACAATTAAAGGAGGTAACGTTCCTAGAGAATTTGTTCCTTCTGTAGAAAAAGGATTCAAAGAAGCTATGAAGAATGGTCCTTTAGCAGGATACGAAATGGATTCAATGAAGGTGACATTAAAAGATGGGTCTTTCCACGCAGTGGATTCAGATGCTTTATCTTTTGAGTTAGCTGCAAAAATGGGTTATAAAGCTGCTGCAAAATCTGCAAAAGCTAAGATTATGGAGCCATTGATGAAGTTAGAAGTGTTAACTCCTGAAGAAAACATGGGAGATATTGTAGGAGATTTAAACAGAAGAAGAGGTCAGGTAAACGACATGAGTGATCGTGCTGGATCTAAAGTTGTAAAAGCTATTGTTCCATTATCTGAAATGTTTGGATATGTTACAGCTTTAAGAACAATGTCTTCTGGTAGAGCAACTTCTACAATGGAATTTTCTCACTATGCAGAAACTCCATCGAATGTTTCGGAAGATGTAATTGCTAAAGCAAAAGGATAATTTACTAAATCATAATAAGATGAGTCAAAAAATTAGAATAAAATTAAAGTCTTACGATTACAATTTAGTAGATAAGTCTGCTGAAAAGATTGTAAAGACGGTAAAAAGTACTGGAGCTGTAGTAAACGGTCCAATACCTTTACCAACCAATAAAAAAATCTTTACGGTTTTACGTTCACCTCACGTGAATAAAAAATCTAGAGAGCAATTTCAATTGTCTGCTTACAAGCGTTTGTTAGATATCTATAGTTCTTCATCTAAGACTATTGATGCATTAATGAAGCTTGAATTACCAAGTGGTGTTGAAGTAGAGATTAAAGTATAATTAAATTAGGGTAGAGATATCTCATAGAGGTATCTCTATTTTACATGTCCGGAGCGTTTCGCGAAGGAAAAACGGTTAAACATATTCAGAGTTGAAAATGTTTTGACTCTGTTTTTTTTGATCAAAATTCAAAGGAATAATAAATAAGTAAATAATTAATAATTAATTAAATATGTCTGGGTTAATAGGTAGAAAAATCGGAATGACCAGCTTATTCGACGAAAACGGGAAGAACATTCCTTGTACAGTAATCGAAGCGGGTCCATGCGTTGTTACCCAAGTCAGAACCGAAGAGGTTGACGGATACAATGCGTTACAAATTGGTTTCGATGACAAAAAGGCGAAGAGTTCTAACAAAGCGTTAGACGGTCACTTTAAAAAAGCTGGCACCACTGCTAAAAGAAAAGTCGTTGAATTCCAAGGGTTTGAAGAAGAGTACAAATTAGGAGACTCTATTACAGTTGAACATTTTGAAGAAGGCGAATTTGTCGATGTATCAGGTGTTTCAAAAGGGAAAGGTTTTCAAGGAGTTGTTAAACGTCACGGTTTTGCTGGGGTTGGACAAGCAACTCACGGTCAACATAACCGTTTAAGAGCGCCAGGTTCTATTGGAGCTGCATCATATCCTGCGAGAGTATTCAAGGGAATGAAAATGGCAGGTAGAATGGGTGGTGAAAAAGTAAAAGTTCAAAACTTAAGGGTATTAAAAGTAGTTGCTGAAAAGAACTTACTTGTTGTAAAAGGAGCAATTCCTGGTCACAAAAACTCTTACATAACTATTCAGAAATAATGAAAGTAGCAGTTTTAGACATTAATGGTAAAGATACTGGTAGGAAAGTTGAACTTTCTAAAGAAGTATTCGGAATAGAACCTAACGATCATGCAATCTATTTAGATGTAAAGCAATACTTGGCGAATCAAAGACAAGGAACGCATAAAGCTAAAGAAAGAGCTGATATTGTAGGAAGTACTAGAAAGATTAAAAAACAAAAAGGAACAGGTACGGCTCGTGCGGGAAGTATCAAATCTCCTATTTTTAGAGGTGGAGGTCGAGTTTTCGGTCCAAGACCTAGAAGTTACTCTTTCAAGTTGAATAAAAACTTAAAGCAATTAGCACGTAAATCTGCTTTAAGTATTCAAGCAAAAGACAAAAATTTAGTAGTAATTGAAGACTTTAACTTTGATACGCCAAAGACGAAAAATTTCATCAACGTATTGAAAGCATTAGAGTTAGATTCTAAAAAGTCTTTGTTTGTGTTGGGTGAGTCAAATAATAATGTATATTTGTCGTCGCGCAATTTGAAAAGCTCTAAAGTTGTAAGCAACTCAGGATTAAATACTTACGGTATTTTAAATGCAGGGAAAGTTGTGATATCAGAAAGCTCTTTAGAGGAAATTAAAAACAATTTAAGTAAGTAGGATGAGTATTTTAATAAAACCTATTATTACGGAAAAAGCAACAGGTGATAGTGAATTATTTAATCGCTATGCATTTGTTGTAGATAAGAGAGCTAACAAAATAGAAATTAAGAATGCAGTTGAAACTGCATACGGAGTTACTATTTCTAGCGTAAAAACTTTGAATTACCCAATAAAAAGAAATACTAAATTCACTAAAAAGGGATTGGTAACTGGGGCGAAAAGTGGATACAAAAAAGCTATAGTGCAGTTAGCCGAAGGGGAAAGTATTGATTTTTATAACAATCTTTAAGAAAAGACGAAATGTCAGTTAGAAAATTAAAACCAATAACACCAGGTCAGCGTTTTAGAGTTGTAAATGGGTTCGACGCCATTACAACTGACAAGCCGGAGAAAAGTTTATTAGCTCCGAAAAAAAGATCTGGAGGTCGAAACAATCAGGGTAGAATGACTACACGTAATATCGGTGGTGGTCATAAACAAAAATATCGTATTATCGATTTTAAAAGAGATAAGACTGGTATCCCTGCAACAGTAAAAACTATCGAGTATGATCCAAATCGTACTGCATTTATTGCACTAGTTAGTTATACTGATGGAGATAAACGTTATGTAATTGCGCAAAACGGATTAAAAGTAGGTCAAACAATCGTTTCAGGTTCTGGAGTTGCTCCAGAAATCGGAAATGCAATGCCTTTAAGTGATATTCCTTTAGGAACTACAATTTCTTGTATAGAGTTACGTCCAGGTCAAGGAGCTGTTATGGCTCGTTCTGCTGGTTCATTTGCTCAATTAATGGCAAGAGATGGTAAATACGCTACGGTTAAGTTGCCTTCAGGTGAAACAAGATTAATCTTGTTGACTTGTATTGCTACTATTGGAGTTGTATCTAATTCAGATCACCAATTACTAGTTTCTGGTAAAGCTGGTAGATCTAGATGGTTAGGTAGAAGACCAAGAACTAGAGCTGTTGTAATGAATCCAGTTGATCACCCAATGGGAGGTGGTGAAGGAAAATCTTCTGGAGGACATCCAAGATCTAGAAATGGTATTCCTGCAAAAGGATTCAAGACAAGATCTAAGACCAAAGCGAGTAATAAATATATTCTAGAACGTAGAAAGAAATAATAAGCCATGGCAAGATCATTAAAAAAAGGACCTTACATTCACTATAAGTTAGAGAAGAAAGTAATGGCTAATGTAGAAGCAGGAAAGAAATCTGTAATTAAAACTTGGTCTAGAGCAAGTATGATTTCACCTGATTTCGTTGGTCAAACTATAGCAGTACATAATGGACGTCAATTCGTTCCTGTATATGTTACTGAGAATATGGTAGGACATAAATTAGGAGAATTTTCACCAACACGTTCTTTTAGAGGGCATGCTGGTGCAAAAAATAAAGGTAAAAAATAGTAGGAAATGGGAGTTCGTAAACATAATATGGCACAGCAGTTAAAGGAGGCTAGAAAAAGCAGAGCTTTTGCTAAACTAACTAACTGTCCTACGTCACCAAGAAAAATGCGTTTAGTAGCGGATCAAGTAAGAGGAGTTGAAGTTGAAAAAGCTTTACAAATCTTAAAATTCAGTCCAAAAGAATCATCTAGAAACTTAGAGAAATTGTTAATGTCTGCAATTGCAAACTGGCAAGCTAAGAATGAAGATGCTAGTATTGAGGATGCTGGATTATTCGTAAAATCTATTTGTGTAGATAGCGCAGGGATGTTAAAAAGATTAAGACCAGCTCCACAGGGGCGTGCTCATAGAATTCGCAAGCGTTCTAATCACGTTACTTTAGAGTTAGGTGCTAAAAATATCAGTAATCAATCATAGTAGAAATGGGACAAAAAACTAATCCAATAGGGAATCGTTTAGGAATTATCAGAGGATGGGAATCTAACTGGTACGGAGGAAAGAACTACGGTGATAAAATTGCTGAAGATGATAAGATAAGAAAGTATGTAAATGCTAGATTATCTAAAGCAAGTGTTTCTCGTGTAATTATCGAGCGTACTTTAAAACTTGTAACCGTTACTATCACTACGGCTCGTCCAGGTATCATTATTGGTAAAGGAGGTCAAGAGGTAGACAAGTTAAAAGAAGAGCTTAAAAAGATTACTGGGAAAGAAGTTCAAATTAATATTTTCGAGATTAAACGTCCAGAATTAGATGCAAAATTAGTTGCTTCTAGTATTGCACGTCAAATTGAAAATAGAATTTCTTACAAAAGAGCAATCAAAATGGCTATTGCTGCTTCTATAAGAATGAATGCTGAAGGAATTAAAGTGCAAATTTCTGGCCGTTTAAACGGAGCAGAGATGGCGCGTTCTGAGCATTACAAAGAAGGTAGAATTCCTCTTTCTACTTTTAGAGCAGATATTGATTATGCACTTGTTGAATCGCATACTACATACGGAAGAATCGGTGTGAAGGTATGGATTATGAAAGGTGAGGTTTATGGTAAGAGAGAATTATCTCCATTAGTAGGTTTGTCTAAGAAACAAGGAGGACCTAATAAAGGTGGTAATGCGAAGCGCCCACAACCTCGTAGAAGAAAATAATTTTTAAAAATTAGAAATTAAAGATGTTACAGCCAAAAAGAGTAAAATACCGTAAGGTACAGAAGGCGAAAGGAAATATGAATGGTATTTCTGGTAGAGGAAATCAACTTTCTAATGGAATGTTTGGAATCAAATCTGTAGACCAGAATCTATTAACTTCTCGTCAGATAGAGGCAGCTCGTATCGCGGCAACTCGTCATATGAAAAGAGAAGGACAGCTTTGGATTAAAATATTTCCAGACAAGCCTATCACTAAGAAACCGTTAGAGGTACGTATGGGTAAAGGTAAAGGAGCACCAGATCATTTTGTTGCAGTTATCAAGCCAGGTAGAATTTTGTTTGAAGTTGGTGGAGTACCAATGGAAGTAGCAAAAGAAGCATTACGTCTAGCAGCACAAAAACTTCCTGTAAGAACGAAGTTTGTAGTAGCAAGAGATTTTGATCATAACGCATAATTCTAAAGAAAAATGAAACAATCAGAAATTAAAGAATTATCCATTGCTGACTTACAAGAAAAGCTTGGAGCGTTGCAGAAAAATTATACTGATCTTAAGATGGCTCACGCCATAACTCCAATGGAAAATCCTTTGCAGTTAAGAAGCTTAAGAAGAACTGTAGCAAGAATTGCAACAGAGTTAACCAAAAGAGAATTACAATAATTCTAAGTCAGTTTTAAAGATGGAAAATAGAAATCTTAGAAAAGAAAGAATAGGTGTTGTTTCTAGTAACAAAATGGAGAAATCTATTGTTGTTTCAGAAGTAAAGAGAGTAAAGCACCCAATGTACGGTAAGTTCGTATTAAAAACGAAAAAGTACGTTGCACATGACGAACAGAATGATTGCAACGAAGGAGATACAGTTAGGATTATGGAAACTCGTCCTATGAGTAAATCTAAACGTTGGAGATTAGTAGAAATCCTAGAAAGAGCTAAATAATATGTTACAGACAGAATCAAGATTAAAGGTAGCAGACAACACTGGAGCAAAAGAAGTTTTGGTGATTAGAGTTTTAGGAGGAACTAGAAAACGTTATGCTAGTGTTGGAGATAAAATTGTAGTAACTGTAAAGTCTGCAACTCCAAACGGAACCGTAAAGAAAGGTCAAGTATCTAGAGCAGTTGTTGTTCGTACGAAGAAAGAAGTACGTCGTAAAGACGGATCATACATCAGATTTGATGATAATGCTTGTGTGCTTTTAAATCCTACTGAGGAGATGAGAGGAACTCGTGTATTTGGTCCTGTTGCTAGAGAACTTCGTGAGAAACAATTTATGAAGATAGTATCATTAGCACCTGAAGTGCTTTAAAAGAGAAAAGACGATGACAAAGTTTAAAATCAAATCAGGAGATACTGTTAAAGTAATCGCAGGAGATCATAAAGGATCTGAAGGAAAGGTTTTACAAATCATAAAGGATAAAAACAGAGCAATTGTAGAAGGTGTAAACTTAGTTTCTAAGCACACTAAACCAAGCGCTCAAAATCCTCAAGGTGGAATTGTAAAGAAAGAAGCTTCTATTCATATTTCTAACTTAGGGTTAGTAGAGAATGGAGAAGTTGTAAGAGTAGGTTATAAAGTTGAAGGAGGTACTAAAACTAGAATCTCTAAAAAAACTAAAAACGCGATATAATCATGAGTTACGTACCAAGATTAAAAGCAGAATATAAGAGCAGAGTAATAAAAGCTCTTACTGAAGAATTTAGCTATAGCAATATAATGGAAGTACCTAAACTACAGAAAATTGTAGTTAGTAAAGGTGTTGGAGCCGCTATCGCTGACAAGAAATTAATTGATTATGCTGTTGAAGAGTTAACAACAATTACTGGTCAAAAAGCAATTGCAACTATTTCTAAGAAGGATGTTGCATCTTTTAAATTACGTAAAGGGATGCCAATTGGTGTAAAAGTTACTTTACGTGGAGATAAGATGTATGAGTTTTTAGATCGTTTAGTTACAGCTTCTTTACCTCGTGTAAGAGATTTTAACGGAATCAAAGCTAATGGATTTGATGGTAGAGGTAATTACAATTTAGGAATTACTGAACAAATTATCTATCCAGAAATCAATATTGACCAAGTGAAAAAAATCAATGGAATGGATATTACATTTGTAACATCTGCTGCTACTGATAAAGAAGCAAAGTCATTATTAGGAGAATTAGGTTTACCATTCAAAAAAAATTAAGAGATGGCTAAAGAATCAATGAAAGCCCGTGAGGTAAAAAGAGCTAAAGTTGTAGCTAAGTATGCTGAAAAGAGAAAAGCTTTAAAAGAAGCTGGAGACTATGCAGGTTTACAAAAGTTGCCAAAAAACGCTTCACCAATTAGAATGCACAATCGTTGCAAGTTAACTGGAAGACCAAAAGGGTATATGCGTCAATTTGGATTGTCACGTGTGACTTTCCGCGAAATGGCAAATCAAGGATTAATACCAGGTGTTAGAAAAGCTAGCTGGTAGAAGTCTAAAGTTTACCTCAAAAATAAAAATAGAATGTGTACATTTGCGCGCTCTATTTTTTTGAGTATAAAGAATTTTAACTGATTATAGGTTCAATTATCACAGAGAAATCTGTAGGATAAATAGAGGTAGTTGAAAACCGTAATCGCAATTTAAATAAGTATGTATACAGATCCAATCGCAGATTATCTAACGAGAGTTAGAAATGCAATTTCTGCAGGACACAGAGTAGTAGAAATCCCTGCTTCAAACTTGAAGAAGGAAATGACTAAAATTTTGTTCGAACAAGGATATGTTTTAAGTTATCAATTTAATGACAGTTCTGTTCAAGGAACTATCAAAATTGCCTTAAAATATGACAAGGACACAAAAGAGTCAGTTATTAGAAAGATTCAAAGGATTAGTACTCCTGGTTTACGTAAATACGTTAGTGCAAATGAAATGCCTAGAGTATTAAACGGACTTGGAATTGCTATTATTTCAACTTCTAAAGGCGTGATGACTAATAAGAGTGCACGTATAGAGAATGTTGGAGGAGAAGTTTTATGTTACGTTTATTAAGCTATAGAAGATGAGCAGAATAGGAAAGAACCCAGTTAGTATCCCACAAGGTGTAGAGGTTAACGTAAACGGAACAACAGTAACTGTTAAAGGAAAATTAGGAGAGTTATCTCAAGAAATTTCTGAAGGAATTACTGTAAAGATTGAAGATGCAACTATTACTTTAGATAGAGCGTCAGAAAGTAAAACTCATAAAGCACAACACGGTTTATGTAGAGCTTTACTTAATAATATGATTGAAGGAGTAACCAAAGGATGGACTAAAGAATTAGAATTAGTTGGTGTTGGTTATAGAGCTTCAAATCAAGGTCAAAAACTAGACTTAGCACTAGGATTTTCTCACAATATTGTTTTAGAATTAGCTCCTGAAGTTAAACTAGAAACAATTTCTGAAAAAGGGAAGAACCCAATCGTTAAGTTAACTTCTCATGATAAGCAATTGGTAGGACAAGTAGCTGCGAAAATTCGTGGTTTCCGTAGCCCTGAACCATACAAAGGAAAAGGAGTTAAGTTTGTAGGAGAAGTATTAAGAAGAAAAGCAGGTAAATCTGCATAATTTATAGAGTTATGGCATTATCAAAGCTTGAAAGAAGAACTAGAATTAAGCATAGAATCAGAAAAATTGTTTCTGGTACTGCAGCTAGACCAAGATTATCGGTTTATAGAAGTAATAAAGAAATTTATGCGCAACTAGTTGACGATGTAAACGGAGTAACAATTGCTTCAGTTTCATCAAGAAATAAAGATATTAAAGCAACTTCTAAGGTTGAAGCAGCTACTGCAGTTGGAAAATCAATCGCAGAAATAGCTACTAAGGCTGGAGTTGAAACTGTTGCTTTCGATAGAAACGGATATTTATACCACGGTAGAGTTAAAGTATTAGCAGACGCTGCCAGAGAAGCTGGTTTAAAATTTTAAGAAATTATGCAAGGATATAAAAACGTAGAAAGAGTTAAGCCAAGCGGATTAGAGCTTGTAGATAGATTAGTAGGAGTTCAACGTGTTACTAAAGTAACCAAGGGTGGTAGAGCTTTTGGATTCTCTGCAATTGTTGTTGTAGGTGATGGTAACGGAGTCGTTGGTCACGGATTAGGAAAGTCTAAAGATGTTGCTTCTGCAATTGCAAAAGCAATAGAAGACGCTAAGAAAAACTTGGTGAGAATTCCAATTTTAAACGGAACATTACCTCACGAACAAAAAGGTAAGTTTGGTGGAGCGAAAGTTTTCATTAAGCCTGCTTCAAATGGTACCGGAGTTATTGCTGGTGGTGCTGTACGTGCGGTATTAGAGTCAGTTGGTATTCATGATGTATTATCAAAATCTCAAGGATCTTCAAATCCTCATAATGTAGTAAAAGCAACTTTTAATGCTTTGTTACAATTAAGGAGTGCTGCAGCTATTGCTAAGCAAAGAGGAATTTCTTTAGAGAAAGTATTTAACGGATAAATCTAAGACGATGACAAAAATTAAAGTTACACAAGTAAGAAGTCAGATCGGACGCCTTCAAAACCAAAAGAGGACTTTAGAGGCATTAGGTTTACGAAGAATGAACCAAACTGTAGAACACGAGGCAACTCCTGCAATTATTGGTATGGTAAATACAGTTAAACACTTAATTTCCGTAGAGGAAGTTAAATAAGACATATATAATATGAGTTTACATAACTTACAACCAGCAGAAGGATCTGTTAAAAAAGGAAAAAGAATCGCAAGAGGAGAAGGTTCTGGTAAAGGTGGTACCGCTACTAGAGGTCACAATGGTCAGAAATCTCGCTCAGGTTATTCTAAGAAAATTGGATTTGAAGGAGGTCAGATGCCACTTCAAAGACGTGTACCTAAGTTTGGTTTCACAAACATAAACCGTAAGGAATATGCAGGAATTAACTTAGACAAGTTACAAGAATTAGTAGATAACAAGAAAATTACTGATACAGTTACTTTAGAAGTTTTAGTTGCCAACGGTGTCGTAGGAAAGAATGACTTAGTGAAAATCTTAGGTCGTGGAGAGTTGAAAGCTAAATTAAATATAACTGTGCATAAATTTACTGCTACAGCAAAGGCCGCTATTGAAGCTGCTGGAGGTGAAGCTGTTACTCTATAAGTATTACGTAAATGATGAATTTTATAAAGACATTAAAAGAAATCTGGAACATTGAAGAATTAAAGAATAAAATTCTTCTTACCCTTGGTTTGATAGCTGTATATCGTTTCATGGCAGGTGTACCATTACCTGGAATCGATCCTTTACAATTATCAGCTTTAAAAGAGGGAACTTCTGGAGGTCTTTTAGGATTATTGAACGCATTTACGGGTGGAGCATTTTCAAGAGCCTCTATTATGGCACTTGGAATTATGCCATACATTTCTGCTTCTATTGTAGTACAGTTAATGGGAATTGCGGTTCCTTATTTGCAAAAGCTACAGAAAGATGGAGAAAGTGGTAGAAAGAAAATTACACAAATTACTAGATGGTTAACCATTGCTATTACAATGGTTCAAGGTCCAACATATATTGGAGCAATACAAAATCAATTTAACTTACCTCCTGAGGCTTTCTTAGTTGGTGGAGCAACATTTTGGATATCATCTATGATTCTATTAACTGCAGGAACAATTTTTGCAATGTGGTTAGGAGAACGTATTACTGACAAAGGAGTTGGTAATGGTATATCATTATTAATTACTGTTGGAATTATCGCAAATTTCCCCGCAGCTTTTTTACAAGAGTTTGTAGCAAAAACAACCAATGCTGGTGCAGGAGGGATTATGATGATTTTAATTGAAATTATTATTTGGTTTGTAGTAATATTACTGAGTGTATATCTGGTCACTGCTGTTCGAAAGATTGCTGTCCAGTACGCTAGAAGAACTGTAGCTGGAAACATTCAAAATGTTGCTGGTTCTAGAGAATACATTCCTTTAAAATTAAATGCTGCTGGTGTAATGCCAATCATTTTTGCTCAGGCAATTATGTTTTTACCAGCATACATTGGTAAAAAATATCCAGCTTTGGCTGAGTTACAAGATATCAATGGATTATGGTATAATGCATTATTTGCATTCTTAATTATAATATTTAGTTTTTTCTACACTGCAATTACGATTCCTACCAATAAAATGGCAGAGGATTTAAAAAGGAGTGGTGGATTTATACCTGGAATTAGACCAGGAAAAGACACAGCAGAACGTTTAGATACTGTTCTGTCTAGAATTACATTTCCAGGATCATTATTCTTGGCAGGATTGTCGATACTTCCAGCAATCGTTGTTCAATTTGGAGTACAACAAGGTTGGGCATTGTTTTATGGAGGTACGTCATTAATTATTATGGTTGGT
>TARA_R110002073_G_scaffold148335_1_pt1 | contig 12564 bp, 9 predicted proteins | sample TARA_R110002073 | Tara Oceans TARA_R110002073 (sample SAMEA4397174) | marine metagenome | biome: Polar Biome; feature: [DCM] deep chlorophyll maximum layer (ENVO:01000326); material: water (ENVO:00002006), including particulate matter (ENVO:01000060) such as... | depth 40 m
AACTTTATTATCAGCAATACCTGCAAATGAAATAGTCATTGGGTTTTTTACACCACGATACACTACATTCATTTTATCAGCTGAAATTGTAGCTGCATTTGGTTTTGCCACAGTTGCAAAAGATTGGTTAACTTCAACCTCAGTTTCTTCTCCGTTTTCTAGGAAAATTAACTTTCCAGTAATTTTATGTTCGCCTGGTCTTCCAGTACCCACTTTTAATTTTACTTTACCATCTTCAATAGAGTATTCGTTGGCACTTAATGCTCGACCATCTAGTGCTAACTCTACCCTATTAGGTTTTGTAGAAGCATCTTTACGGCCTAATACTATTTGCCCATCAAATTGTTCGCCATTAAAATAAGCCGATTTAGATGTTTCTAATAAGGTTGTATAATTAGTCATAGATACTTCGCTTGATAATGTTCCTGTAAACATAGCACCTAACACTTCCGACTGTGTTGTTTTAATATCAGACTGCATTTGTGTCATCTTTGTTAATGATGCTACTAAAGGGAAACCTTTATAATGATAATCTAACCAATCCTTTGGCTTAATTTCTCCTGAAACTTGTACTGGATCGGTTGAAAATTTCTTTTTAACATCTTTAGAAATTGCTTCAAATCTAGGGTCGTCTCCTAAAACCTCAACCACTCTGTCTCTAAATGTAGTTATCTGTTTTAAAAACTCAACACCTTCTGGTTTGACTTTATCTCCTTTAAAGAAATTATTATCTAGGTAATCACCTTTATCCATAATCTCATAATCTGAAGGATCATCGACAGTTGCTGTCATTTTTCCTTTTAGACCATCAAGGTATGTATTAAAATCATTTGCTAATGTTGAAATTTGCTCAGCCTTTTCTTTTAATGGCTGATACTTCTCAGGTTGTTCGCTAGCTTTAGTTGCTAATTCGCCCATAAACGCTGAGTTACGTTCTGTTGCTGCTGTATTAGATTCGGTTAATCTCTCGTTCATTAAACCGAATGCCGACAGCACTTCTTTCGACATATTTAATGCTAACATCGCAATGAAGATTAAATACATCAAGTTTATCATTTTCTGCCTTGCAGATAATTTTCCTCCTGCCATAACTAATTAGTTTTTGTTATTAATGTTATTAATTCTAATTAGTTTTTGTTCATTGCAGTTAACATGCCTCCATATACACCATTTAATGATGATAGGTTAGATGCTAAAGATTGCATTTGCTCTTTTAACTTTGCAGCATTCTCAATAGACTCTTGGTTTATTGATGCTTGCTTGTTTACGTTCTCTAATTGTACTTTATAAAGGCTGTTTAATGACTCCATTTGTGCAGCAGCAAGCGACATTTCTTCGCTATACTTTTTAGTTGCAGAAATACCATCAACAGAAGGACCCATGTTTTTAGCAGCTCCTTCGAAGTTTTTAATACTATCGCCTAAGCTAGCCATTAACTCTCCATCTATTTGGGCTTCTTTAAGCAATTCGTCTAATTTTTTAGACAATAAACCTTCGGCTTCTTTTGGGTTATCTTTTTTCTTGCTTTTTGTCATTCCTCCTTCTAATTCAGGATATACTAAAGACCAATCTAAATCGTCATCAACAGGCTCGAATGCTGAAATTGCAAAAATAATTGCTTCAGTTACAAGACCAATGGTTAACATCACGTTACCAGTTAATGGTCCTATTTCATAATGAATAATTTTGAAAAGTGCTCCAACAATTACGATTGATGCTCCTAATCCGTAGGCCATATTCATGAACCTTTTACTTGCTTTTGATTGTGCCATAATATTTATTTTTAGTTAAGTTTGGTTAAATTTTTTAATTATTTTCTTTTTCCTTTTTTTGAGGCATTTTTGGTTACTTCGGTTCCCATATAGTCTTGTACTGTACGGAATCCGATATAGCTTCTTGCTGAATCGGCATACTCATAATCTCTTGAACTTACTTGTAGGAAATAAGCAACATCTTTCCAAGATCCACCTCTAACAACTTTACGTTCGTTTTCGGTATCGTTAACACTTGGGTTTACTGTTGAAGAATATTCGTATGATGCTGGATCGTAAGAGGACATTACCCACTCTGATACATTACCAGCCATATTGTATAAGTTATAATCGTTAGGTTCAAAGGCATCAGCTTCAACTGTGTATAATGCTTGATCTGCTGCATAATCACCACGTAATGGTTTAAAGTTTGCCATAAAACAACCTCGGTCGTTTATTGCATAAGGACCTCCCCAAGGGAACGTTGCTCCTTGAAGACCGCCTCTTGCAGCGTATTCCCATTCAGCTTCAGATGGTAATCTAAATCTATTTACGTTTTGTTTGCTTCTCTCTTTTTGATAAGCGTTCTTTTTTAAAGTTCTCCATTGGCAAAACGCTTGTGCTTGTTTCCAAGTGACACCAACTACAGGGTAATCACTGTAAGCATCATGCCAAAAATAATCGTTATGCATTGGCTCGTTATAAGAGTATGCAAAATCTCTAATCCAAACTGTTGTATCTGGATAGACCTCTACTTCTTCTTGCTCGATAACATCGCTACGACTTAACTCACGATATTTTGCAGCTGTTTGTATATCCATAGTGGTGTACTGGAACTTAAATTGTTTTACATCCCAAGTACGTTGCCCATTATATGATTCTTCTAATGGCAAATACATATTGTCCATTACCTCGGCATATAATTCGTCTGGATATTCGCTGGTATCGAAAATCAAATCGATATCGGTATTTAATTTTCTTATCTCACCTTCGTAGTTTTCAAACATATACTTTTCGTAAGGTGTCATATCCTCTTCGGGCTTTACATCTTTATAAGAAAATTCACCTATGTCGCCTTCTCCTGGTTCTTTACCTTCAAGGTCTGCCATTTCAGCAAGGTTAGTTCTAATGGTAGAATCTCTAACCCATTCTACAAATTGACGATACTCACTATTCGTGATTTCAGTTTCGTCCATATAGAATGCTCTAACTGTAACAGTTTTTGTAGGTGCATCTTTAACACCTGCTAAATCATCGTCCGACTTACCCATAATAAAAGCTCCTCCAGGAATTAAACTCATTCCATAAGGTTTTTCAGGATGCCATTTTTTTCCCTTAACTCCAACTAGTTCACCTTTGTCTCCGGTTCCACAACTAGTTAATATAGCTAAGACTGCTGTTAATGTTAATAACTTCTTAATACACATAAATTTGAGGTTAATTAATGATCTTAAATATTTTAAGGGTGTAAACATATTTATATATTTCCATAAAAACAACTTTTTAAGCAAAAAAAATGCATTTTGTCTAAAAAAAATGCATTTCGTCGATGAATTTTAAGTGTTTAATCGATATTTAAACGCTATTTTTCTTGAATGCCTTATACCATCTATCTGGTACTTTCCCTTTGCAGGCATCCATGTAATCATCATGCATGCAAGGTAATAACGTATGGCGTTTTAATTTATTATTAAGGTTTGGTAAAAAAGGTATTACAATCCACCAACGCCCTGTTTGGTTGCTTTTATAAAATATGAGTTGTTGTTCATCGACTAATACATTAAATTTCTGGTAATTATCTTCTAAAGTAAAATCATCGTCTTGTACTCTACAGTTTACACCTTCAATAAAATACCATATTATTTGAGCTAAAAGCATGGAAGTTGCATCGTCATCTTTAGAGGCTTTATATTCATAAATACCAAAAGAAGACACTTTATTGCTTATGCCTGCGTATCTAGAGATGGCACAAATCTCTTTACCATCAAATCCATTTGGCGAATGCTTTTGCTTGGTGCTTACCTCTGATGATCGTATGCTTTTAACATCTATACTTACAATATTAGCGTCTCGAAGGACAGGTTCTGCTAAAGTTACATTATTTGAAACCTCTCCAAGTCTATATGCTTCAAAATAGAGTTTTTCCATTAAATCTATTTCTTCTTGTGCATTGAAATAGGTTTGGTAGCCTAAAGTTGAGTAGTTGAATAAATTATAGGGTTTCTCTAAAATAATTTTTCCCAAGTATGAATTATTTTTAATAGGCTTTGCCGAATCGCCTAAATCGAAATTACAATCTACATTTACAATATTTACCATTGGAAGGTAATTATCATAAGCCCTGTAATTTGCATAAGTTAAATCTTGACTACCACCAATAATAATAGGTATCACATTATTATTTAATAAAGCAATGATGGTTTCTTGCAAAGCAAAATAAGTATCTGCAACAGTATCGCCTTTTAAAATATCGCCTAAATCTGCAACTGTATAGTGCCAATTGCCAGGAAACAAAGAATACAAAGATTTTCTAATTTCGCTTAATTGAAATTCTTCTCCAATATAGTTAATATCGTTACGGTTTTCAAGCACACCAACAATTGCCATTTTAACATTTGCCAAATCTGGTATGCCATGTTGTTTTGAGTGAATCTTTAATTTTCTTCCTAAGACTTGGTTTGAGTGTAATTCGTTGTGTGCTAAAACGACGTCTTGAACTGGTGAAAGAAAATTTAAGTTCATGTGCTATTTCTTTTTGGTGGTTGCTTTTTTTCTTGTTTTTTTCTTGGGTGCATTCTTTTCGATTATGCTTTGCACCTCTTCAAGTGTAAATTTAGAAACATCTACCGTTTTAGGCAATTCTATTTTGAGTTTTCCTTGTTTTATATTGTGTCTTCCCCAACGTGCTTTTTCAACACGAATGCCTTCATCTTCCCAATGGTGTATTAGTTTATCCTTTTCTTTTTGAATTTTATCTTCGATCAATTCGATTATATCAGAATCTGATAAATTGTCCCAATCGTACTTTTTGTTGACATTAATAAACATATTGTTCCATTTAATAAATGGTCCAAAACGTCCTTTGCCTTTTTGAACTGGTAAATCTTGATACATATATATAGGTGCATCTGCCTTTTCTTTTTCTTTAATCAACGCTATGGCATCATCTAATTCTACCGACAATGGATCGACGCCTTTTGGTAGCGATACAAACTTTTTACCAAATTTTACATAAGGCCCAAAGCGACCATTATTAACTTCAATGGTTTCATCTTTATATTTTCCTAATGTTTTTGGAAGTTGAAATAAATCCATGGCTTCCTCGTAGGTAATGGTTGTTAATTGTTGTTCTGGTAATAAGCTAGCAAATAATGGTTTATCTTCATCATTAACCGTTCCTATTTGAACCATTGGCCCGAACTTTCCTAAACGCACACTTACTTGACGTCCTGTATCTGGATCTGTTCCTAAAACACGCTCTCCAGATTCTCGTTCGGCATTTGCTTGAACATCTTCAACTTGAGGGTGAAAACTTTTATAGAAGTCTTTCATCATCGTTGTCCAATCTTCTTTACCATCAGCGATATCATCAAAGCTTTCTTCAACTTTTGCGGTAAAATTATAATCGAGAATAGACTCGAAATGGTTCACAAGAAAGTCGGTAACAATCATCCCTATATCTGTTGGTACAAGTTTTCCTTTATCAGACCCTACTTTCTCGGTTAGTTGCGTTTCTGAAACATTATTGTTTTCTAAAACAAGTTGCACATAGTTACGTGGTTCGCCTTCAACAGCTCCTTTTTCAACATATTTTCTGTTTTGAATGGTTGAAATTGTTGGTGCATAAGTAGATGGACGACCAATACCTAGTTCTTCTAATTTCTTCACCAATGAAGCTTCTGTAAATCTTGCTGGCGCTCTTGTATAACGTTCGGTCGCTGAAATGTATTTACATAAAAGATTTTCGTTAACCTTAAGTGTTGGCAACATACCTTCTTGCTCAGTATCTTCGTCATCCGTACCTTCTAGGTATACTTTTAAAAACCCATCAAACTTTATCATTTCACCATTTGCTGAAAACAAACTATTATGTGTTGATGCCGAAATTTTCACATTGGTTCTTTCCAATTGTGCTTCGCTCATTTGAGATGCGATTGTGCGTTTCCAAATTAAATCATACAAACGTGCTTGATCTCTTTCTACGTTTGCAGTAGATTCTGAAAAATTAGTAGGACGAATAGCCTCATGCGCTTCTTGTGCTCCTTTTGCTTTTCCTTTATAATTTCGAGGTTTACTATACTTATTCCCAAATGCTTTCTCAATTTCAGCTTGTGCTCCTTTTTTAGCTTCATCTGATAGATTGACACTATCTGTCCTCATATAAGTAATTAAACCAGCCTCGTATAAACGTTGTGCATTACTCATGGTTCTGTTTACCGAAAAGCCCAATTTTCTTGACGCTTCTTGTTGCAATGTTGAGGTTGTAAATGGTGCTGCTGGCGATTTCTTTGCTGGCTTTTTCTCTAAATCTGCAACTTTGAAATTAGCATTAGCATTGTCTTCTAAAAACTTTTGCGCTTCTGCTTTTGTAGAGAAATTCTTAGGAAGCTTTGCTTTAAATGTTTGACCTTCTTCATTAGAAAATTCGGCATCTACTCTATAGGACGCTTCTGGATTAAAAGCTTGAATTTCTCTTTCTCGCTCCACAATTAATCTTACAGAAACTGATTGTACACGTCCAGCAGATAAGCCACCTTTTACTTTTCGCCAAAGTACTGGAGATAATTCGTAACCAACAATTCTATCTAGTACACGACGTGCTTGTTGCGCATCGACTAAATTGTAATCGATGCTTCTTGGGTTTTCAATAGCTTTTTGAATGGCGGCCTTAGTAATTTCGTGAAAAACTATACGTTTTATCTTGTCTTTATCCAATCCTAAATTTTCGGCAAGATGCCAAGCAATGGCTTCTCCCTCGCGATCTTCATCACTCGCTAACCAAACCATATCGGCTTTTTTAGCTAAGTCTTTTAATTTTTTTACAACCGCTTTTTTATCACTTGACACTTTATATTTAGGTTTAAAATCACCTTCTACATCCACGCCCAATTCTTTTGATGGTAAATCTGAAATATGCCCAAAACTGGATTCTACTTTAAAATCTTTACCTAGAAATTTTTCAATCGTTTTTGCCTTAGCAGGTGACTCTACAATCACTAAATTCTTCGCCATTATTCATTTTTTTAGAGGTACAAATGTAGACGATTTTTTTTATTTGCAAATTTTAGTTTGTTTTTACCTATAAAAAAACCATGTGTCTAACAGGGTTATAAAGTATAATAATTGGTCTTTTTATTGTGTTCCTATTTTCATTATTTCACTATCATCATCAAAACCTACAACATCGCGATACACAAAATATACTGGGAGATAAACTATAGATATTGTAAATAACAATCCTATGCCACATGCAATAATACCTAACATCCCTAAAATACCTGTTACAAATAATAATCCAAAAGTTATCAGCCATTTTTTTGTACCTAAATTAAAACTAATCTTTACTATTTCAGTTTCTGTTAATTCAGGATTATTAGAAAATACTACTGCAAAAAAAGACAATGGGACAATAGCATAAATATATGGTATTAAAAATAACCATTGAGCAATTACAGCTATTAATGAATAAATAATTCCGAGCATCACTATTTTACGAATATGATCGCCTTTAAAATAGTAGAATAACTCTTCACTTGGAGCTTCATTTAAATCAATTAACTTACAAATTCTGTAAAATCCTGCCAACAAGCCAATTGTTATAGAGGAAATTAATATAGTTTGAGGTAATGAATAAAAAGCATTACTCGTATAATTATCAAAAAAATTGAAACCTTCGTTGTAATTAACTTCAAAAGGATCTGGGCCCAGACCTATAAAACTAAATAAAACTGAAGCTGCAACTGCAAATACCACAAGAACTAATACCATCAAAAAACCCTTTAACCAAACTTCTTTAAACATATTAATAGTAAGGTCTAGAATTTTTCCAAAATCCAAATGTTGTGCGTTTTGTATTTTCGTTTGTATTTCTAAGTAGTTCATGTTATTTCAATTGGTTCAAGCCCAAAAGTAAATAATTTAATTAATTTTAACACACTGCCACTTTGTCATAAAACATAAATTAATTGTATCTTTGCACACTTATTGACCCTTTGAGGTTTCAAGTATATTATGGAGAAGATTATAGACGAAAACAAACAAGGCCAATCCTTGGTTTTGAGCCAACAAAAAAACAACAACAAAAAGCTTTTTATTGAAAGTTATGGCTGCGCCATGAATTTTAGCGATAGCGAAATAGTGGCATCCATTTTAGCCAACGATGGTTTTAACACAACCCAAAAACTAGAAGAAGCCGATTTAGTTTTAGTAAATACGTGTTCCATTAGAGATAAAGCCGAACAAACCGTAAGAAAACGTTTAGAAAAATACAACGCCGTAAAGCGAAACCATAACCCAAAAATGAAGGTTGGTGTTTTGGGTTGTATGGCAGAAAGACTGAAAAGCAAGTTTCTGGAAGAAGAAAAAATTGTCGATTTAGTGGTTGGTCCTGATGCTTATAAAGATTTGCCCAACTTACTCGCAGAAGTTGAACAAGGTAGAGATGCCATAAATGTTATTTTATCAAAAGACGAAACCTATGGCGATATATCGCCTGTGAGATTACTTAGTAATGGAGTCACTGCCTTTGTATCAATTACTCGAGGCTGTGATAACATGTGTACATTTTGCGTGGTTCCATTTACAAGAGGTCGTGAACGCAGCAGAAATCCGCAAAGTATTATTGAAGAAGTTAATGATTTAGCATCTAAAGGCTTTAAAGAAATCACTTTGTTAGGTCAAAATGTAGATAGTTACCTATGGTATGGAGGCGGGTTAAAAAAAGACTTTGATAAAGCGAGTGATATTCAAAAAGCGACAGCCGTAAGTTTTGCAAAACTCTTGGAGTTATGCGCTCAAGCGCAACCAAAAATGCGCATTCGTTTTTCAACATCCAACCCACAAGATATGACCTTAGATGTTGTTCGCTCAATGGCAAAACACAAAAATATTTGCAATTACATTCACCTTCCTGTACAAAGTGGAAGTGACAGGATATTAAAAGAAATGAATCGTCAACACACTCGCAAAGAGTATATCCAGTTGATTGATGATATTAAAAAAATATTACCAGACTGTACAGTATCACATGACTTAATAACAGGTTTCCCAACCGAAACCGAAGAAGATCATCAAGACACTTTGAGCTTAATGAAGCATGTAAAATATTCGTTTGGCTATATGTTTGCCTATTCAGAAAGACCAGGAACGATGGCAGCACGGAAATTGAAAGACGATATTCCGGAAGCTATTAAAATGAAGCGTTTAGCTGAAGTTGTTGCATTACAACAAGAACACAGCCGAATAAGAACAGAAGAATACCTCAACAAAACGGTTGAAGTTTTAATAGAAAAAGAATCAAAAAAATCTTCCGAGCATTGGTCCGGAAGAACCGAGCACAACTCGGTTGCAGTATTCCCTAAATCACATTACAAAGCAGGGGATTTTGTAAATGTAAAAGTGAAAGATTGCACTAGTGCTACACTTATTGGTGAAGCAGTAGGGTATTCGGAAAATAATTAGTTGATTGTCATTTCTGCAAAAGCAGGGATCCACAATTATTAAAAATAAGTTTAAATTAAAAGATTCCTGCCTGCGCAGGAAATATTATGGAATCAATTCAAGCTATAAAACAACGTTTTGGAATCATTGGTAACGATACTGCTTTAAATCGTGCTATTGAAAAAGCGATTCAAGTCGCGCCAACAGATATTTCGGTGTTAGTCACTGGAGAATCTGGTGTTGGAAAAGAAAGTATTCCAAAAATTATACACCAGCTTTCACATAGAAAGCATGGAAAATATATTGCAGTAAACTGTGGTGCAATTCCCGAGGGCACTATAGACAGTGAGCTATTTGGTCACGAAAAAGGCGCTTTTACAGGTGCAACCCAAACACGCTCTGGTTACTTTGAAGTTGCCGATGGAGGCACTATTTTCTTAGATGAAGTTGGTGAACTACCTTTAACCACACAAGTACGTTTATTACGTGTTCTGGAAAATGGCGAGTTTATTAAAGTAGGCTCCAGTAAAGTACAAAAAACCAATGTTCGTATTGTGGCAGCAACAAACATGAACATGTTTGACGCCATTAAAAAAGAAAAGTTTAGAGAAGATCTGTATTATAGATTAAGTACTATTGATATACATCTCCCACCTTTAAGAGATCGTAAAGAAGACATTCACTTGTTATTTAGAAAGTTTGCAAGCGATTTTGCCCTTAAATACAAAATGCCAACAATCAAACTAAGTGATGATGCTATTACGATGCTTTTAAAATACCGTTGGAGCGGAAATATTAGGCAATTACGTAATGTGGCAGAGCAGGTTTCGGTATTAGAACATAAGCGTGAAATAACTCCAGAAATATTAAGAAACTATTTACCAAATGCAGGTCAAAATTTACCTGCTGTTATTAGTTCAGCTAAAAAAGAAAGTGATTTTAGCAACGAACGTGAAATACTTTATAAAGTATTGTTCGACATGAAAAGTGATTTGAACGACTTAAAGAAACTCACCATGGAGCTCATGCAAAAAGGAAATACCCAAGATGTTCAAAAAGACAATCAAGGGTTGATTCAAAAAATTTATGGCGAGGAGGACGACTCTACAAAAGAAGAATTAGAAGTATTGTCGTTACCAGAAGAAAGCACTCAACCAGTTGAAATAGTTAATAATACTCAAGACAAGTATCACTTTGCCGAAGAGATTGAAGAAGAGGAAACCTTATCACTACACGATAAAGAATTAGAATTAATAAAAAAATCTTTAGAACGTCACAAAGGAAAGCGTAAATTAGCAGCAGCCGAACTTGGTATAAGTGAACGTACGTTGTATAGAAAAATAAAGCAATTTGATCTATGATTCAGTATACAGTTGTCAGACGCAGTGAACAAGGAATAATGACGTTTCAAATTCCAAATGAGAAAATAGAGAATAGAAAATAGAGAATAGAGAATAGAGAATAGAGAATAGAGAATAGAGAAAGAAAACAAAGTCTATATAGCTGTAAGTAAATATTTTCCTTAGCGGCTTTGCGAGAGAAAACAAACAACCAAAAACAGATACCCACTTTCGTGGACAATATTATGAAAGCAGTAGAAATATTTATGATTCGTAAATCGTTTGCACGAAACAGCTCAGAAAAAATTAGACAAGAAGCAGAAGATTTGGTAAACGAAAAACATTATCAAGGATATAGAGTAATAAATATTGATTTTGATGTTGCAGATAATGCTGGTTATATTTATGCGTTTATTACCATGAAACGTCCCAATACTTATTAACTGCCATTCTGAACACTATTGAAATAAAAATATAATTTTTTATTGAAAATATAGAAGCGTAGCTATAATGAATTTTTTTATGAAAAAAACAAAACACATACTACTCATTTTAATTTTAGCAACTGCTTTTCAAAGCTGTTGGAAATATTCATTTACAGGCACAAATGTTTCTGAAAACACCAAAACCTTTCAAGTCAACTATTTTCAAAACAACGCACCTTTAATAGAACCAGGTTTAGAGCGTGACTTTAGAATAGCTCTTGAAGAAATTATTTTAAATCAAACAAATTTAGACCTTGTTAAATCCAATGGCGATTTACTTTACGAAGGCGAAATAGTAGAGTATCGCATCTCACCTACCACAGCAACAGCTAGCAATACTGCTGCACAAAACCGCTTAACCATTGCTGTAAAGGTGCATTTTTACGATAAAAATGATCCTGATGCGGAGTTTGATCAACGTTTTTCATTCTTCTTTGATTACGAAGGAAACGCACAATTAGTTGGTAGTCAAAAAACAACTGCAATAGCTGAAATATTTGAACGTATAACACAAGATGTAGTAAATGCATCGTTAGCTAAATGGTAAACGATGAACACTTCTAATTTTACACAACTGCTACAAAATCCACAGCATATTTCGGCCAATCAAGTGAGTGACGTTAGAGCTATTATAGATGAATTTCCATACTTTCAATCGGCAAGATCCATTTATCTAAAAGGGCTAAAAAACCAAGGAAGTTTTAAGTATAATCAAGAATTAAAAACAACTGCTGCCTATACAACCGATAGAAGTATTTTATTCGATTTTATAACATCTAATGAATTTCAACAGAACGAAATTTCAGAACATATAAAAAAGAATATTGCACATTTAAAAGATATAGAAGTAAACGGTGTTGAAGATATTTCGGTTAATAAAAGTGTTATTATCGATGCTGCTTTAAAGCAACATATTAAGGATACCGAACCAACAATACACCCAGATTTTTTCCAAGAAAAACAAGAAGCAATTACTCCTAAAAAAATTATTAAAGTCGATGTTTCAAACATTAAAAAAACACCTGAAGATATTCTTGAAGTTGGCAAGCCTTTGGCTTTTGATAAAAATGAAATACATTCCTTTAGTGAATGGTTAAAAATTACAAGCTTTAAACCCATTATTAGAGAACAGGAAGATAGTGATAATGAAGTTCAACAAAAGGAAGACATCAAAACCAAAAAATTTGAATTAATAGATAAATTTATAGCTTCAAGCCCAAAAATTCAACCAGTAAAAAAGGACTCAACAACTCATAATATAGCACAGTCGCAGATGATGCAGCCAGAAACATTAATGACTGAAACATTAGCGCGAATTTATGTGGAACA
>TARA_R110002073_G_scaffold34147_3_pt1 | contig 12540 bp, 6 predicted proteins | sample TARA_R110002073 | Tara Oceans TARA_R110002073 (sample SAMEA4397174) | marine metagenome | biome: Polar Biome; feature: [DCM] deep chlorophyll maximum layer (ENVO:01000326); material: water (ENVO:00002006), including particulate matter (ENVO:01000060) such as... | depth 40 m
ATCGTTGGTTGCAAACATCGCTGCACGATCGATACACAGCGGTCGCGACGGGGTCTACAGCAGGCGGGACGAATATTTCGCGGACAGACTTTCGCTTGCGTCGCTCAGTACAATGCCCGCTGCTTCGTGTTGTCTCGCGACCCGTTCTGAAGCCGCCAGCCGCACGGCGCGAACTGCCGCATCCGCGATTCGTTGGCCTCGCCACAGCACGCCGACGTAAATCATGCCATCGAGCTCCGCCGGCGCGTCGGGGCCGAGATGCCCTGTCACCGCAACGGCCAAGTCGGCTTCGGATGTTTGCTCGAGCACGTTCTTGGCCAACTCCATCGTCACTAACGCACTGACCGCCGTATGTTTTTCGATCAAACTCGCAGCAATGTTTAACCACTGCGTCTTCGTTTGCTCGCGGTACACCACGGCGGAACCGCAAAGCCAGTTTGATATTCCCGGTACCGAGGCGAGCGTTGCAGAGACTAGCCCCGCAGTACAGCTTTCGGCAAACACAATTCGCTTTTCGTTCTTGGCAAGTCCATCCGCCAAGGTGCGAGCATGGTTGAGAATATTCATCGAGCGATTTTATTAGTGCATCTAAAGGGAACGAGGTTGTGGTTTATCCTAGGGACCAACCGGCACGTGGCTCGCGGCGAAGGAATGGCTCGGCTTCAGGGCATCCGACGCACTCCATTGTCTCGCGATTCCAAGTGATCTTTTTGCCCACGCGATAGGCCACATTGCCGAGATGGTTGGCTTCGGTCAACGGGCCGGCGTAGCTGGCAAACGGGCTGCCGGTTTCGCCTTCGCCGCGACACGCCTGCAACCACTCTTGGTGATGACCCGGCGAATCAGCGATAAAAGGTTCGGGGCGTTTGAATTCGGCAAAATCTGACTCGGGCAAAAGGACGTGTTTTCCATAATCGGACAACAGCATCCCTTTGCTGCCGACAAACAAAACGCCGCTGCCCCATTGCGGAATGGCTTTCTGTGTCCACAGTTCGGGCTTATGAGTCCCCTGGTACCAGCTCAACGTGACCGGCGGCAATTTGCCTCGCGATCCGTATTGGTAAACCGTCGTCATCGATGCCGGCGCGATTTCCGGATGCGGCGGAAGCCCAAACGACTCGACGGTCTGCGGCGCATCTAGTTTGAGGGCCCAGAAGGGAAGATCGTTCCAGTGCGAACCAAGGTCAGACATTGTGCCGTTGCCAAAATCCCACCACCGATACCAGTTCGGGCCGGGGAAATAGACCTCGTGGAACGGGCGTTTCGGAGCCGGGCCAAGCCACAGGTCCCAGTCCAGATGAGCGGGCGGTTTCATCGCACCTCGAGGGCGGCTGTCCACGAACAAGCGGTCGCGGTGTTTTTCTGCGTCCGCTTTGGATTGGTAGCCCCACGCTCGGGATACCCAGACATGCGCTTCGCTGACGTCACCGATCGCACCGCTTTGAATCAATTCAACGACGCGGCGATAGTTCCCCGATGCATGGATTTGCGTTCCCATCTGAGTGACGACGCCCGCTTTGGCTGCGGCTTCTGCAATACGACGGGTTTCGTAAACGTTGTAAGCGAGCGGCTTTTCGCAGTAAACATGTTTGCCCAGTTGCAGTGCTGGCATCGTGGCATAGGCATGCGTGTGTTCGGTCGTGCTGACGACGACCGCATCGATATCGTTTCCGATCGCGTCGTACATCTTGCGAAAATCAGTGAACTTTCTCGCCGTGGTAAATCGTGTAGCGGCATGATCGACAAACCTGGAATCGACATCACACAGCCCGACAACATCCACCGCTCCGCTTGACGAGATCGCGGAAAGATTGGCACCCCCACGACCGCCGACGCCGACAAACGCGACCTTCATTCGGTCGTTCGCGGATAATGCCAACAAGGGACGCGATGTTGCGACTGCGGCGGCGCCTGCGATCGATCCCGCGAGTAGATGTCGACGATTAAAGTGCAACGGTTGGTTCATGGAATCACTTTCTCAATGCCAGGAAGGAAATGAAGGTGGGATCGCGCAACCGGTTTGCGGAGTGCAGGTGGAGGTCATCTCCAGCGCCGTTCTGCAAACTCGTTTGGCGACACTCGCGCCGACGCGGTGGAGCGGGGTGCGAGAGACAATCATTGTAGCCCGGCGACTTGGCTCGCGTGTTGCGTCGCCGCGAGTAAAACGATCAATTTAGACCACGCGGCTCGCTTGAAGCCCCGTTACCACTGCAAAACGTAGGCAAACACCAGCGGGGCGACGATGGATGCATCGCTTTGTACCATGAACTTCGGCGCTTCAGGCTCGAGTTTGCACCATGTGATCTTTTCGTTGGGCACGGCGCCGCTGTAGCCACCAAAACTGGTGACCGCGTCACTGATTTGACAGAAATAGGCCCACAGTGGGATGTCCAGCTTGAGATCCTGGATCATCAGCGGCACCACACAGATAGGGAAGTCGCCTGCGATTCCGCCCCCGACTTGAAAGAACCCGATCGGACTGTGCTTGGAGGTTTCGCTGTACCAGTGGATCAGTTTTTCCATCTGCATCGTGCCGGACGCGATCGCTTGATGGTTTGCCACTTTGCCCTCGTACACGCGCGCGGCGTAGATGTTGCCGAGCGTCGAATCTTCGAGCCCGGGAACGAACACGGGAATTCCCGCGTCTTTGGCGGCCGCAAGCCAGCTGTTTTCGCGTGGGATCTGGTAGTGCTGGACCAAATCTTCGTCGTCCAACAGGTCGAACATGAATTGGGCTGGCATCCGCATCTCCTTTTTCTCAGCGGCTTCCTGCCACATCACTAGCAATTTGCTCTCGATGTGACGCATCACCGTTTCGGGGATACAGGTGTCGGTGACACGGTTGAACCCTTCGTCACGCAATTTGACTTCGTCTTCGACCGAAAGGGCACGCCAATCTTCGATGATGCGGTATTCGTCATGAGCGACAAGGTTAAAGATGTCTTCTTCGAGATTCGCCGCGGTACAGGTGATTGCGTGCACCTTGCCTTGGCGGATCATCTCGGCGAGCGAAATTCCGAGCTCGCCCGTGCTCATCGCCCCGGCGAGCGTCACCATCATCTTGCCGCCATTTTCCGTAGCGACAAATTCGCGATAGCTTTTCGCGGCACTCAAGGTTTCGCGTGCATTGAAATGGAGAAAATTCTTTTCCAGGAATTCAGATACGTTCACGGCAAATGTTTCTTGTTAAAGCGTCACGAAAACAGAAGGGGAGGGGGATTTTGATTCTCGCGGACGATTCTAGCGGGAAACCCGGCGCTGCCGAAGCGGATGGGCCGCAGAACTGGGCTGCGATCGATACAATCGGAACAAAAGAGTCCTTGGCCGCTTTTTCTTGCCGATTTCACAAACCAAAAGCGGCGATTTTCGTCGTCACACGATCCGCAGTGCGTTGGCTCGACCAGCTTTGCCAAATCGTCACAAACCAATGCTCCGCAACGGTTTAGCTGCATTATTCGGGTTGGCCGAGGGCGGGGCAGGCGTGCGTAGCATTATTCGGGCCAAAAAGATCGACTTGCCCTTTTCGGATTTTGGGCGATCTGTTAGGGTTTGAGGGTGATCACCGGTGTAATTGTTGCGTTTTGCGTCCAAATCTTTCCGCTTGACCGTTTTCCTGGGAATGTTGGCCCACAGAGACGGCGAATTCTCTTCATCCATCCTCGATGTTTTCTCGGGCTGATGGTTTGCGCTAAACGTGCTGATACACACCGGCAGTCGCCTTTTGCAACTGTTCCAGCTCTCGTTACCCCAAAGCATTCGCTTGGCACCGCGATCGTTTGTTCAGTTCAATCGAACCGTTTGATTGAAAAGCGCCTCTGCTACCTCACTCGCGCCCGCCAAATATTGGCCTCCTAAGGAGCTTTCACCGAAGATGGCAACTACGACCATGCGTCGCCTCGAACCTACTAGCGTTCGACACTTTGGAACTGGACTTTCCACTTTTGAACTACCTGACCTCACCGCCCTGCAGACCGTGTCTTACGCGGCGTTTCTGCAAGAGGATCGTGAGCCACTGAACCGGGAAGATGAAGGCCTGGAAAGTGTGTTGCGCGAGATCTTTCCTATCTCAAGTTATGACGGCAACATCACGCTGGAATATCTTTACTACGAACTGGGCAAACCACGCTATACCAGTCAGGAATGTCGCCAACTTCGTCTGACCTACGGTCGGCCGCTGCGAATTTGGTTGCGTCTGAATCGTGAAGAGCCTGTTGAAGAAGAGGTCTATCTGGGCGACCTGCCGATCATGATGGGTGGTGGTGAGTTCATCATCAACGGTGCCGAGCGTGTCGTTGTGTCGCAGTTGCACCGCAGCCCCGGTGTCGACTTCGTGCTCGAGCAAGACACGACGACCGATCGCAAGTTGCCAAGCTGCCGTGTGATTCCCGAGCGTGGTTCGTGGATCGAAGTCAACGTGACCAAAAAGGACGCGCTGACGGTTCGTATCGACCAAAGTGGTAAATTTGCTGCGACCACCTTGCTGCGTGCAATGGATCCTCGCTATTCGACCGACGCTGATTTGTTGGCGGCGTTCTACGAAACGAGCGAGTACAAGATCAGCGGTGGCAAGAGTGCCGCGAAGATCGAAGGCAAGATCGCAGTCGATGACGTGATTTACCCCAGCGATTCAGATCGCGCCGGCGAAATTATCGTCGAAGCCGGGCACAAAGTCACCAAAGAAGTTGCCGAGACAATCTGCACCGCCGGTGTCACCAGCATTGAATGCATGGAATCGCCCAAGATTCCTTTGATCTTTAATACATTGATGGAAGATAATACGGCGAGCCACGAAGAAGCGTTGCTCCGTATTTATCAACGGCTTCGCCCGGGGAATCCCCCGCAACTGGAAAAGGCTCGCACCTTGTTCCAGGAAAAATTCTTTGACGAGAATCGATATCGTTTGGGTAAGGTTGGGCGTTTCCGTCTGAACCGCAAACTTGAACTCGGCGTCGATGAAGACATCATGACGCTTCGCCCCGACGATATGATCGCGGCGATCAAGTACTTGATCAATCTGTTCGATCCTGACAGCGGTGCGGAAATCGACGACATTGACCACCTCGGCAATCGTCGTTTGCGAACCATCGACGAATTGGCGAGCGAAGAGCTCCGTAAGGGCTTCTTGAAGCTGCGTCGTACCGTTCAAGAGCGAATGAGTATCAAAGATGCTCAGGACATGTCGCCTCGTTCGTTGATCAATCCGAAAAGTGTTTCCGCGGCGATCGATTATTTCTTCGGTCGTGGTGAGCTTTCGCAGGTGGTTGACCAGACGAACCCGTTGAGCCAATTGGCGCACGAGCGTCGATTGTCGGCACTCGGCCCAGGTGGTTTGAACCGTAAGCGTGCGGGCTTCGAAGTTCGTGACGTTCATATTTCTCACTACGGTCGTATTTGCCCGATTGAGACACCTGAAGGAACGAACATTGGTTTGATTAGCTCGCTGGCGATTTACGCTGGTGTGGACAGCTATGGCTTCCTAGTCACGCCATATCGGTTGATCAAAGAAGGCAAGGTGATCGATCAAGTCGTGTGGTTGCGAGCGGACGAAGAGAGTGAATCGTACGTTGCACCGGCGGATACCGAGATCATCGATGGCGCGCTCGTTCCCGGGCCCAACATGATCGCCCGTTTCCGTAGCGACTTCGAAATCGTTCAGCCCGAGCAAGTCGATTACATGGACGTTGCACCGAGCCAAATGGTAGGTGTTTCGGCCGGTTTGATTCCGTTCCTCGAGCACGATGATGCAAACCGTGCGTTGATGGGGTCCAACATGCAGCGGCAAGCGGTGCCGTTGTTGGTCGCAGAGCCACCGATCGTCGGTACCGGTGTCGAGCGCGAAGTCGCACGCAACAGTGCGATGGTCGTGCGAGCACGTCGTGCGGGCAAAGTCACCTATGCGGATTCGACCCGCATCGAAATTGGCAGCGATCATTACGACCTGAAAAAATATCAGGGACTAAATGAACGCACCTGTTTGAACCAAAAGCCGATCGTCAGTATCGGTGACAAGGTCGAGCAAAACCAAATCATTGCTGACGGTGCCGCGACGCGTAACGGCGAACTGGCTCTGGGACGAAATGTCTTGGTCGGCTTTATGTCCTTCGATGGATTCAACTACGAAGACGCGATCATCATTAGCGAAGAATTGGTTCGCAATGACACTTACACCTCGATTCACATCGAAGATTTTGATGTTGAAATTCGCGAAACCAAGCTGGGACGTGAAGAGTTCACTCGCGACATTCCCAACGTCTCCGAAAAAGCGCTTCGCAACTTGGATGACTCGGGGATTGTTAATGTCGGTACTTACGTCAAACCAGGCGATATCCTGGTCGGTAAAGTAAGTCCGAAGAGCAAGACCGAGTTGACTCCGGAAGAAAAACTGTTGCACGCGATCTTTGGTCGTGCGGGTGAAGACGTCAAGAACGACTCGCTCGAAGTCCCATCGGGCATCGAAGGGATCGTGATCGATACCCAGAAATTCTCGCGTCGTATGAGCTTGTCCGAAGATGAGCGAAAGGTTTTCGAAGCGGAATTGAAGGCTGTCGAGAGCGAAGGGAATACCGAAGTCGCTAGCACGTTTGAGTCGCTCGTTCGCGAAATGGAAGAAGTCGCGGGCGTGAAGCTCAAAGATGCGACAGGCACTCCGTTGGCCGATGGTCAAGATCCGAAATTTGTGGCCGAACGTGCGACCTCGTTCCGCTTGGACCACATCTTGGATCAAGTCAAAGACGAAGCGAAGAAGAAGGAAGTCGAAAGCGTTCATGCTCAGCAATGGGCGAACGTCGAGACCGCCATCGATGTGCGTGACCGTAAATTGAACAGCATGAAGCGTGGTGACGAACTACGCAGTGGTGTTCTGCAGATGGTTAAGGTCTACATCGCCACCAAGCGAGTGATCAGCGTCGGTGACAAGATGGCGGGACGCCACGGTAACAAGGGTGTGATCGCCAAGATTTTGCCGATCGAAGACATGCCGTTCTTGCCTGATGGAACTCCGATTCAAATCATGCTCAACCCACTCGGCGTTCCTAGCCGTATGAACGTGGGGCAGATTCTCGAGACACACCTTGGATGGGCCGGTGCCAAGCTTGGTTTCCAAGCTTTGACTCCTGTCTTTGACGGTGCAAGCGAAGAGGACATCAACAAATGTCTCGCCGAAGCGGGACTTCCCGCGCACGGTAAGATTCGTTTGACTGATGGACGCACCGGAGTTCCGATGGAGCAGGAAACAACGGTTGGTTACATCTATATGCTGAAACTGCATCACCTTGTTGATGACAAGGTTCATGCACGAAGCACCGGGCCATACTCGTTGATCACACAGCAGCCGCTTGGTGGTAAAGCACGTTTCGGTGGCCAGCGTTTCGGAGAAATGGAAGTTTGGGCACTCGAAGCTTACGGTGCCGCTTACATTCTGCAGGAATTGTTGACCGTGAAGAGCGACGATGTCGAAGGCCGTACCAAGATTTACGAGTCGATGGTCAAGGGCGAGAACACGTTGGAAGCGGGCACGCCTGCGAGCTTCGACGTGTTAACGAACGAGATCCGCGGCTTGGCACTCAACATGCAGCTTGAGAAGCGACCGATTTAAGAGAGGTATTAGGTATTGGGTTTTGGCGAGCGGGCGACTTACTGATCCGCTCCTGAAACCTTGTCCTCTCTCGTTTTGAAACCGCAGCGAGCCGCTGCGGTCATGACTTTGCGACTTTCAATTCGATTGTCGCTACCCCCCTGACACCTAAAAACCTGCTTTCTAAGGCCTGTGATTTATGTCGATTAGCGAAACTAGCAATTACGATCGCATCAACGACTACGCTTCGGTACGCATCTCGCTCGCGCGACCCCAAGACATCAAAAGTTGGTCCTTCGGCGAAGTCAAGAAGCCCGAAACGATTAACTACCGAACCTACCGTCCGGAAAAAGACGGTCTCTTCTGTGAACGCATCTTCGGCCCTGAGAAGGACTGGGAATGTGCCTGCGGTAAATACCGTGGGATGAAGTACAAGGGCATGATCTGTGACCGCTGTGGTGTCAAGGTGACCCACAGCCGCGTCCGTCGAAAGCGAATGGGGCACATCGAATTGGCGGCCCCCGTTGTCCATATTTGGTTCTTCAAAGCGATGCCTTCGCGTTTGGGCAACCTGTTGGACATGAAGACCAGCTCGCTCGAAAAAGTGATCTACTTTCAAGATTATGTCGTCATCGACCCGGGCCAAACCGAGCTCGAAGATCGTCAATTGTTGACCGAAGAAGAGTACCGTGCCGCGCGTGCTCAGTGGGGCAACGATGCCTTCGACGCCGACATGGGCGCCGAAGCGGTTCGAAAACTGTTGAACAAATTGGACCTGGTCACGCTGTCCGAGAAACTTCGTGTCGATCTGCAAGAGACCGGATCGAAGCAGAAGAAAAAGGATCTGATCAACCGGCTGAAGATTGTCGAGTCGATCCGTGACAGCGACAATCGTCCCGAGTGGATGGTGTTGGACGTAATCCCTGTGATTCCGCCCGATTTGCGTCCTTTGGTTTTGCTTGATAGCGGTAACTTCGCAACCAGCGATTTGAACGATCTGTATCGCCGTATCATTAACCGTAACAATCGTTTGCGTAAGCTTGTCGATCTGAATGCACCCGAAGTCATCATTCGCAACGAAAAGCGAATGTTGCAGCAATCGGTCGATGCGTTGTTCGATAACAATCGCTGTAAGCGACCTGTGCTTGGTTCGTCTAACCGACCGCTGAAGTCGTTGACCGACATGATCAAGGGCAAGCAAGGTCGTTTCCGCGAAAACTTGCTTGGTAAACGGGTCGATTACTCGGCACGTAGCGTGATCGTGGTCGGACCGCGTTTGAAATTGCACCAATGTGGTTTGCCCAAGAAGATCGCGCTCGAACTGTATCAGCCGTTCATCATTCGTCGCTTGAAAGAACTCGGTCACGCCGACACGATCAAGTCCGCCAAGAAGATGCTTGAGCGTAAAGACGAAGAGGTATGGGATATCCTCGAGCAAGTGATTCGCAATCACCCCGTGCTGCTCAACCGGGCGCCGACACTTCACCGGATGGGGATCCAGGCGTTCGAACCGACTTTGGTCGAAGGCAACGCGATCCACTTGCACCCACTCGTCTGTAAAGGCTTCAACGCTGACTTTGACGGTGACCAGATGGCGGTTCACTTGCCGCTTTCGATCGAGGCCCAAGTCGAAGCTCACACGTTGATGATGAGTACCAACAACGTCTTTGCACCGTCCAACGGTAAGCCAATTATGAGTCCGTCGCAGGACATCGTGATGGGTTGTTACTACATGACGATGGAACAGCCTGACCGTAAGGGTGAAGGCATGGTTTTCTCGGGTTACGACGAAGTCGACTTGGCAACCGCTCAGGGCATCATCAATGTGCATGCCAAGATCAAGCTGCGTTTGCCTAAGTTCCAGAAGTTGAAAACCAAGGATGATTCGGGCAAATATGGTGCGATCATCGACACCACGCCCGGTCGTGTGCGGTTCAACGAAATGTTGCCTGACGGGATGGACTACTACAACTTCCCAATGCGAAGTGGCGACTTGGCGAAGGTTATTTCGGACTGCTACCAACGTCTCGGTCGTCGTGCAACCATTCACTTGCTTGACGACATGATGCAGATGGGCTTCCGCGAATCGACGCGAAGTGGTTTGTCGTTCGCGACCGATGACTTGGTGACTCCCGATACCAAGCTCAGCTTCATCAAGGACGCTGAAAAAGAGGTGATGAAGCACAAGAAGGCTTATGACCGCGGGTTGATGACGGGTAAAGAACGTTACAACCAGGTTCTCGATGAATGGACCAAGGCTCGTGAATCGATCACGACTGACATGATGAAAGCGATGGAGAACGACATTCGCGAAGGCGGATGGTACGTGAATCCCGTATTCTTGATGTCGCACTCGGGTGCTCGTGGTGGTATCGAACAAATTCGACAACTCGCGGGGATGCGTGGTTTGATGGCCAAGCCGACCGGCGAGATCATCGAAACTCCGATTAAGGCGAACTTCCGCGAAGGCTTGTCGGTACTGGAATACTTCAGTTCAACGCACGGTGCTCGTAAGGGCTTGGCCGATACGGCACTGAAGACGGCCGACAGTGGTTACTTGACGCGTAAACTTGCCGACGTTGCCCAGAACGTGGTTATCACGATGGACGACTGTGGTACGACCCAAGGAATCACCAAGGGGGTCGTTTACCGTGGTGAGAAGGTCGAAGTCAGCTTGGTCGACTCGATCAACGGACGTATCAGTCGTCAATCGATCGTGAATCCTGTGACGGATGAAGTTATCGTCGCTGAGAACCAGATGATCACGCCTGAGATCGCGCGTCGCATCGAAGCGATGGGACTCGAGAAGATCCAAGTTCGTACACCGATGACCTGTGACGCTCCGCTCGGAGTTTGTCGCCGTTGTTACGGGATGGACATGTCCACCGGTGCGATGGTCGAAGAAGGGATGGCGGTCGGAATCATCGCGGCACAAAGTATCGGTGAGCCTGGTACCCAGTTGACCATGCGTACGTTCCACATCGGTGGTAGCGTTAGCAAGCAGATGGAAGAATCGGATATCAAGAGCAAGAAATCCGGTATCGTTCGTCTGACTCGGATGCGTGCGGTTCGAAACACCGAAGGTCGCAACATTGTGTTGACACGAAACGGCGAAATCTCGTTGGTCGACGATCGCGGACGTGAAATCGAATCGTACCCGGTGCCAACCGGTGCGACGTTGATGGTCGAAGAAAACGATACCGTCACCGAAGGCCAAATCCTCTGCGAATGGAACCCGTACTCGATTCCGATTTTGTCGGAAGTCGAAGGTCGAGTTCGCTTCGAAGACGTCGTCGAAGGCGAAACGATGCGTCAAGAACGTGAAGCTAGCGGTAACATTCGCATGCTGATCGTCGACCATAAGGGGGACTTGCACCCGCAGATCGTGATCGAAGATATGGAAGGCAAGGCACTGGACGTTCAGTACCTGCCCGAACGTGCGATGATCATGGCGAAAGAAGGCGCCGCGATCACACCAGGTATGGTGCTTGCGGAAATGCCGCGTGAAACCGGCGGTGTTTCGGACATCACCGGCGGTCTGCCTCGGGTTACCGAGATTTTCGAAGCTCGTAAACCGAAGGATCCTGCGGTCATCGCAGAGATCGACGGCGAAGTTGAAATCTTGGCTGAGAAGAAACGTGGTAAGCGTACCATCGTTGTTCGCAGTGAATCAGGAATCGAACGTGAGCACTTGGTGCCTCACGGTAAGCACTTCCAAGTTCACAGCGGTGATATCGTGCGTGCCGGTCAAGCGTTGGTTGATGGACCTTTGGTGCCTCACGACATCTTGCGTGTTTCGGGTGAAGAAGCGGTTCAGCAGTACTTGCTGCACGAAATTCAACAGGTTTATCAATCCCAACGTGTGGAAATCAATGATAAGCACTGTGAAATCATCATCGCTCGCATGCTTCGCAAAGTGAAGATCGAGAACCCTGGCGATACCAACCTGTTGCCTGGTTTGGTGATGGACCGATTCCAGTTCCGTAAAGCAAACCAAGAGCTTTCCAAGTGCATCAAGATCGCCAACCCTGGCGATAGCGATTACAGCGAAGGCACGATCATTCCAAAGGATACGTTCGAGCAGGCGAATGCCGAAATCGAAGCTTTGGGCGGAACCCCAGCGAAGGGCAAACGTCCGAAGTCGGCAACGGCGAGTACCCAATTGCTGGGGATCACCAAGGCCGCGGTTCAGTCGAACAGCTTCATCAGTGCGGCGTCCTTCCAAGAAACCACCAAGGTATTGACCGAGGCCGCGTTGGCGGGCAAGGTCGACAAGTTGGTTGGATTGAAGGAAAACGTGATTCTGGGGCACTTGATTCCTGCGGGAACCGGTTTCCGTATCTTCCAAGACGGCGAAGTGAATTATCGTCGCGAAGCTTTGGAAGAATTGGCGGCGGCACCCGTTCAATCGCTCGAAGAAAGTTTCCCACTGCTCAACGCTGGCGAAGAAGCGGCACCGGCACCTGCACCCGCAGCACCGACCATCTCGCCTCTGGATATTTCGCCAGTCGATAGTCCCGCAGCGGAAAACGAAAGCAGCGATGCTCCGGCAGCACCTGCCAGCAACGAAGCCTTGGACAACATGTTCGGCGGCGGAAGCAGCAGCGGTGGTGGCGAACAACAAGGTTCGTAAACCCTGTCGGTGACCACGTTGAAAACGTGGTCACGATGATCGCAAAATCAAAAACACGGCCATGATCTTGAATCACGGCCGTGTTTTTTTATGTCCAGCGATACGCGACACCCAAATTGGGCACTCATTTGATCCGTCGGCTTGTCGTTATCGGCGTTTGGGACGTGGTCATGATTTGCGGCGGTTCAAAGCTGCGGTGACGACATGCACTGCAGGTTGTTTCGTTGACCACCACTCCCAACACGTTGGCACCCGCGATCTCGAGTAGTTCGCATGCATGTTGCGTTTCGGCAGGATCGTTTTGATGTGAGCGGACGGTCAACAGGACGCCATC
>TARA_R110002073_G_scaffold9557_2_pt1 | contig 12538 bp, 24 predicted proteins | sample TARA_R110002073 | Tara Oceans TARA_R110002073 (sample SAMEA4397174) | marine metagenome | biome: Polar Biome; feature: [DCM] deep chlorophyll maximum layer (ENVO:01000326); material: water (ENVO:00002006), including particulate matter (ENVO:01000060) such as... | depth 40 m
GTGGATGGGGCTGCTGATCTTGAAACTCGGGCCGGAAATAAATGGGAAGTTAAAGCGGGACATATTATTAAAGAGGGGAATCGTAAAAAGGCTGAGTCACAGTTGCAGGAGATTTTGGAATGACAGCACAAATATGGATTGATGAAACTCGTGACATGCTTCTGTCAGGTTATGTCGAAGATTTAGACATACTCACTGGCATTGTTCCAGAAGCAACAGGAGTCTCAGAGATAATTGTTCAAGGCTACGCATCTTCTATCACCAAAGGTGTCGTCATCGAAATAAATGCTGAGTTAATGTACGTCGTTCAGGTTGTTTCAACAACTGTTTCAGTATTGCGTGGCTATGCCGGATCAGTACCAGCGGCTCATCTAGCTAGTGACATTGTTCGTGTGTCACCCAAGTTCCCCACTCACCGAATCATTTCCTCTCTCAACGATGACCTTGCCGATATCTCATCACCCGCTAATGGCATGTTCCAAATGCGCACTACCACATTTGTATATAACGGTGGGGTAGCAGGCTACAACCTTGACACAAGCGGTTTTGTAGTTGACTCTATTTATGAAGTAACTCACGCAGCGGTCGGAGCATTAGCTAACGAACCAGAAATAATTTCGTGGCGACTCAAACGAGATAGAGACACTGCAGCATCAGCTTTCCCTAGTGGTAATGCTTTGATTCTTTATGATGGTGCAATACCAGGAAGAACAGTAAGAGTCTTATACAAGTCACCTCTTACCCCAATCGCAAACAGTACCACCCCTTTAGCCGATGTAGGTTTAGCAACCACAGCTTACGATCTGCCACCACTTGGTGCAGCTATGGCATTGATGACCACTCGACCAATCCGTCGAGAGTTTCTTGACGCCCAAGGATCATCACGACGAGCAGAAGAAGTGCCACCTGGTGCTATCTCAGCGTCGTTCCGTGATCTAATGGGACGACGACGAGCCCGCCTTGAAGCTGAATCAAGTCGCCTTGTCGCACAATACCCACAACAATGGAATCGTCATGCTGCTGTTCGTAGCCACTGGGGTTATGGGCAGTGAGTTTTAATGCCGAGTCGTTGCCAGTCGAGTTGAATGGCATTTCGTATCTTTTAGATACTGCTGCCTATCGACGAACAACTGTTCCCGTTTCACGTCAACAACGTGACAACAGTAAAGAACCCGGCGAAAATACTTTAGATACAACTGGTTCGTGGGTAAGATCCCAAACCGATTGGTCCTACGGGGCTGGTCAACTGTATTTAGATAATGAAGATTCGGATCGTCGCCGGTTTTATTCCTCAGACGGTATAGATATTTGGACTAAAGGACAGGTCACATTACTTCCTACTACTGAACCAGTTGCGACAACTGGTTTATTAGGTACAGAAGATCTAATCATAGAACGCTTTGTCAATGGAACCGACGGCACCGAATACCTTTACCTAGCCCACGACTCAACTGTCCACTACTCAACCGACGGTGGTACTACTTGGGATGTCAGTGGTGTTATCAGTGCAGCAGCCATAGTCACAAGCATGACATGTGACGGCACTAATGTTTATCTTGCTTTAACTGGCACAAACGCACCTGAGAAATACATTCTTGGAGCTACCGCTAACCTTACCTACGGAACTGAAACCCCTGACCTTTTGCAAGTTGCAGCCGGACGTATGATCGGTGCTTACGAAAACTCTATATACGAATTGGATTCAGCCGGTGCGAAAGCTAGTTCGTCATTAGATTACTCTCTCCCACTTGCATCAAGCAGATGGATATCTGTTACAGCGGCAGCTAATGGTATTTATGTTGCTGCTAATACAGACAACACTGGTTCTATTTACTATGTAGGTGTCAACAACGCAGACGGCACTCTTCGGACAACCACTATTGCCGCATCCCTACCACGTAACGAAACAATCAATGCAATAATTGCTTACGGTGGAGTTCTTGGTTTAGCTACCAGTACTGGATTTCGTCTTGGTCTTATTGACCAGCAATCTTCGGGAGTAACTATCGGTCCAGCTATTGATACTGGCGGAGCCGCCTTCTCTCTTGAAGTTGATAGCCAGTTCATGTGGTGGGGATGCAACTATGCCCAGGTATATCGTGCGGACCTTGCCCGTTTCACAGAAACACTTGTACCGGTATATGCGGCTGATCTAAAAATGAGTAGCGGTATTGTCACAGATGACAAAGTTGTTTCTCTTGCTCGACTTAACAACTCAAAACTATTTCTTGCTATCAATAAGGAAACTGGGCCTGGTGTCCTGTATCGAGAGAGTTACACAAATGAAAAACTTGCAGAGGGTAGCTTTGTCGCCGGTGAAATAACGTGGTCAACTGTAGTTCCCAAACTTTTACGGTCAGGTGTTATAGATCTTGATCGCTCCCAGTTTGAACGCACATCTATCGACTATAGAGCTACAGGGATTGCTTATGATGCAAGCACATATGAATACAGATTTGGTTTACCTACCTCTGAAGCTGCCGGTGAGATTCGTTTAACTGCAACCAATAACGCTGACATTGGTTCAACTCTTTTAGATATGGTAACTCAGGTACCACAAACATTTGATTTTGGTACCAGTAGCAAAACAGCTATTTCGTATGACCTTACAGGAACGTTGCTTCGATCAACGAGTGATCCCACCGTAGCTCCCATTCTCCATGACTGGCAACTCACCGCAGTTGCAGTACCCCGACGTATAGATGAGATCATTATCCCAATAGTTTTGCGACGCAGTGTCTTGACTGCTCGTAACTCAGGGGCACCAGCAAGTTTTGTAGCTGGGAATGTGTTTACTGCTTTGCGAGCTTTAATGGAAAATGGTACTGCAGTAACTTATGTAGAAGGCGCTCGTACTGATACCGTTACAATAGAACGATTAGAGATGCAACCTGAACGTCTATCCGATGACGGATCATGGTGGGAAGGTACCCTTATAGCAAGGTTGCTTACCGTCCCGATCTGATAAAGGGCACATGACTAAGACATTGTTCTTTGACATAGAAACTGCACCCAATATGGCTTACGTCTGGGGCCAATGGCAACAAGACGTGATCGAACATGTGCGAGAATGGTACATATTATGCTTCTCGTATAAATGGGCAGACCAAAAATCTACTCATGTTGTCGGGCTCCAAGACTTCGAGCTTTACGACAGCGACCCAGAAAACGATGTGCATGTTATTGAAAAGCTGTGGGAATTATTAGATGAAGCTGACGTGGTTATCGGCCACAACTCTGACGCATTTGATATAAAGAAAGCTAACGCCCGCTTTGCCTACCACGACCTCGGTCCGACGAGCCATTACCAAACCGTTGACACATTAAAGATCGCACGAAGACATTTCAAATTCAACAGTAACAGACTAGGACACCTCGGAGAACACCTTGGACTCGGAGGTAAAGAAACCACAGGAGGATTTCAAACATGGGCAGGTTGTATGAGGGGTGACGTTAAAGCGTGGGGGATAATGAAAAAGTATGCGAAACAAGACGTTGATCTTCTTGTCGATGTATACGAACGGTTACGTCCGTGGGCTACCACACATCCCAATAGAAACGTGACCGACGCAACTTTACGTGCATGTCCGACGTGCGGCAGCAACGAGCTACATAAGCGCGGTGCTCGGGTGACTCGGACCATGATGTATCAGCAGTATCAATGTCAACGCTGTCGGTCTTACTGCAGGGCGAGGCTGGCTGAAAATGTGGCACGTCCCGAGGTAGTCTAGTCAGCTTCTATAAAAATACACTCGCCGGGACATTCTTCCGCTGATTCAATCACAGCATCAAGATGTTCTTCTTCGAAGTTTGCTAACCCCAGCGCTCCACCTGGGTCTTCAAAGATGTGACCATTCTCTTGAACGTAAGCTAACCCGTCGTCCCGCATAATAAATATGTCAGGACAAATTTCAGCGCAAAGGCCATCACCAGTACAAAGATCTTGGTCTATCCAGACTTTCATACTATGACAATACTAATTATTCTGAGTTGTATCTGGCAGGGAATTTTCGCTCTTTGTCACTTGCCAAAATTCGTGCCTTGCATTTCTTACAACGACACTCACCAATTAAATACTTAGCTAATGTCCCATGCTTTTTGAAATCAGACTTCTCCCACTCTGTCCAACCTCGTTCATCAATCTTCACCATTAGTAATCTTCTGGATTTTGTGAATCCTGTTTGATTAGCTCAGCCATTCGTATAGCTTCAGCTTTGGTTTTATACCATTCACGAAGCTGGCTATCACAGATCACTGCGTAGCCTTGAATGCTGAGTCCAGCCCCTATTCTTGCTGGCACAGATTGTACTGAAATCTCCATCGTTATCTCCAATCACGACGTTCCCTTTATTTTACCACTTAAAGTGACGGGCGAGGTGCCTTAGGGGAAAGGAGAGGAAACCCTAAGACACCTCGACCCTATTTTGTAGACCGACGCAACTTTTGGAGTCGCTTAACATTCTCATCTATAGAGAGTGATTCCTTTTTAGTTAATGCCAACGCTTTGTGTGTCTCTTCGATAGTAGTGATATTAGAATAGGGGCTTCGTAGGGCTTTGCCCTCCTCAGCGGTTCTGCGTAGGGTAGTTTCAAATGCTGATTCAGTGAATGCCCATGTGGCATCTAACGCTTCATAACATTCATTCAGTGACCACCCTGCGGTTAGTGCTGTCTCAACGAGGTGTCTGATTCGGACTGGTGCAGTACCAAAAGGTTTACGATCCAGTTCTTTCCACCATGTGTTCAACATTGTGGTTGTATCCTCGAACACTATTTGCGTGGGAGGATTCAAGTTAATTATATTGTCCATTCATTCTCTCCTTAACAAGCTGAGCAAAGGTATGCATCTCCATAACTACATACGCTCCGCCGGTTCCAAAGTTTCTTCGCTTGACTAATGCTGCACCGAATATTGCATCAGCATTGATTCGTTCTTGCTCAGTTTCTTTCATTATTTCTGACAAAGAAGAAAGAGCATCCTTCCTATTTTTACATTCGAATACAAATTCAGGTAAGTCGTGACATGAAATATCTCCCACGTCTTTAGCACCTGATAATGGTAGCCGTGCAAATTCTTTTTTAGTATACGCAGTAAGATACCGAACACACTCAGTTTCCCAAGCGGTCCCCTTTTGTTTTGATTTACTCATAGCTTCCCAAGATCAGGTGGCGATATTTCTTCTTCAACAAAATCTAAGTATTCCGTTAAAGCATTCTGAACCAGATAAGACATAGCTTGCATCATCTTATTATTTGGATCTACCTCTGTAGCTGGGTGACTTTCTAGTGCCTCAATAACTTGGAGTGCTTGGACTTCTACTCTATGAACAAAATCTTTAGGAACAACAACTGTCATAGTTGTAATAGAATCTGCAAGTATCGGTATGATAAAACTGCGTTCATCTTCCATCAAAAAGGTTCCTCATCGTTAGCGAAAGCTGCTTGCACAGTTTGGGCTGCTTCTTTAGCTACTCTATCACTAGCTCCTCCCTTCGGATGCCAGCGATATGAAGGCCCACCTTCGTCTGCATAGAGACAAAGTTTGCTACGTTTTTCACCTTCTTTCGACTCCCATTTGTCTTGCTTCATGCGTCCAATAAACATGACACGGCTACCTTTAGGCACCTCAGCCATGCGTTCAGCGAGATCACCAAAGCATTTCACATCAAACCAGTGAGTTTCTTTAGTATCATCACGGCCTGTTGTTACAGCTACCGGAACAGTAACAAATGCGTTACCTGATTTGGCGTATCGCAACACCAAATCCGTACCAACATTACCTGCTATAGATATATTACTCATCGCTTTCTCCTTCTCTCTTTTCGAGAATGTCTGCGAGAACATAGTTCCCGTCATGTTTATGCCAGAGATGTAGACCTAAGCCCAACCTCATCGCACATCTTTTAATACCATCAGACGCACAAGCCTTTAGTCTTGCTCCATCCGTCTTCCAGTTGCTCGGATTTTCGCACTCACCAACCTCTTGTATCGAGGTAGTTCGTCCGTCAACATCAACAGTAAGAGTACAGAGGCAACCAGTAACAGCACCATCAGCATCCCTAACAATATTGTCAATAGCAAAGTCATACGGTCCTACTATTCCTAATAGAAATTGAGTCACAATTCCGTGCGGTACATAGACAGCCGAAAACTTTCCCGGTTTTGTTTCAACAAACTTCTCCGAGAATGGTGTCGCTAACTTAGATAACTGACTCATAATGCTCCTTTATTCCAATCACATCTTCCTTAGTCAAAGGATTTTCTATTGTGCTATTCACACAGATATCAAAGTGTGAACAATACTTACATTCCCAAGGCAAATCCTCATCACCCCTGACCCAAAGCTCAGTCAATCCCTCAGGCAATAACCCTGTCTCAAAGAACTTTTCAGCCATATCTCTATGCTGTTCCAAGAAATAGGTGGTGATGATAGACAACGATGCACCACTAGCTTCGTACGGTTCATGGATATTCACTACCCATTCGTACATATCTCCAGCACGAGCGGTGTCTTTCCATCTTCCTGGTGTCGCATCAGTACACATGTACACCAGATGAATGTAATGAAGATCTAATGCCAACGCATACGCACATGCCTGTAACAAGTGTTCTTCTTTTGGGCCTTCCTTCCGTGCTTTACGAAACCCATAGTTCCGCATCGTTTTAATTTCCAACAGCAACCGCTCACCTGACTCAGCCATGTACACCCCATCCGCATGACCCGAGGTCAAACAAGTAGGGATACTGACAGGGACTTCCGACTGGAAATCATGCACATCAGGATGGTCAGCAAATGCTTCTTGAATGTATGCGTGCATCATGTTGCCAATCTCTCTAGCAACAAACCCATTTACTGCATCCGGGCCACCATTAACAGTTGGCACTTCCATCGCATTCAATACTTGTTTACGTTCGCACTGAGTGATACTTGACAGCCTTAGGAATGATCCGTCTGCTGTTGGTTTCAGTTCGGGTATGCGTACATACTCACGGAGAGCTAGCTCCGCCAGCTTTGTTTCGCTCATAGTTCTCCCCTTCTGAGCCCAGTCTATCAGTTCCCTCGGGCCTCATCAATGCGGCTATCCCAATAATTTGATTCAGCAACTTCGATATCATTGAGCATTTCTTCATATTCTTCATCACTTAGGTCTGCATATTGATCGTCGGGTGGTTCCGCTGCATCGTACTGGGCTTGCGCCATTTCAAAACTCATACTTCTCTCCATTCATGGTCAATACTTTTGCTTCACGCTCTTCATGGTTAGCAAACGTGTAATGCTCATTCAACTCAGGAAGCATTGACGTTTCAACATTATCAATCATGTCCTCAATCTCGTGCTCCCCCTCAATCTCTATTTCTATTTCCCAATATAATGTTTGCTTTAGCTCTACCCCATAGCTCGTCATCCTTGTCCTCCTAATTCTAAGTCTGGGATATAAATATCATCAGATACTCGTTGATCCCAATACTCGTAGTAATACGTCGCAGTAGTCCGCCACATGTATTGCGGACCAGCATGACGTTCCTTCCTTTTAGACAGTCGAGTCTCTTGTCGATTGCATGACTCACAAACAACAGGCTCAATCAGCCCTGCCCTTTGCGCTCGCTTCATCAACGGACCTAAAACCCGAGCATTATCTAACGTCACCCCCATACTTTTTAGCTCCGCATGAACCTCATCACTGGTCCATGTTTGCCACGGCCCATGCTTAACGGTACATTTTTTGATTGCCATTTTCGCAACGATTTTTTGGGTGGGGCTCGTACCTAACTCTGCCCGAGCCATCCCAATGTCACGCTGCTCCTGTCCGCTAAGCCCCGACATAGTTACGAGCCATGTTGTATATGGCTTTGGCTACTGCATTGACGAAGGCATCATCATCAGGGTCAACTCTCTCGATATCTAGGTTGCTGTGATCTGCCGTATCTAACTGTTCTTGAAAGTTATTACCGACCCACTCTTCAACGATGTACTCAATGTCGCTGTCATCAATAATAATTTCTGCTTGTATTTCCATTCTTATCTCCTTTATTGAGAACTTACTAAGGAGGGGACCGCCAGCTTGCGAGTGACAGACATCCCCTCCTTAGATTTAACTGGGGAAGAGAACGGGAGGGCAATGTTCTCTCCCCCAGATTTTAGTTAGCTACCAGAATCCTGGCAGCTTTCTCAGTCATCGGCAGCTTGCCAAACATGACCGCTGCTTGATGCCTGATACTACGTTCAGAGTTTTTCTTCAAACCCTTCAACGATTTATCCTTCTGCTCCCATGCTTGAACAGCCATGAGTGCACCCCACTTAGTGTTACGCACACCAGCAATGTCTTCATCTCTACGGAACCGACCATTCAAATCGCTTCTCGTATTCTGCCAGCGAGTGAGCTTATTGTAATAACCCTGCTTGTTCTCGTTAATCGCACCATCTTTCAACGATGGAGATGGCTTGTATCCAATCAGATCAACAACTAACTGATCCCACTGTTCATCAACAAATTCTTGATTAGCCATCCGCTCAATCTGTTGTGTGTACTGAACATTACGTTCATACCCATCACATAAAGCTCGAACAGCTTCCTCCATCATGCCTTGTGGGTCACCAATCTTTTTGAACTTAAAGATCGCATCCTTATCCAGAATGTTCAACTTAAAAGTATTGGCACACACAACAGCATGACCTGACTGAGTAGCAATCAACGGGACACTCTTATCATGCCCATTACCAATGTTAAACATCGAATGAACATGTGACCAGCCGGGGATGTCGATACCTTCCTTAAACTTTAAGGACACATATCCGACAGCACCTTTGTTGTAGGTACCAACAGACTCGATGGTTTCTACAAGGCCAGTGTCAAGCAGCATCCCAGTTAGGTCATCAGCCATGAACCGATGCTGAACTATCTGATACCTACTACTTACTTCCGCATATGCATGAGGATAGTTAAGCATCTTCAAGACCTGTCGGCCTTCAAGAATTTCACTCACCCCATGATGCTCAATCAGTATGGGTGTCCGTTCAACCTCGCACCAATCGAATGCATCTCTCGCATCCTCCCAGTTGATAGGTCCAACAGTACCCAGCCTGTGCCAAGGTTCCTGACGATACAAGGCATTCTCAGCATCAAGCGCTGTCATCTGATGTGACATTCTTCTCCTCCATTTCTTCTTCGATAGCTTTAATCAACTTCGTCATATCTTTTTGACCAATGTCATAGAGCATCACATTGCCTATCGAAATAGTCCATGTGCTATCTGACCCATAATGGGTAGCCCAAACAGAACTTGTCTTGTCCGGGTGCAAATAGATAGTCGCTGACAATGGACGACCCTTAGAGAATGTGTACTCACGACGTTCGTCGCACGCCTCATTCTCTACAATCGTATTGACTTTTATTTGTCTCATACTTTCCCTTTTCTATTGAGATCTTCGGGAGAGAGGATCCGCACACTCAGTCCACCAAGTACGTCTGATTGGCGACACGTATCAGTCTGCGGTAATCCCCTCTCCCTTTCTTGCAACTCTTCAGTATATTGTACCAGTTATAAACACAACAACTCCTTCGAGCCAGTGTTTATGCGGGATTAATCATCCGAAGAGTTACGTTCTATTTACGAGCTTCCATAATCTGCTCACGAGTAAACGCATCATGCTCCACAATGGGGGTATCACGACGCACCGCTTTACGCTTTTTAGTTCGATCAGTTTCTCGATCAATACGCCATGCTTCACGACAACCAGGACAACGACAACCATTACTGTATTGATTAGCCGAAGGTTTACCTTTACATTTTATTCTCATTTATTTTCCTAACATTCCTGCCCCCCCTGTTTTGACTGCCAATATATGCCTTTCCTCGACCTAACTAGACATAGCTAGGCTGAGCTTGACTCTGCGTAACTGCCTTGACATGCCTGGCCTTGGCCCTGCGCACCAATCAGATCCGTTGCTGCCACTGCGGGACACTCCCCGCCACGCCCAAGCTGGGCACTCCGCGACACTCCTAACCACTGCTCCCCCTCCGGTGCTGCCATAGCTCTGCACACCCCGCCGTACCGCATCACGCCCATACCCGCCTCGCCTAGCCGTACCAAGACTGCCATAACGCTGCCTACCGCATCAGACCCTAGCTTTCCGCGCTATGCCCAACCCCGCCCTTCCGTGTCCCTAAATTTTATAGCTCGTCTATAGCTAGACGCACATTCTCAAACTCATCGAATGCAGTTACCCGATCACTCAAATTACGGAACCGATTCTTATACATCGCAACAACCTGAGCACGTTGAGTAGTGTCATTCATCGCAACATCAACAGATACATAACCTTTTTCTTTCACAGGCTGCACCATTGCAGGTATCATCACTCTTTTCTGTCCACCACTAGGATGGTCATAAGTAACAGTGATCTTGTAATTCGTAATCAATGCTCGGGCTTGCTGCAACCGATACTTATCTCCTGCTGAAGCATTATCCCAATCAAAATGTTTATGCAACACATGATCTGGATCTTTCGCTACTTCAATCACAGTTTCAGGTTGAACTATCCCATAAATACTTTCAATTTCTTCTAAAGCTGCAAGAGTTTCAGAAGACTTTCCTTTATTTACTATGTTCCCCATTTATTGCTCCTCATATTTTGCCGGATCTAATGTGAACTGACCATACATACCAGTGTTCGAATGCGGTGAAGCTGGTCGCCATTCACCAACACCCCCCATACCTGCTGCTTCGACAAGTGTATGAATACCTTCGAAGTCAATCTGTGTAGGAATATATCGAACAGTCAGTGTAGCTGACCACTCAGGATATGTAGCTCGCCAACGTAAATCAGCAACTCCTTGCCCAACACGAACAACATCTTCCCGACTCTCAGGTACACCAATAATCGGTACCAATTGTTCTTTTCCTAAGCCTTCAACATAAAGTGCTGTTCTTAAACCAACAAGTGTTACGTCTTTCCCAAACAATCGGGAAGCACCAACAATCGCAGCTTTGAATGCAACAGCCGGAAACCCATCAGTGACACCACTCGCTTCCTGAATATCATCATCCAAAATATATCGAGAATCATTATATGATTTCTCAGGATCACGAGGTGCTTTCTTCACCTTCACACCAGGTTGGTTCATCAAAGCAGCTTTATTAGCAAACCGATTAACAATCAACGGTGTCAAACCCTTGATATATATGTCAACCGATGCTCGCTGAATCTTTGTCAAAGCCATCGTAGGTAATTGATGTTCAACGACAACTGGATCTGGTTGCTTTTTCGTAACCATTTTCTTCGCTGATGTCTTAGTAGCCATTACTTTCCCCTTTTCTCCTGCCCGGTATGGGCAATCAGAACTTATCTGAATCGTATTCTCTAGCAGAAACACCAGCATCATCCAAATGAATCTGCCGTTCCAACGCACGCTCTTGATCTTGGCGATGCATATCCTCAATCATTTTCTCAACATCTTCTGTAATTTCAACATGAAGTGCAAGTAATTCCTCTATAACCTTGTCATTACTATGACCCTGCTGAGGCTCAGCTTTAATCTCAATGACTCGCTGCTCTATTCTTTGCTGAATGCCCCTAGATGTAGACATGTCAGTAGAGATACGCTTGGTGCTCATAAAATACCTGCCTTTTTCCAAATTGTGTAAAGAAATAAAACTAGAACCGAAACAGGTACCAAACTAAGTACCCCCCCTGCTATGGTTTGAACTGACGAACCCATTAAAAATCCCATCTTTTCCTTCCTCAGATACCACCTGTTACTACAGGTGTATCTGATAGTGAATCATCCCCCTCCTGGTGGGGGGGCCTCGGCACACAGGGCGCCAGCCCTGCCCGGCTTGGCCGGGTGGGTGTGCCGCTTCTTAATTTTTAGGGGCTCGATGCCCCTGAAAATTAACCGAGTCGTCCGGGGGCGATACCCCGGAGATGCATCGAGATCTCTCTCGATCCCCGAGCGGGTAGCGGATAATCTTTTTGGCATCCAAGCCGCTTCGGTTTGGCGGCTGCTATGGATGTCCGTAGGGCTGGGGTGCCGGGCTTTTAGGGCGGCGCATTTTTCATTAGGCTCGCCGCTTTCAGGCGGAAATTTTTTTTGGGGTTATCCACAGGCAGGCCCGCTCTTTTCGGGTGCTGTTTGTGGTTATCCACAGCCCCTAGGCGCTGGGTTTCTCACTCTGTGCGGTCACATCCAGGCGCCCCCGGACAGCAAAGAACCCCGACCGAATCGGCCGGGGCTCTCCGCTTTCTAGGTGCTGGGTGTCAACTGCCTACGTTGTCGAAGCTCCCCTTGAATTTGTGGGGTGCTTCGTTCGCCGCTTGCTTGATGTCCTTGCGGCGTCCCGCTCGTACCGACTGCATCGCCGCGGCGACATCGTCGAACAGTGCGTCGAGCGCTGGGGCTGGGTCCATCTCCTCATCGAGGATGGACACCCGAGCTAGGCGCCACATCGTGACCGGTTGCCCGGCCCTTCCGTGTGGCACTCCGACCTGACCGGCATCGAAGTCGGGTTCGATTTCCCACGCTGGAAACGTGGACAC
>TARA_R110002073_G_scaffold27566_5_pt1 | contig 12537 bp, 7 predicted proteins | sample TARA_R110002073 | Tara Oceans TARA_R110002073 (sample SAMEA4397174) | marine metagenome | biome: Polar Biome; feature: [DCM] deep chlorophyll maximum layer (ENVO:01000326); material: water (ENVO:00002006), including particulate matter (ENVO:01000060) such as... | depth 40 m
CGTGCTTGTGTCAGGTTTGCGTGATGCCCATCCGATGGGCCCAGGCGTGTGCGGAGCAATCAGCGACGGCGACGGCCGCCCTTCTTCTCTTCGCCCATCTTCACGGTGACCGCTTTCGAGGAGCCGTCTTCCGCGACGACCACGTCGGCCTTGGCCTTGCCGAGCTTCTCGTGCCAGATGGTCAGCTTGTACTTGCCGGCCGGGACGCCTTCGATCTTGAACGCGCCATCGGTGCCGGTGAGGGCCCAGTGCGTCGCGTCGGTGACGTAGACGTGGCTGGCCATCCAGGGGTGAAGGTCACAGGTGACCTTGACGACCTCGTCCTTCTTGAGCTCCTGCTTCGTGCTGGCACCGCCGGCGACGGTCTTGTTCAGCGGGGAGTTCTTGACGGCGTAGGTGTGGATGTTGTGGCTGACCTCGTCGGAGTTGAGGTACTCGACGGTCGCACCGACGGGCACGATCATCACGTGGGGCGAGAAGCGGCAACCTTTCTGGTCGAGCTGCATCGGCTCCTTCGGGATCTCGACCTTCGCGTCCTTCACCTCGAGGGTGATGACGACGTTCGCGATGCCCTTGGACTTCGCGTCGACCAGGAGGGTCATGTCCGTCATGTCCATGGCGGCCGGATCGGCACAGCAGCCCTTGGACTGCTCTTCACCGATGGCGAGCGGCTTGGTCTCGGGGACGTCACCTTCGAACACGATCGTTCCGGTGACCGTGCCGTTGGCGGGAGCAACGGTCGGCTGGTTAGCGGTGGCGAATGCGGCGCCCGCGGCGATGACGAGGCCGAGGCTGAGAGGCTGAATGAACTTCATGTTTCTATGGGGTCTTGGGCGAGTCCGGGTGTGGGGATCTCGCGGTGTGAGCGGATTCTATCGACCTTGGGCCGTCTCGCTAGAAGGTCTGATTCGGAGTCTGTGGCGCCCTGTCGCAGCGTACGGAACGGGGTATCTCCCCTGGCCCGCGGAGTGCGTAGGTGCGAGGCGCCCGGGTTCGTAGGGGAGGCCGCGCTCCACGTGCGGCGAGCCCTGAACCTCTCGACATCGAGAGGCCTGAGGCTCGCTGCGTCCGGCGTGCATCACGTGGTCGGCGTGGATGGGCCGATCGGTCAGCGGCGCCTGCTCTTGGGTTTGGCGGCGAGCTTCACCTCGACGGGACTCACGCTGCCGTCCTTGGCCACGACGACCTTGGCCTTCGACGTCCCGAGCGACTCGTGCCAGACGTTCAGCGTGTATTCACCCGGGGGGACGTTCGCGAGGTCGAAGCTGCCCTGCGCGTCCGTGACGGCGTAGTGCGTGGCGTCCGTGACGACGAGGTGTGCAACCATCCAGGGGTGCAGGTCGCACGTCACCTTGATCACCTCTGCACGCTTGAACCTCGTGTCGTGATCGGCGTTCGAGGCGATCGTCCGGTTGCTCGGACTGTTCTTGCGAGCATACGTGTGGATGTTGTGCGAACCGGGGTCCGAGTTCTTCCATCGAACCGTTGCACCAACAGGGACGACTGCGATGTGGGGCTCGAATCGGCACCCCTTCTGATCGATCACGATCGGCTCCTCGGGGATCGCCAGATCGATCGTTGGCACCGTCAACGTGACAACCGCGTTCTGGATCCCGCGGGACTTCGAGTCGATCAACAAGCTCCGGTCCGTGCGATCGACCTTGGCCGGATCCCCGCAACACTCCGGGTTGATCTGGGAGTCCTTGATCGAGAGCGGTTTCACCTCGGGGATCTCGCCGTCGAACACGATGCGACCCGTGACCGTTCCGAGCGTCACCGGCTTGGGTTCGGGATCGTCCTGGACTGCGAAGGGTGCGAGGGCAGCGATCAGTAGGCACGAGAGCAACTTCATGGCGAGGTGTCCGGTTCGGGATGCGAGCGAGCGAAGGGCACGAACGTTCGAGCCCCATGCAGCCATCGTCGACGGCAGCGCGTACGGAATCGACTGGGTCAGGTTGTCCCATGCGGCAGGACGCCACCGGGAGAGACCGCCTAGGCCCCTCTGAGGGGAACGGGTGCGACAGCGGGGGCGAGCGCATGTCCCGCAATGCGAGGAGCCCCGCCCTCGCGTGGGCGAGGACGGGGCTCCGTGTGGGCTGGAGAGGGGATCAGCGGCGGCGTCGTCCGCCTCCACCACCACCTTCGCTCATCTTGACCTCGACGGCGTCCGAACTGCCGTCGGCCTTGACGGTCACGTCGGCCTTGGCCTTGCCGAGCTTCTCGTGCCAGATCGTCAGCTTGTAGGTGCCGGGCGGAACGCCCGAGATCGTGAAGACGCCGTCGGTGCCGGACAGACCCCAGTGAGTGCCGTCGGTCACGTAGACGTGACTGGCCATCCACGGGTGCAGGTCGCAGGTGACCTTGACGATCTCGGCCTTGCTCAACGTCTGGGTCGCACTGGCACCGCCGGCGATCGTCTTGTTGAGAGGCGCGTTCTTGACCGCGTACGTGTGCACGTTGTGGCTGACGGTGTCCGAGTTGATGTACTCGATGTTCGCGCCTTCCGGCATCACGACGATGTGGGGCGTGAAGCGGCAGGCCTTCTGGTCGACCTTGTAGGTCGTGGTCGTGTCCGCCGCTGCGCCGGGCGCTTCGAGCGTGATCACGACGTTGGCGATGCCCTTGGTCGCAGCATCGACTTGCAACGAGTAGTCCGTCGCGTCCATGTCGGCCGGATCTGCGCAACAGCCTTCCGACTGCTCCGCCTTGATCGAGAGCGGCTTGACCGTCGGCACGTCGCCGTCGAACGTCACGCGGCCGGTGATGACACCGTTGCCCGCAGCGGGCGGAGGCGCGACGACCACGGGATCGGGATCGGGTGTGACCGGCTCCGGAGTCTCGTCGACGTCCTCGGGCGGAGGCGTCGCGCCACCGTTCGAGCTGTTGTCGTCGTCTTCGGGGGTCACGGCCTCCTCGGCGGTGTCGTTGACCGCGACGTCGACGCCACGGCTGTTCAACAGCGCGAGCAATTGACTGGTCGACATCTGATCCGCGCTGGCTCCCTGCGTGGCCGGCACCGGAGCGCCGCCCTCCATGTTGTAGAGCCAGTCGAGGACCGCGTCGATCTGCTGCTCGTTCGTCGAGTTCGGATAGACGTCCTGATACTGGGGCTCGTGCGCCGAGAAGTTCTCGGGCATCGCCGTGCCGGGGAAGATCCGGTTCGGACTCCAGACCCACTCGCGCACCCACTCCTCGCGAAGTCGCGAGCGCGTGTTCTCGAGCGCGGGCGCCCAAGCGATCGGGTCCTGTCGGAAGGAACCGTCGGCGCCCGGGTGGCACTGGTAGCAGTCGACGCCCTTGTCGGCGACGCTGGCGCCGACCGGGATCATCTCGGAGTGACTGGCGAGCCACGTCGGGGACGAGCGCAGGATCTGCTCGTAGCCCTCGGGAACCTGGCCGGTCATCTGGAATCCGACGGATTCGTAGAAGGCCTGCAGGCGAGCGAAGTTGGCCGCGATCTCGGGCGCGTAACCGCGCTCGATGTTGCGGATCTTCTCGGTGCTCATGCCGGAGTTCGTGGCGATCTCCTCGAGGGTCAGGTCCGACGTGTTCTGGGCGACGTGGACGACGGTCGGCCAGGCGGTCGCGTCCTCGTTCACGGACCAGCCATGATCGACGCTCGCCAAGTCGGTCTTGATGTCGTTCGAGCGGCCCATGGTCAGGCGAGCGGTGCGCGCGTAGCGCGAGTACCAGTCCTGACGTGCCTTGCCGGCGAAGTAGTCGGCGATGGACTCGGCCTCGGCGCCCTCGAAGTGGAACGAGGGCATCCGCACGCGCATCTGCTGGCGCAGTTGGTACGGATCCTTGAGGAAGCTGAAGAACCAGTCGCGTTGCAGTTTGTGGCCCTCGTTGACGAGGACCGGCGGGGCGAAGGTCCAGCGCAGTTTGTCGCGCTCGGTCTCCTGGTAGAAGCGACCGACGCCGTCGACGTCCTCGACCTGCGGGTTGCCGTCTTCGTCGGCGAGCCAGGTCCAGATGTTGTCGGGATAGGACTCGTCGGAGCCCTCTTCCGCGTTCGGATCGAAGTCGGGGTTCGGGATCGACAGGCCGCGCACGTAATAGCTGGTGACCAGGTCGACGAACTCGCCGCCATTGGCCGGCTCGAACGCGAGCAGTCGGTCCATCGGGATCTCGACGGTCTCGCCCGTCGCTCCGATGTCGGCGTTGACGTCGTGCAAGCGCACGATGATCGACTCGAGCGGGTCCTCGTCCCAAGCGGTGGCCCACTGGTCGGCGGCCTCACGCAATTCTTCGAGGCTGGTGACCCGCGGCGGGCTGATCTCGTCGGGGAAGGGCATGATCTCGCCGATCACGACCTGCTGCCCCTTGTCGGCGTGCAAGAAGGTCAGTCGCGGCTGATCCAACACGTGACACGCCGCGCAGTTCTTGTGGCGCAAGGCGCGATGCCCCATGTCCATCTTCGCCTGCTCGGGCGTCGGGATCATCTTCTTGCCGGGCACGTCGTCGTTGACGAGACCCAACACGAACGTGGCGATCGAATCGATCTGCTCGGGCGTGAAGTCGAACCACGGCATGCGCAGCTTCTCCTTCGGGTTCTTGACCTTGTTCAGGTCGAAGGACCGCGGGTGCGCGAGCTTCCGGGCGAGCCAACCGTCGTTGTAGTGATGGTCGAGCCACGGCAGCGTGCCGTCTTCGTTGTGCAGCTTGCCGCCGTCGTTGCGGGCGGTCTCGGTGATCTGTGCGGGCAGCTTCAGCTTCTTCTGGTCCGCACCTTCGGTGTGCAGGTAACTGAGGCCGAAGTCGAGCTTGTCAACCGTCTTGCTGGCCCAGTTCGTGAGCTCGGTACCGATGGGCATCATGTCGCGCATGCCCTCGATCTCGTGGCACGAGAAGCAGCCCTGGTTCATGACGAACGCCTTGCCGACCGCGACCTTGAGCGCTTCCTTGTCGGCCCACTCGTTCTCGAACTTCTCGGCGAGCGCGGTGCGGCCTTCCTTCTGGTAGTACCAGCGCGCTTGCTCCTGCAGGACCTCGATGTCGGGGTCGGCCTGGGTCGGCGCCCAACCCTCGGGCACGTCGGTGAAGATCCCGTCGGGGTCCTCCATCATGTATGCCGTGATGTCGGCCGCGTCGCGGTCGGTCAGGCGCAGGTTGGGCATGTTCGTGTCGTGCCAGTAGCTCGCCGGATCCTTGATCCAGGCGAACAACCACTCGGGGCTGACCTTGGTGGCGACGCCACGCAGGTTCGGGCCCTTGGTGTTGTAGCGGCCGACCTCGTCCGAGAGGTTCTCGTAGGCCAACGTGTCGCCCTGGTGCGCGGCCGTGTTGTGGCAGGCGTAGCAACCCGAGATGTTCATGACCTCGCGGCCTCGTTCGGCGTTGCCAACGGCCGGGATCGCGGGGTAGGTCTTGTCGTCGTGGTTGTCGAACAGGAACGCGGTGATCGCGGAGACCGCGGCGTCGTTCCATTCGCCACCCAGGATCGGGCGTCCGCCGTTGTCCTGGTCGCCGTAGCGCGACCACTCGACGATGACTTCCTTCTCGGCGTAGTTCTCGAGGTGGAAGACCTGGGGCATCCACGTCGAGGGACGGAAGTCACGCGGCTTGGAGATCCAGCTCTCGACGAACGTGGGGTCGAGCTTGCCCTTCATGTTCACGAGGGACGGGCCCGGGCGACGCTTGGTCGGGAACCAGTCGATCTTGTGACAGGCGTAGCAGCCGAAGCGCTCGACGAGGCGATAGCCCTCGGTCAGCTTGGGCGCGTCGTCCGCGATGAGTTCCATCGAGGACTTGTGGCACTGGATGCAGCTGGCCTCGACGTGCTGGGCCTTGAGCATCGGGTAGTCCCAGTGATGCTGCTTGTGCCAGTGGTACTTCTCGTGCCAATCGGCGGCCTGCGTGGCATCGGTCGGACGGTGGTCGACGTGCTGGAAGCCTAGGGACTCGCCGTGGCCGCGGTGACACACCGTGCAGCCGAACTCCTTGAGCGGGTGAGGCGACTTGCTGGTCAGGAAGAGGTCCAGGTTCGGGTGCGTCGCGTGCGGCTGCACCTCCTCCTCGAAACCCTTGCGGTCCGCGCCCATGTGGCACGTGGTGCACATGTCGATGCGGGTCTTGCGGGTGAAGTTCAGGTCGAACTCGATGCCGGGCAGGACCTGCTTGTCCACCTTCAGGGTCGGCTCGATGAAGTCGAGGCCCGGGAAGTCGCGGACGATGTTCGCTGCCTGGACGGAGAACTCGGAGGGGTGCAGCGTTTCGATGCGCTCCTGCACACGCAGCAGGTCGCGCAGCTGGATCTTCATGTCCTTCTCGGCATCGGCGACGACCGCGTTCGCGGCGACGACGGCGGCGGCCGAGTCCTCTTTGTCCTTGGCCAGGTCCAGGACCAACTTGGCGAGCTTCGCATTCTTGACGTTCGCCTGCGCGAGGGCCTCTTCCAGGCCCTTCACGTGATCGGAGTCCGCGCCGTACTTGGCGCGCGCTTTCTCGAGGTTCAACACGTCCCACTTCAGGTTGGCCGTGTCGCCCTTGAAGATCTGCTCGTTGTTGTAGTGCTCTTCCTTCGCGTCGTAAGCCGCGTCCTCGAGGGCTCCGATCTCGCCGCGGCGCGCGTCCTGCGCCTGCATGATCGTGAGCACGTTCTTTTCGAGGTCCTGCTGCAAGGCCACGAGCCCCTCGCCGTCGAGCTCCTTGAGCTCGGCCTCGGCCATGCGCAGCTCGATGGCACGGAAGTCCCGCTGATAGTCCTTCCATTCGGCGCTCGCATCGTCGAGCACCGTCCAGACCATCGTCAGAGTGAAGAACAGGCTGGACCAGAGGAACCAGGTGTTCAGCGTGGGAACGTGATAATGAGTATCGCCGCGATCAGCCATGACGGAAGAGGGTCGAGCCCGAGAGGGGCGCGCCAGTCGTTGGGGGCATGTGAATGCGAACGTGGCCCCGGCACTCGAAGGCGCCGGAGCCGCGTGGAATCAGGTCACACGTTCAGGAACCACTCAGGGATCCCGACGATGTATTTCAGGTTGATCGTCCAGCGCAGAACCATCTTCATCGGGACCAACGCGGTCCACAGCAGCAGGTGCATGAAGATGTAGAAGCGCACCATGCCCATCTCGGCCAGCATCTTCTTGAAGATGGTCTTGGCACAGATCACGGGCACGACGACGAAGTAGGCGCCGAGCATCAACAGGCCCGGAATCTCGCGCACGATCGGGTTCGAGGGCAGATAGGTACCGCCCGCCTTCACCCAGAAGTACTCGGACAGGTTGATCGACACCATCGGCTCGAGCTTGTGCGGATCCCAGTACTCGAACGGCCCGAAGAAGGACCAGTTCGGACCACGCAGGAACGTGCCCATGATGACCAGGGACACCCACAGCAGCAGGAAGCCGACCATGAAGAACGAAATCGCGAACGGACGCTCTTCGAAGGTGTAGTAGCCGTTGCCCTTCGGGTTGACGTCGAGGTACGGGATCGCCATCAGGCCGACCACGATGAAGCTCGGCAGGAGCACGCCGGCGATCCACGGGTCGAAGTACACGAGCATCTCCTGGAGCCCGAGGAAGTACCACGGAGCCTTGGAGGGGTTCGGCGTACGCGCCTGGGAGGCCGCCTCTTCGATCGGCGCCTGGATCTCGAGGGACCAGACCATCAGGAGCGCCGTGAAGAGCAGGATGCAGATGAACTCGGTGAAGACGAGGTCGGGCCACGTGAAGACCTTCTTCTTCGAGAGCTCACCCTCGAGAGTCGGTTCCCCGCGCTTCGTACGTTCGTCGTTCAACACCGCCCGACGCAGCGACAACCATGTGAAGAACATGATCGTCGCGATCAGGATCAGGATCGGCACGTTGTCCGGCTTGGTGATGATCTTGTTGAAGTTAGGGTCCTTGAAAGCCAGGACGAAGAACAACGTGGTCAACACCGAGACCGCCGTGAAGACGACCGGATGCGTGAGGATCTTGCGGAAGTAGAGCACCGCTCCCAGGAGGAGGGTGGTCAAGACCGTGTAGGGGATCGGAGCCGTGGCGGCGTCGATCAGGTCCTTGAGGAATTGGGGCATGTCAGGCGCTCCGCTTACAGGGGTCCAGAGATGCCGCCGTCCTTGCGGACGCGCCAGAAGTGCAACGCCATCAACGACGCCGCCACCAGCGGGAAGCCGAGGCAATGCAACACGTAGAAGCGCAACAGAGCGCCTTCACCGACGAAGCGACCGGCCAGGAGGCCGAAGCGCACGTCGTCGCCGGCGTGGACCATTTGCAGTCCACCGAATCCGACGAGCGCAGCACCCGGTCCTTCGTGCCCGATGAAGGGCGTCGCGCGGGCCATGTTCGTGCCGACCGTGATGGCCCAGACAGCGAGTTGGTCCCAGGGCAGCAGGTACCCGGTGAAGGACAACAGAAGGGTGATCACGAGCAGGATCACACCGACGTTCCAGTTGAACTCGCGGGGCGGTTTGTACGAACCGGTCAGGAAGACGCGGTACATGTGCAGCCACACGGTGATGACCATGAGGTGCGCCGACCAGCGGTGCACCTCGCGCATCACGCCGATCGGGACGTGCTCACGTAGGGCGACGATGTCCTGAAGCGCTAGCTCGGCCGTTGGCCGGTAGTAGAACATCAGGAGCAGGCCCGTGATGGTCTCGATCAGGAAGAGGAAGAACGTCAGCCCGCCCATACACCAGGTGTAGGACAGACGGATACCGCTCCTGCGCACCTTGACCGGGTGCAGGTGCAGTACGACGTTCGACAGAACGGCGAGCGTTCTGTTTCGCGGCGTGTCGGGATACCCGTGCCGGAAGATCGACTTCCAGATCTGGGACCCGGTGATGTAGGACAGGATCTTGTCCATCAGGGAAGGTTGCGCCGGGGGAGACGAGGAACGCGCGTGCGAGCCTCGGGGTCGGGCGTGTTGAGGGGGTGTGAGCGGGAGTGTGCGTCAGCTGGCAGCGCTGACGACGATGAGAGCGAGGGTCGTCAGCCGATCAGCCGACGTAGGCCAGGTAGGCACCGGGCAGCGTCCACTGCCCCTTCTCTTCCTGGAACTTGACGTTCTTGTCGATCAGCAGCTGGCCGTCCTCGGCCATCGTGACTTTGTAGCGCTCGAGCGGCCGGGGCGCGGGGCCCTCGACGTTCATGCCCGACTTGATGAAGCCGGAGCCATGACACGGGCACTTGAACTTCTCGTCGGCGGTCAGCCAGTTGGGCGTGCAGCCGAGGTGCGTGCAGACGGTCGAGAGCACATAGAAACCGGCGCTCTCACGGATGATCCAGACACCGTTCGCGGCCTTGTAGCGCGTGTCGACGGCATCGACGGCGTACTCGGCGGGGAAGCCGGCTTTGAACTCCTGGGGCGGTTCGTACAGCACGTTCGGGAACAGGAAGCGCCCCATCGCGCCGACCATCCCTCCGATGCCCGCCAGGCAGAAGACCCATGCGGTGGCCAGGATGGCCGTCCGTCGGGTGACCTCGCCACGAAGGGGCGAGCGCACCAGGGGTGCGGCCTCTCGAAAACCGCTCTTGGGAGCGTCTTGGTTGGGTTTGTCTTCCGTGGTATCCGCCATAACGACCTCTGGGTCGGGGACCCGTGGGGAGGGCCTTGGAGGGTTCGTCGGACCCCCGGATGGGGCCCAGACTGGGGGAAGGATGTCCATACCCACGAACCAGCGCAAGGGGATTTCGGACCCCCCCTCCGGCGCCCGGAACGGTGCGGTGAAGTGACCGCGACCGTTGGTCGCACCTGCCTCGGGGCGGGTGGGCGAGGGCGAGCCGAACCTGGCCGTCCCCGTGGTCGAGGGACGCGCGGTGGAGGGTCGCCGGGGGCGCTAGGTCGCGGAGCCACGACGTCCGCGCGGACCCGAATGCATGGGCCGACCACGATCCTGCCCGATCCAACCGGGGTCCAGGAATGCTCGAGGCACCCCGTGGGCACCCGCACCGTGGTCTCCGGGGACCGTTACAGGCAGGGAGCCAGCGCCACGAATCAGCCGGAATCACGGGCACAACGCCCGATTCCAGGAGGTTGGTCCGACGGCGCGGAACTACTGGTCGAGCGCGCGGCGCCCGGCGTTGACGACGCCCGATCCGTTCGCGCCTTCGTCCTCGGCCTGCTCGACGATCTGCTCCAGCAACTCTCGCGTGCTCTCGCCGTACTTGGCGATCGCGTCCACGGCCTGGATGCGATAGCTCAGACGTTCGGGAGCGCTGCGGAACTGACCTGGACTGGCGTTGAAGGCCTCGATCCAGATGGCTTCGCCGGTCATGTCCGTCAGCAACGGGATCGCCTCCGGGGCAGGTGGCGTCAGGGACGCGAGCGCGAGGGCCGCCGTGGCCCGGACCTGCAACTCCTGGTCGTCCAGAGCCCCGAGCAGGCTCGTCCGCGTGGTTTCATCCACGACGAAGTGAGGCAATACGCTGGCCGCGACCGTTCGCAGGCCGACGTCCTCGTCCGACAGGAGTTCGAGGGCGAGGTCCTTGGCACCGTGTGCGGACTCGACGCCCTGGATGGACAGGCTGCCGAGGTTCACCAAGGAGAAGAATCGAACGCGGCCGGCCTCGTCGTCCTCGGGCAGCGTCTTGAGCAACTCGGTCAGCATCGTCGCGCCGCGCTCGGGATCGAAGTTCGCCAAGGCGATGGCCAAGGCCAACTTGGCTTCGGGGCCGTCGTCCTCGAGTTCGCTCGCGGCTGCTTCGATGGCCAGACCGAAGTCGGCGGGCACCTCGTTCGGCGGTTCCTCGCCGCGCGCACGCGCTTCGAGGTTCGCGGTCAATTGGCGAATCAGGCTGAATCGAGCCTGTTTCCGCTCGTTCTTGCCACCGTGCACCGCTTCGTGGAGGTTCTCCTCGAGCGTCGCTTCGCTGGACGAGATGGAGACGAACAGGGCGAAGATGGCCAACAACGTGATCACGATCACCGCCGGAATGATCACCAGCGGGAGCGACATGTTCTTGTACGGCCCCTCCCCCTCCGGCAACGCGCCACCCGGATCGTCGGCGATCTGCACGGACTCGACCTTCGGCTCCGTCGCAGCGTGCGACGTCGCGTCCTGGGAGGGATCGGAAGGGACTTCGGGGCCCCCGTTCTGGGGATCGGGCTCGTTCACGGCACGTCTCGGGCTAGGGATCTAAGCCGAACAGGATAGGAGGGCGCGCGAGGGGGCACCAACCCCCGAGGTCGTGGAAGTGGACGCCCCCACCAGCGATCGCGATCCCAGGGCCCACGGGCCGCGACACCTTGCCGCTGGGCACTTCGGCCCGAACGCGGACGATTCCGAGCGCAGGCCAGAGCCGCCCTCCGCCATGGCCCGGGACCCGCCCCGCGGCCACCACCAGGACGTTTGCAGCAAGTTCCGAACACCCCCTTGCTGACGGAGGAACTCGTGCCTATCCTTGCCGCCCCTCGTGCGGGGCCTAGCCCCGCCTCGGTGCCACCCCTCGGTCATCGGGATCCTCGCGCGCGAGCGCGATGAGCCTTCTGACCCGTCTACCAGGCACCGGGGAAACGAGACCTTCTGTGCCCGGGTGGCGGAACTGGTAGACGCGCTAGACTAAGGATCTAGTGGGGTTAAACCCGTGCTGGTTCGATTCCAGTCCCGGGCACCATTCCCTCCCCTGCGGGGAGGGAATGGCGCGCAGCATTGCTGGCTTCCACGCCTTACGGCGTGGAGAGCGGCTTGGCGGAGCGATGCCGAGGGCATCACGGGCGCCTGCGCTGGAGCCAGGGAGGGGTGCCGCGGTCGCCGGCCCCAGATACGTCACGTTGTGATGATGGTCCCGGCGGTTCGGGCTGCAGGACCACGTTTGCGTGGGAGTTTGTGCGCGCGCCTTTCGTGACTGCCGGGCTTCGCCGTTCTGTCGCGGTGTCCACGAGACGCGGTTCGTGTCTCGGAGAGGTGGCCCACTGTTCGCTGCGCGTTCCGCCACGAAGCTCGCTGCAGAGTTGCCGAGCCGTTCGCTCGGTAGCTTGGTCGTCGTCCCTCAGATCCTCGCGCGGTCAGCGCGCGGTCAGCGCGCGGTCAGCGCGCGGTCAGCGCGCGGTCAGTGCGCGGCCGGAGTGCGCGGCCGTGGCAAGTGGGTTCGATCACTGCCGCGTCGCCTTTCGAGCGACTCGTTCGTTCTCTTGCGGCCGCAAGGGCGTTGGGGTCTCCAGCGCGCGGTTCTTCTGCCCGAGCCTACACCTCCCCTTCCCTGCTGGTTTGGGTTGGACCTTCCATTGGGCACGCTTGTCGGCGCAGCGTGGTGCGGCGCGTCGGTTTGCGGCGCGTTAGGTGCGGCGCGCTGGTTGCGGCGCGTGGGTCGACTGCTCTACGAGTTGCGCGGTCGTCGTCCGGGTCAATCCGTCAACGGGACGCGGACCTGCAGCGAGAGGTCGAAGGACTTGGGGTCGAGCTTCAGGCCGAGCAGGACGCTGGTCATCGCGTTCAGGTACTCGAGGTCGCGTTCGGTCCTGGCCATCAGGACCGGGCGTTGTTGTTCCTTGAACTCGTCGAACCACTCTTGCAAGCGGATGTCGACGGTGTCTTGGAAGCTGGATTCCTCGGACTCCGACAACTGGTTGCGATTCTTGCCGGGGAAGAGG
>TARA_R110002073_G_scaffold261446_1_pt1 | contig 12531 bp, 8 predicted proteins | sample TARA_R110002073 | Tara Oceans TARA_R110002073 (sample SAMEA4397174) | marine metagenome | biome: Polar Biome; feature: [DCM] deep chlorophyll maximum layer (ENVO:01000326); material: water (ENVO:00002006), including particulate matter (ENVO:01000060) such as... | depth 40 m
GGATCGATAGCGCGATCACGACGACGAGCCCAAACCAACACAGAACTTTGATGGCGATCGGAACCCGCACGGTAAGCTTTTGTAACTGCCATACGATCACGATCGCAAGGATCGGGAAACACAGTACGGTCAACGCTTGTGCAATCACAATAAAGCTGACCAAATTGATCCCCGTGATCGTCACGGTGCTGGCGACCAACCATCCCAACAACAGGGCTGCGATCGTCGAGGTGCGGACACTTGTCGAGGACATTTTGCTGCTCAGTCCGATGGCGTCGCAAAACACCACGCCACCGATCAACGCATTGACAAGAAACGAGCTTGCCGCCCCAGCAAAAATTCCCAGCGAAAAGACGATCTTGGCCCACGTGCCAAACAGCGGCTCAAGCGACATCGCCACCATACTGGCGTCCGTCAATTCGCTCGGCGGGATCACGCCATGCAGTGCGGTGGCGGCTGTAATAAAAATCATTCCGGTGATCAGTGCGAGCGAGGCGATGCCCACAAAACTGTCGACCAGCCCGACTCGCAAATCCGCTTGCGTCCACCCTTTCTCTTTGACTTGGTAAGACTGGTAAAATGCTCCCGCGACCGAGAATGTCGTCGCGACCATCGCTCCGATACTCAGCCATGACACGGCCGCCGCGGTACCACCCGATGCGCTTGCATCGCCGCCGGAGGCAAGCTTTGGAATCAATCCCATACCGATCTCGCTGATCGACGGTTGCGACGCGATCATGCTTAGTCCGAACGCGACCACCATCATCCCGACCAACACCGCCATCATCCGTTCCACCAAACGGTACAGATCATGGCGTCCCAAAACGACGATCGCGATAATTAATAGATTGACGATGAACAATAACGATGTTTTCGCCAGCGGGCTGAGATCATCCAGTGTCGAAGGGCCGACAAAACCTCCGGCCGCCATCAACATCGCGTTGTTATTGGACGCCTGGAAAAGTGTGACCGCAATCATCAGCGACCCGCCCACAAGCCACGCTGCCGGCCGACCAAAGGTGTCTGCGACACTCTGACAGAGCGTCTTTTGATTACAGACTCCAATCATCATCGAGCCCATCGTCATGCCGATCATCAGCAACCCGGCAAACGGCACCACCCACAGCAAATCGAGTCCGTATTCACACCCCACTCGGCTGGCACTGACGATGCTGCCGGGGCCCAAAACCACGGCCGCCACGACAATCGCCGGCCCGACTCGGGTGAACCAACTAAGCCAATTTTTCGGCGGCGATGCAGAAATTGAGTCATCACTCGCAACAGCCGTGTTTGTTTCGCTATGATCTACCACAATCGTTTACCAAAAGTACAAAAAAATCAGCCAGTCCTTCTGGCCCGCAGCAACATGTTATAGTCAATCTCTATAGAGATTTGGGGCCACCAGCGTTTCGTAGCCCTAAATCTGTTGATCTTCACTGTTATTTTTACGACCGGCATTTCCACAGCCGGTATTTCCACCACGCAGACGCTCAGGGGATCTTCCTGAGCCCTCCGATCCCACCTTAACGTTAGAGTGATGATGCGTACGATTCTAGCCGCTGATCGAACCGCCATGGGCCACTGGGTCGCCAAACATGCAGCCGAAGTGATCCGAACCGCGATCCAACAACAGGGACACGCCACGATTGTGATCGCCACGGGGGCGTCCCAATTCGAAGTGCTGGGCGAACTGGTCAAACAGCCCGGCATCGACTGGGGCTCGGTTACCGGTTTTCATCTGGACGAATACATTGGCTTGTCCGCCGACCACCCCGCCTCGTTCTGTCGCTATCTGAAAGAACGTTTTGTCGACCACGTGCCGATTTCTAAATTCAACTTTCTGTATGGTGACCAAGACCCCAAAGAAACGATTGCCACGATCGGTTCGGCACTGCAAAACACTACCATCGACCTGGCCTTGGTCGGCATCGGTGAAAACGCGCACCTGGCTTTCAACGATCCGCCAGCCGACTTCGATACCACGGATCCCTACTTGATCGTCAAGCTCGACGAAGCATGCCGTATGCAACAAGTCGGCGAAGGATGGTTCGCTTCGCTCAGCGACGTGCCGACCGAAGCGATCAGCATGTCGGTGCAACAAATCCTGAAAGCAAAACGAATTTTTTGTAGCGTTCCCGATACTCAGAAAGCCAACGCGGTTCGACAAACATTGCAAGGCGGAATCGATCCGATGGTGCCTGCCAGTATTTTGAAGCAACACGAGGGCACGACGCTGATCATCGACAAAGCTTCGGCAAGTCAGTTGTCCGATGAAACGCGAAATGAATTGGAGCCGGTCACGTGAGCGGCTTTATCGACTTGCAAGTCAACGGCTATGCAGGAGTTGACTTTAATTCCGACGAATTGAGCGAAGCCGACTTGGTTGCAGCATGTACCGAATTGGCATGTGATGGAGTCGAGCAAACGTTGGCGACCATCATCACGGCGCCGATGGACCAAATGGTTTCGCGAATCACTCGCATCGCCGATTGGATTGAATCGGTCCCCGAAATTCGCAAACAGATCGCGGGGATTCATGTCGAAGGCCCGTTTATCAGCCCTGTGGACGGCTTTGTCGGTGCGCATCCCAAGGCTGCCGTTCAGCTTGCCACCGCGGACGCCGCCGAGCGATTGCTGGATGCGGGCAACGGACATGTGCGGCTCGTGACACTTGCACCCGAAATGGATTCCGGTGCCGCTGTGACTCGGTTTTTGCGGGACCGTAGCGTGGTCGTGGCCGCAGGTCATAGCGATGCATCGGTTGACGAGCTGGATCGATGTATCGATGCAGGGCTGGGCTTGTACACGCATTTGGGCAACGGATGTCCGAGCCAATTGCATCGGCATGACAATATCATTCAGCGAGTTTTAAGTCGCTCGGATCGCTTGATGATCAGCTTTGTCGCCGACGGACATCACGTTCCGACGTTTGCACTGCGAAACTACCTGCGGTGCATGCCCACTGAAAACGTCGTGATCGTCAGCGACGCGATTGCCGCCGCGGGACTGGGGCCAGGCGAATACCAGTTGGCTGGGCAAACGGTCTACGTCGACGACGATGGCGCCGCCTGGGCCGAGTGCCGGACACACTTTGCCGGTTGTGCCACCACGCTTCCGAAAATGCGCGAGATTCTGATTCGCGATCTTGGGGCAACCACAACGGAGATCAACGCTTGGATGCGAGACAATCCGAAGCGGTTACTCGGCTACACGCCAGCGACTTCAGCCGCCTTGTAAACCACTTGAGCGCGGCGGAATCCCAGTCGCTCGTACAGTCGAACCGCCGCGGTGTTGTCCGTCGTCACTTCGAGATGCATTTGCGTTAACCCCGCGGCGCGAAATCCCTTGGCGGCACGAGCCAGTAGGATCGAACCAAGCCCACGGCCGCGATGCTCGGGTGAGACACCAACATTTTGAATCGCTCCCCAGCCCTCGAGCTGCAAGCCTTGGATGGTGCCGACCGGTTCGGCGCGAGTGGACCGAGTTGGCCGGTAATGGACCAACCACGTCGCCTCGGGAACAAAGCTGATGCGACCGGTAATCTCTCGCATCAGACTCAGGCATCCGTCGCGCCGAGCCAGGCAGGGGAAAACGTTGGCGTCAAGCTCTTCGCGGAAACTGCGGTATTTCGCCGTCGCGTGATCACGAAGCAAATCGTCTGAAAAAGGAACCAATTCGTACCCCGATGGCGTGACTGCTTCGTCCATCATTGGTCCGGTGAGATCAAACTCCATCCGAAATCGCTTGAAGTACGTTAATCCCATCGTGTTTTACCCAGCAACATTGGCTGTCCGGACGCCTTGAACGGGGACACCGCCCTGATTGGGGACATTGCATTTGGCTTGCAAGCCTGCTTGTTAGGCGTGTCCCTCTCTTTTTAGCCTAACAACTTTGATTAAGCCTAGCACGCTGGAAGCTTGTTGTTTTCGCAGTCTCGTCGCAAATAGTTTTCCGCAGCTTGAAACCTTGCGGCGGCTTCGGTCTTTGCGGTTAAAACATGTCGTGCCTGTCGTAGCAAACGCCACAGCTACTCGACGACTTCAAACACGCCGGGAGCGAGCACTTCGGGTTTCCGTCTGGATCGCGTCACTAAAAACGCAATGATCGCAATCGCCACGGCAATCAAGCCGATCCCCAGCAGCGGTCGATAGACGATCCACGCGATGGCGATGGTCACCAACGACAGGCTGATCGCAATACCTGCCGCAACAATCGTGGTTCCGAAGGCGACGATGCTGCCGAACAACGGGATCACATCCCCTAAGACCGCGAGGGGTTTCATTCCCATCAACACGCCAAAGAACATCATGATCACGCCGACCCCACGCAGAATCCAGGTCAGATTGACGTTGTCCGCTTCGGCGCGAGCGATCATCGCTTCGGGGCTGACCACGCCCAGCGCCAGCATATTTAGTTCGGTGCCCGCCTGAGTCGTATACGGCTCAAACGTTTCAGCAAACTGTTTTGCCATCACGCTGACTTCGGTGTTCGGTGTCTTGCTAAACCAAATTCGCACGTCGCCGATTTGCGGGGCGTCGGTTGTGAAGTTGTCATCCTGCGAGGCCACCTCGAACGCACTGGAATCAGTGTCCTCGGGGGCGTCGGTTTGATCGATCGGATCCGCAGCAACCGAATCGTCCGGCGGAAGGAAAGCGTGCTTCGGATTTGCGGACCAATACAACCGGGGCGAACCGTTGGGACCATCGTTTCGCAGCACCGAGTGTTTGCGAATCGGTTCAGGTAATGCCTCTTTCGTGAATGACAAAGGCTCCGAGAGATCGATTTGGTTCACCAGTGAACGCGACAGGCGAAAACCACCCAAGACCACGTTTTCTGCTTGGGCGACGTGGTTTTGGAAAGGCATTTGTGACGGATTGTTATGCCCCGACTCTTTAAAGTCCGCTGATTCAATCCGATGATCGGACCAGCGTTTTTCGTAGCTGTAAGTCGTTGTGGTGGTGGTTCCGCCTCCGAGTTTCTTTTTCGTTTTACGATCCTCGCCTTCATCCCATTGATACATTTCGACGTGCCGTTTCAGCCGAATGCCCTCCAGCGTGATGGCGAACGCGTCGTCGGTCAAACGCTCGGACGAATGGGCTTCACCGCTGACATGGACGAATTGGCCTTCGTTCGCAGCATCGGGAGCATCCGCATTCACACGGACCACCGCTCCGGCACCTTCCTTCAAACCTGTGGCAGTACGAACGGCGCGTCCTTCGTTCCAGAACAGCAGCGGAAAGGAAATTAGGAACAGCAATCCGCCGATGACAATTCCCTTGATCGACCCGACGATTCGGCTAAACCAAGATTCGTGAGTGACTTTGGTAACCATGCAACCGCTTCCGCATCCAATGGGCGAGAAAAAAGACGAAGGGCCGCTGCCGAGTCCGCTGGACTTATCGCGAACATGCAACCCATGATCCGAAATGATACTCGAATTAGACGCCGTCGGGGGGCTAAGAAGATTGCGTCAGAATCGTCAGATGACCCTCCGCAGTCAGGGCTCGTCTTGGAAGCTAAACCTGGACTACCAAAACATTGATGTTGTCGTGATTTTTAAATGCGTTGGTTTTCTGCCACCTCTCCCCAACTTCGGAGACTTCTGATTCTGCACAACACTCTAAACAACGCTCTAATGCACAATGCTCTGTCCCTCAAAAATTTGTCCCTCGAAAATTCCACCCGGACCACCTCGGCGGAGGTAGAATGCGCAGCCTCGATTCCTTTTGTTCAATGCAGCGTTTAGCGGGAAAGACCGACACGCTCTCCAATTTCTTTTCAGGAATACTGATGTCACCATCGTCCATGCTAGGTCGCGTTGCCGTGCTACTGCTTATCACTGCAGTCTCAAGTTCGTTTGTTGGTGTTGTCGATGCACAAGAGGCATCTCGGATATGGACATCATCCGATGGAAAGAAAATCGAAGCCACGCTCAAGGATGTGAACGGCGACAAAATTACGCTTGTTCGTGCGGATGGCAAAGCGTTTACCATTCCGCTATCGCGACTGAGTGACGCGGATCAAGCCTACGCCAAGCAAGCTGCTTCGACAGCGCCCGCCGAATCAGCAAACAAGCCCGCTGCCGCTGCGTCTGCGTCTGCGGCGTCAAACACTGCAGCAATGCCTGCCGCCGAACCGATGACGCCTGAGCGATACCAACAGTTACTGTTAGATTTGGCAGACCCCGCGTTGATCGGTGTTAATCTCGTCAACGATTCCGTTGTCCAATTGGCCCCCTTTGTTCAGATCGACATGGCCGGCGAAGCCGAAAATTTCATTTGGCGGAAGGCGGCTGTGCAGCCACCCTTGTTCGTCGCAGACGGTGTGGATGGCCACAAGGGTGAGCGTTTGGTGTTCAAGGTACTTCCCAAGCTGCCGGCCGAAACGTCCAACAAAGTGGAATTCAACGCGCTGGTGCAGCTACTACAGGAAGCCAAGTTTGAAAACCTCAAGGCGACCTCCATCGAGTCGCTCAATGACGGCGGTTCGCAGTACCAATTTCATGTAAGCGGTAAATCACCCGAGGGGGCGGAGCAGTACTTTTACACCTATATCGTTTATCTTGCCGATCGCATCTTAGTTTTCCAATCCAGTGCTTCGACTGACGAACGCTCCACGGAGATTATCAGGATTGCACCTACCGCACAGTTACTGGTTGCACCTCCAAGCGGCAACGTACCCGATGCGGTTCGTCTGGAACTCGAGCAAGTGATTGCAAGTATGCAGGCCAGCTTGGCGGGAACCGAGTCGGCGGAATCTACCTTGCAGCTGCTGATGTCGGATGAATTCATCACACAGATGAAGAGCGATCCCGATCAATGGGAGCAGATGATCGCCGCATACGAATCGAAAATCAAACCCAAGCTGACTGCAGGACTCGCGAAGATCGATTTCAGCAAAGCTGTTTACGATCAAGCGAAGTCGCAAGTAACGTTTCCCATTGATCGGCCACCATTGGTATTTGCAAAAGTAGACGGTCGCTGGTCGATCCAGAATTAGTCGGATTGACGTCGGGCGTGAACCGAAACGTTACTCAATGTTGTGGATGCTCGGGCTATTGGTCCGACTTCGCTTCGAGTTTACCCAGCGAATGCTGGATTGCTCCAATCAATTTCTTCGTCGCGTTGATGGTGAAACGATAGGTGTCGACTTTGTCCTTGGTCTTGTTTTCCCATTGAAGGAATCGCTGCTCTTCAACAGCCTGATAGGTCAACGCCCAGTCCGCTCCTTTGAGCGATGTTTTGATGGGCCATCGCTGTTGTTTATCCGTGGGTGGCGTCGTGATCTTGTCTGTCAAAGCTTTCACGAACGCTTCGGTTTGGCTTTTGTCCAGCATCAGCATCCCGCCGGCCGAGGGCACCGTTTCACCTGGCTTCAGCGGCACCATCAGTGAGATTTGTACGGCTGGATCCATGCCTGCGTAATTCGTCGCGTTTACATACGTGTAGCCGGTTCGAGAAGATTCCGTGTGAACGAACGCAGAAGGATCACCAATCCACGATCGATCGCCGATCACGACGGATTGAAGATTGGGATCGAAAGTATCGTCATTGGGATCCCAATCATCCGCAAATAAAGGGGCCGAGATCATGCAAAGCAGTAAATAACCAATCATCCGATTCACTGGGACGTTCCTCATTAAGCCATCGTTCCAACTAAGTTTCCTGTGCCGATACCCGTTATATCGGAGCAGACAGTTTAGTCGAACCACGCCGCCAAGAAATCAATTTCCTCTTTAAGATCCGCTTCTCTCTAAAAACAGGTTGCTACGAGCGATTCACTGCGAGATTGTAATCGCGGCCGTCGCTTCGGCGATCGGCAGCTTCCAGTCCGAGATGGCCGAGTTTTCTAGGTCGACGCGACTCGCGATTGCATGCAGCAGCCGGGTTGCATTGCCGTCGGGTGCTGTCTTGAACAGATTATCCAGATAGTAGGGCGGCGTTGTCTGATAGTAGAGGGTCGCTTTCACTGAGAGTCGACTCGCCTGCACGTCGTCGGGAACCGCGATTTGGTAGAGAGTGGTGTCACTGCCCGTACCGTCGATAAAGTCCTCATCACCCGAGGCGACTGGTCCCGGCAGCGTCGCCGTCAAATAAGCACCGCTGAGCCCGTGCCCTGGTCCCTCGGCGGACCAACCTTTGGGAAGCAATCGATTGTCCTTCACGGTCGAGCAGCCTCGGACGAAACTGGTCGTGAACCGATTGGCGTTGTCTTTTAACAGCGTTTCGTAAATCTGCACCTGACGCGGCGAATTGATCACTAGGTGGTGCGGTTGGAACGATTGGTCGGGATCCTGTTTGTCAAAAAATTCCGTCTCGAGCGGTTCGCCGTTTTCGTCCAAAATTACACCGACCTTGTTGGTCCGTCCCGAAGCCCAGACGACTCGTTCGTCCGATGAGCCCGCGTTTTCGAGGACGACAAACTCGATGAAAGCGCGGCGAAAACCGACGCCGGTGGGAAATCGATGGCCAGCCAAGTTGGTGATGTGAACTTTGGCTTCGATCGTTGGCTTTCCGTCGATCGCGGTTGCGGCGGCATCCACCTTCAAGGCGGCGGTTTGCTGTTGGGCCATCCGGACCATCCCCGCGATCGCCTGATCGGCGCCACGATTTGACCCCGTCATGTAATCCGTTTTCTTGACGCCCAACACGTCATCGAATTGCTTGAAGTACTCTAACAGCCACACGTTCAGTCCGGCAAAGCCGTGCCGCCGATAATCCTCGCGCACACGGATACGTAAATCATCATGTTTTGCGAGATTCTCGGCGTCGGGGTACGACGCGTCCTGAATGGCCGCGATTCGAGTCTGAATCCGTTTATCTTCGTCGCCCGTCTCGGCTGCGAACGTGCGATCGTGCATATGGCACTGTTGGCAAGATTGCCCGTGGGGTGCGTCTGGATTTGTTTCGTTGTTGAATTGACTGTTCAGCCATTCCAGATAGGTCGCCTGTTCAACATGATGGTGAAACTTTTTAAATTCGGGCACCGACTCACTCTTCACCAATTGCGCATCTTCACGCTCGATCTCGCCAGCGACCAAGGGATTATCAATCGTTGGCAGAGACACCGTGTGGCACGTGCCGCATAGCTGAGATTGTTTGATGTAATCGTTGTGTTTGGGTTTAAATCCGATCGCGTGCTGCATCGCATAGCCCGCAAGCTTGTCGTCTTGGTATGGCCCATAGATTTCGCTGGGCGGCCCAAGGTGTACGTTTCCCGTGATCGACGTTTCCAAAAAGTGGGCGAGGTAAGGCCGATCGTCATCGTCGGATTGAGGCAGCGGTTGCATCCGGTGACAAACCATACAACTAACACCTTCACGAATCAGTGCGCCAGTTTCCGATTTTGCATGCACGTCATCCAGAGTGAGTTTGTCATGTGGACCACCCGAGTGACTTGTCTGCAAGTGACCCATCGCTCCATGACACCGCAGACAGGTATCGACGAGCGTCTCTGTAAGTGACTTCGCTTCATCGCCCTCACCAAACTGCTGGCGAATCAGTGCAATCTCACTTTCGACTTGTGCATAAAAAACAGGGTCGCGACCAGCCAGTCCCATCGGCGTCCAGCGCCACTCACCATAGGGTGAAACATTCACTCCTTCCCCGCCATAAGTCGTGCTACCGTCATCGGTATGCACGAACCCAACCGGGCCCAACGGACCGGTGAGTCCAGCGTGACAGTTCATGCACTGATTCGACGTCACGAAGTCGCGAATCCCATTCCGGGTCGCAGGCAATGCATCGTGACTCGAGGAAGGCAAGCAGGGGACTGTCGCGACATCGATAGTTTCAATGGCAGCGAATAATCTCAAGAATTCCTCGCTCGGCGTTCGGGAGAGTTCCTTTTCCTCATTGTCCGGTTTTGCGGAGGCGGCTTCTTTATCGGTTTCTTTCCGCCATGAATCGTCAACACGAAAAAGGATCGGTTCGCCTGGGAAACCCTCGATGTTGCGGAGCGAGGCAAAAGTGAACTCATTGTCGATTGATTCAGGAGACTCTGCGGCGGGAGATTGCGTCGACGCGTGGCACCGCACGCAGTAAAGTCCAAAACCTGAATACGGTTGTTGATTGTTAGCGTGGTAGTCGAAAGGCTTTGCGTCGGAGCCAGGGTTGCTCCAGAACCAACCGTCGTGCGAACCGGAGCTGTCCTTCACCATCACGGTCCACGATTCAAGCGAGGCTCGTAATTGTTCTTCGGACTTCCCGTGATGCTGGATCGCGGGCGGTGGATATTGCTCTTTGATTATCATCTCGCCATCGGGGATCGGACCGGCACGATCACTCATCAGCCAGCGAATAATCCCGGGCGAGTAAAAGACGCGAACCGCGGGGTGCGTACCGTAATACACTCCGTCAATATACGGCCCCGTGTCACGCACCGATTTGTCTTTTCGCCAATTGAGCTCGACGTACTGACGCTCTGATAGAAAGGAAAAGAGTTGTGCCTCGTATTCATTGACCGTCAGCGTGCTCGGCAAGGGCAGGTCCGCCGGTCTGCCAAACTCGACTCCATTCGGATCTCGTTTTTGCCCCACTTCGTTTGCCCTGCCCGTCGCATAATCCTCGTTCGTAGCCGAACGTAAATGGGTCGGTTGGCGGGCAGCGAGTCGATCGTAAAAGAGAGCAGTGCCAATGACACTGACGAGAAAAACGGACGCGAAAAAGACACTGGTCTTCGGGTATGGCATCGATTGCGGACTACGTTGCTTGGGATAGATAGGGCGTCTAGTTGTTATGGCACGGGGTATGCAAACTGCGTGCCTCATCTCGGATGAAAGGCTGCCAGCGCAATTGGGCCACGCCGTCGACCGGGCTAGGCCGTTGAACGAGCTGTTTTGAACAACAGGTTGGCCGAATAGAGATCAGTGTGTTGGGATGCCAACCACTCGCAGAGTTTGCAACAGGATTTATTAGAGAATCGATTATGACCGTGGATAACTGTATCCATATCGCCAACGCGTTTTACCTCGGCTCGTACCTGTGCCGAGACATCCTTTGGCTTCGCGTTTTGACCTGCGCAGGACTGATTTTCGGCATCATCTTTTTCTGCTGCCAAGCGGAAGCGATGTTTGCTCCGGCGTCTTGGATGGGAGTATTTCTGGTGGTCAACTTCGTTCAAATTTTGCGGACGATTCGCGAGCGTAGTGACACCAGACTTAGTGCTGACCAGGAGGAAATTGGCTCGCTTTTACTGCAGAGATTAAGTCGTGAGGATATGCTGAATATTCTCACAAAATCCATGTGTGATAGCGACCGTCGTTCCAAATTGCTCGAGAAGAGCAAGGAGATCACGCTCAACGAAGAAGAACGGATTGTTCGCAACATGGCCTTTGACCGATTGTCCGATCAGGAATTGATGAACTTAATTGTGCGACGGTTTTGGAAATCGATCCGTCGTCGGCGGAGAGGCTGGTTTCGATTTGTGGGCCGACCTCGCAAGCGGTTCTTTGAAGTGATCGATCCGGTGACGTAGGCAAGCACGATCGATAATAACATCCTCAAGGCATCGTGTAGGGCAGCTCGTAAACCGCGTAGGTTTGGTTCTCGTTTTCTGCGAGCGGATAGACGCGGACCAACGGCATGTGCTGGCCCGTGATTCGTCGATCGACGACAATGTAATTCACGCCATACTTTTCGCGGTACTCGATCAACGATTGATAGTGAATCGTGACCCGAATCGTGCTGAGCCGGACCGGGTAGATTTCTCGGAAACGCCTGTACCACTGGTCCAAGCTTTTTGAGTCCTGAGGCACGTCTTTCCAGTTCACCACCTCTGCTCGCTCGGCATACCATTTGAAACTTTGTTGATGACGTGGCGTCAAAAATACTTCATCCACATCGGTGGCCAGACGAACCCAATCACATACCTTTAACCAGTCCTCAAACACCCGTTGTTGTTTCGCAGGCGGTGCGTCGACGTCCCAGCCCAACATGGCGTTACTAGCCGACGGCGGTACCGCCAGTCGCATGCGGTCGAAACTGCTGATTCCCACCAAGACCACACATATCGCTAATCCTGCGTAGCCGGAAATGAACATCGACTTTGCCTCGTGCCGCAGCGAAATACAACGCATCAGCAACAGCGAGAACCAAAGGGCGACAACAGCGTCGGACAGCCGAAACCAGTAGTACCGTAATAGTTTTGCCGCCAGATCGGGCGAGTAAGTTTTTAAGCCTCCCAGCATCAAACCGATCACCGCAATCATGATCGCTCCGATTGCAAACCCACGAATACGATTCCATTGCTCACGTTCAGATTGCTCACGTTCACTTTGATGACGCGTGAGCCAGGCAAGCCCGACGGCGCTGCCGAGCAACACTGCGTGCCGAACATACCAGTGGAACTGAAAGTTCGACGGCAATAGATGATGCGGCAACCGATAGTAGGTGTAGATCCGCGCCGCTCGCACTGAGTCGGCCGCGTCGCCACCCATCGTCAACCATAGCGCCGGCAAGACGCCGATCAACGCGATCGCGCCACCGAGAAAGAACGCCGGAGTGAAAAACGGTTTGCGGTGCTCGCGAGGTC
>TARA_R110002073_G_scaffold15768_6_pt1 | contig 12526 bp, 13 predicted proteins | sample TARA_R110002073 | Tara Oceans TARA_R110002073 (sample SAMEA4397174) | marine metagenome | biome: Polar Biome; feature: [DCM] deep chlorophyll maximum layer (ENVO:01000326); material: water (ENVO:00002006), including particulate matter (ENVO:01000060) such as... | depth 40 m
CCCCAGTGCGAAGTAAAGCCCCGCGGCGAACAGACCCAGCAAGGGTAACAGCACCCACGCGGGGAAACCCCGCGCAGCGGGTTGCGCTACGCCGCGCTCACTCACGGCCGCATCTTCGAGTAACCGCAGGCGCGCGTCATCCTCCAGAGCGTCGGCGCCCTCCTCCGCCAGTTCGCGCTGGCGCAGACGAAACCACTGCAGGTTTTCATTCGCGAGTTCGTCTTCGTCCGCCCGCGGAGGCACGCGGGGGAAGAGAATGAACACACTACTGAGCAGGACAAGGCCAGTGCAGACCAGGTAGAAGATCGTCAATCCGACCCCTCCTTCTTGCTCAACAGCTGATCTATTTGCGTGCGCTCCGCGTCGCTGAGCGCTGCATTATCGCTGCGCGAGCCGCGTGAGCGCAGGGTCAGCGCGAGGATGGCGGCACCTGCGAGCAGGAGAATAAACGGCGTCAGCCAGAGAATTGCCGTGGCACCCGCGAAGCGCGGACGATAGCGCACAAACTCACCGTAACGCGCCACCATATGCTCGAGAATTTCTTCGTCGGACGCACCCGACTCCAGTTGTTCGTATAGCATCCGGCGCAGGTCTTTGGAGATGGGCGCGTTGGAATCGGCAATATTCTGATTCTGGCATTTGGGGCAACGCAATTCGGCGCTCAGTTCGTGGTAGCGCTCCTCCAGCGCGGGATCACTGAATTCGTAGGTCTCTATCACCGCCAGCGCCTGCAGCGACCAGAGCGTGAGACAAAACAGCAGCGCGCCGCCGAATACTCTCATGGCGCCGCCCCGGCCGCGCGCAACTCGCTGTACAGCGGCTGCAGAACCGTCTGCCATACGCGCTCGTCGACCACGCCCACGTGCCGGTACCGGATGACACCATCGGCGTCCAGCAGATAGGTTTCCGGCGCGCCATACACGCCGAGATCAATCGCCAGGCTGCCCTTGCGATCTGCGATGTTGAACTGGTACGGATTCCCCAGTTCCTGCAGCCAGCGCAGTGCGGCCGCATCCTCGTCCTTGTAATTCAGCCCGACTATCCGCACCCCGCTGTCTGCGAGCGTCTGCAAATAGGGGTGCTCCACGCGACAGGACACGCACCACGTGGCCCACACATTCAGCAGGCTCACCTCGCCGGCGACCGCATCCACGCCCAGCAATTCTCCTGACGCCAGCTCGGGCAGGCTGAATGCCGGCAGCGGACGATCAATCAGTGCCGAGGGCAGTTCCCTGGGATCGAGCGAAAGCCCCCGGAAGAGCAACAGGGCCAAGGCCGCAAACAGAAAGAGCGGCAGAAAGAGTTTGAGCCTAGGCCCCATGGGCCAGCCCCCGCTGATCCGCCGTCGCTGTCTGGCGCTGACGGCGATAACGGCGGTCCATTACCGTACTGAATGCGCCCAGGGCCATTAGTATCGCGCCGAGCCACATCCAGCGCACCATCGGCTTGTAGTGCAGCCGCATCGCCCACGCGCCCTGATCGCCAACCGGCTCTCCCATTGCCACGAACAGGTCGCGAAACAGGCCGGCATCAATCGCCGCTTCTGTCATTACCTGCCCGGAGGCCAGGTATCGGCGTTTTTGGGGCGCCAGCCGGGTCACCAGCTCGCCCTCGCGATAGACTTCGAAGCGCGCTTCATCGGCGACAAAGTTGGGCCCGCGCACCGGGACCAGTTCGATGAAACGGAACTCATAGCCCGCCACCACTTTTGCATCGCCAGGTTGCATTTTCAGATCGTGCTCCAGCGCATACTGGCTGGTAGCCACTACGCCGACAATGCAGGCGGCAAACCCGAGGTGCGCCAGCAGCATCCCCAGATAGCTCGGGGTGAGACGCCGCAGACCCGCCGCCAGATGGCTGCCGCTGCGCACGCGGTACCAGGCATCGCGCGCCAGGCCAAACACCAGCCAGGCGGCCAGCATGACCGCCAGCGCCACCCAGACATTGTAGGGCGCGTTCAGCAGCGGCAGCGTGATACCACAGAACAGCGCCGCAGCCGCGGGCAGCGCAAGCTCCGCAAGCCAGCGACTGACCTTGTCGCGCTTCCAGCGCGAGTTCGGGCCAAAGCCCATCATGGGTGCCAGCAACGCCATCAGCGGCACAAACACCGCATTGAAGTAAGGCGGCCCCACCGAGACCTTGCCCTGCCCCAGCGCATCCATGATGAGCGGGAAAAGCGTGCCAAACAGTACGGTGAGCGTCGCCACCAGAAAGACCACGTTATTGAACAGCAGCAGGCTCTCGCGCGACACCCACTCAAAGTGCACACGGCTGCTCACGGCCGGCGCGCGCAGCGCGTAGAGAGTCAATGAACCGCCAACCACGAGCGCCAGGAATACCAGAATAAACAGACCGCGGGCCGGATCGGTTGCAAATGCATGTACCGAGGTGAGCACGCCGGAGCGCACCAGGAAAGTTCCCAGCAGGCTGAGCGAGAAAGCAAAAATAGCCAGTAATACCGTCCAGCTCTTGAACAGGCCGCGCTTCTCGGTGGCGGCCAGGGAGTGGATCAAAGCGGTACCCGCCAGCCACGGCATGAACGACGCATTTTCCACCGGATCCCAGAACCACCAGCCGCCCCAGCCCAGTTCGTAGTAGGCCCACCAGCTGCCAAGCATGATACCGAGGGTCAGAAACGCCCAGGCGACATTGGTCCAGGGCCGCGACCAACGCGCCCAGCTGGCGTCGAGACGACCTCCCATCAGCGCTGCAATCGCGAAAGCAAAAGCCACCGAAAATCCCACATAGCCCATATACAGCAACGGTGGATGAATGATCAGTCCCGGGTCCTGCAGCAGCGGGTTGAGATCGGAGCCGTCCGCCGGCGTGCCCGGCAGCAGCCGGGCGAAAGGATTCGAGGTGAGCAATGAGAATGACAGAAAGCCCACAGCCACGGCACCCATTACCGCGAGCACCCGCGACAGCATCAGCAGCGGCAGTTCGCGGCTGAACAGCGCGACGGCTGCCGTCCACAATGCGAGAATGAGGGCCCACAGCAGGAGCGAACCCTCGTGATTGCCCCAGAGAGCGGAAAACTTGTACATCATCGGCAGCAGGCTGTTGCTGTTTGCCGCCACCACCTTGACGGAAAAATCGTCGTTAACAAACGCCCACGCGAGACAGGCAAAGGCAATGCTGACGAAGCAGAGCACACCCATCGCCAGCCCGGGCGCGAGCGCCATCGCCGTGACATTTCGCCGCCAGGCCCCCCACAGCGGGACTGTCGCCAGCAGAGTGGCGAGCCCGAGGGCAATTATCAGCGCAAAATGGCCCAGTTCAGGAATCATTGCGTTTGCCTTTATGGTCAAAACCCGATTGCTTGAGCGCCTCGGCCACTTCGGGAGGCATGTAGTTCTCATCGTGCTTGGCCAGTACTTCGGAGGCCCTTAGCACGCCATCGTCGCCCAGCACGCCAGAGGCCACCGCGCCCTGCCCCTCGCCGAACAAGTCCGGCAGTATGCCCTCGTACACCACGTCGACGGCTGCCGAGTAATCGGTGAGCTGGAAAGCGATCTCCAGGCTGTCACTACTGCGTTGCACGCTACCTTCCACCACCATGCCGCCGACCCGGATCGGCTTGCCTGTGGGCGCCTCGCCCGCGGCCACCTGCGCCGGCGGAAAGAACAGGTTGATGTTGCCCCGCAGCGCGTAGGTGACCAGACCCACTGCCGCGCTTGAGAACAGCACGACAAACACAACCAGGAGTAGCCTCTGCCGGCGCACTGGATGCATCAGACCTCTCCCGGGGCGGTGACTGCTGCCTCGGCGCCCGCGCCGCGCCTGTGCGCGCCACGCAGTTCGCGCATTATGCGTTTGCGGCGCAAGGCTGGCGCCACCAGCAACCATACAATTACCAGAGACGTCACGGCGTAGGCACTCCACACGAACCCGCCGTGACCATCCATCAGCACTAGAGCCTGTAAGCTATCGAAATACATCAGGTTGTAGCCTCGCCGCTGACCAGCTGCTTCACCCACTGGGTACGCGCGCCACGGCTGAGCAGTTCTGCGCGCATGTTCAACAGCAGGCAGCAGGTGAACAACGCGTAGAATGCGCCAATCATCAGCATGAGGGGGTAAAGCATTGTACTGTCGATGGTCGACTCCCCGGTAAACTTGATAGAGGCCGGCTGGTGCAGGCTGTACCACCAGTCGACCGATTTGTAGATAATCGGAATATTTACCGTGCCCACCAGAGCCAGCACCGCGCAGGCCCGCCCCGCGGCTTCCTTGTTGTCGTAGGCCTCGTACAGCGCCACGACACCAAGATACAGGAACAGCAGAATCAACATGGAGGTGATTCGTGCATCCCACACCCACCAGGTACCCCAGGTCGGCTTGCCCCACACTGCGCCGCTAAACAGCGCTATAAAGGTAAGCGCCGCGCCGATCGGCGCCGCCGACCGCATCGCCACATCGGCCATCTTCATGCGCCAGATCAGGTTGATCGCGCCCGCAATGGCCATCACGTAATAGCCTGCCAGCGCGACCACCGCTGCCGGCACGTGAATATAGATAATGCGGTAGCTGTTGCCCTGGCGAAAATCAGGCGAGGTAAACAGCAGGCCCCAGATCGCGCCTGCGGCCAGCGCGACCAGGGTCATTGGCAACAGCCAGCGCAGAATTGAACCGGAGATCGCGTAGAGCCAGGGCGGTGACCCCAGCTTGTGAAAGAAGGACCACATAGCAGCGCCGATTATACAGTGCGCGGAGCGCCGGACAACTGAAACCGCACGCCCCGGCGTCGACTACTAGGCATCGGTACTGATGCGCAGAGCCGCGGCAATCGCCAGCGGCGCGAGTGCGATGCCGAGCGAGAGCATGGCCCCTAGAATTGCGAGATAGGATGCCGCCGGAAAACCATTGGCCGCGGCCTGCACGGCCGCGCTGCCGAAAATGAGCACCGGAGTATACAGCGGCAGAATCAGCAGGGATATCAGCATGCCACCGCGCTTCAGCCCGACGGTAAGGGCGGCGCCAATGCAGCCCAGCAGGCTCAGCACCGCCGTACCCAGCAAGAGACCGGCCACCAGCGTGCCGATAGCCGCTACCGGCAGGTTCAGCATCAGGGCGAAAACCGGCGAAGCCAGCCCCAACAGGCAGCCGGTGACAAGCCAGTGAGCGCCGACATAGGCCAGCACGGAAAGATACAGAGGCTGCGGCGACAACAGCAGTTGCTCCAGACTACCATCGTCGAAATCGCTGCGGAAAACACCGTCGCAGGTGAGGAGGCTCGCCAGCAGCGCCACGATCCACAGCGCCCCCGGCGCGAACTCGGCGAGACGCTCCGGCGCCGGACCGATGCCCAGCGGAAACAGCGCGACCACGACGGCGAAAAACAGCAGTGGATTGCTGATCTCTACGGGACGCCTGAAGGCCAGTACCAGCTGGCGGCGCACCAGCCTGAGGCAGAATCTGCTGGCAGAGAGACTGCTCACTGGATCGCACCTGAAGGCAGGGTGAGCTGGCACACGGGACAGGCGACAGCGAGCGGCTGGTGGGAAGTGAGCAACACGGCGCCGCCGTTGGCGACATGCGCTTCGAGCAGTGTCTCAAGTGCCGCGATGCCCTGCCTGTCAATTGCCGTGAACGGCTCATCGAGCAACCACAGTGGCGCGCTGGAAAGATACAGGCGCGCCAGGTTTACCCGCCTGTGCTGGCCTGCCGACAGCGTGTGACTCGGCACATCCTCGTAACCATGCAGACCGACACTGGCGAGCGCGGATTCGATCTGGGGCGCCCCGTACTCGCACTCGCCAGCAACGTGCCAGGCAAGATTTTCACGCGGCGTGAGCAGGCCTTTCACGGCACTCTGATGCCCGAGATAAAGCGGCGGGCAGGCACGCGTTACGCCACCCTCGAACCCATAGCGCGAAAGTCCCGCGAGAATTCGCAACAGGCTTGTTTTACCCGAGCCGTTCGCACCGACTATCTGCCACAGTTCACCGGGACAGACTTCGAAGGACAGGTCGGTGAAAAGCTGCCGCGCACCGCGTTCCAGCGACAGCAGTTTTGCCGCCAGCAGCGGGACGCTGGCGGACACTAGAGATTGACTACCTGGATGGCCGGCACGTGCAATGACTCATCGCGCTCGATACGCAGGCCCTCGAAATCAAACAGGCGCCGGTCCGCGAGTTGCGATGGCGCAACATTGCTGATGCTGCGGAAGATGGTTTCCGTGCGACCCGGGTACTCTCGCTCCCACTGCGCCAGCATCTGCTTCACCTGCACCCGTTGCAGGTTGTCCTGTGAACCACAGAGATTGCAGGGGATGATCGGAAATTCCCGATACTCGGCAAAGCGCGCCAGATCGCGCTCACGACAATAGGCCATCGGCCGGATCACCACGTTGTGCCGGTCGTCACTCAGCAGCTTGGGTGGCATGGCCTTCAGCTTGCCGCCAAAGAACATATTCAGGAACAGCGTCTCTACAATGTCATCGCGATGGTGCCCGAGTGCAATTTTGGTTGCCCCGATTTCGCAGGCAAAACCATACAGGCTGCCGCGCCGCAAGCGCGAGCAGAGCCCGCAGGTTGTCTTACCCTCGGGCACGACTTCTTTCACGATGCTGTAGGTGTCCTTTTCGAGGATATGGAATGGCACATCCTGCTGCGCGAGATACTCCGGCAGCACCTCTTCGGGGAAACCCGGCTGCTTCTGGTCAAGGTTTACCGCCACCAGTTCAAAATTCACCGGCGCGCTCCTGCGCAGGTTCAGCAGCACATCCAGCATGGCATAGGAATCCTTGCCGCCAGATACGCACACCATGACCTTGTCGCCCGACTCGATCATGTTGTAGTCGGCAATGGCGTTGCCCACATTGCGACGCAGCCGCTTTTGCAGCTTGTTGAATTCGGTTTTTTCCTTGCGGGAGAGTTCGCGCACTGGTGTAGCCATAGGTGTCTGCTTCACCGCGTAGTTTACTGGCGGCCGTGGCATGGCGTCCATCCCGCCACCTCCCTTGTATTTTGCTGGCGAAGCCATGAAAATGACCGCCCCTGATTCAGCCATTCCCACTGTCAACGAGGAACACACCCGATGAAAGCACCCGTCCGAGTGACCGTCACTGGCGCCGCTGGCCAGATCGGCTATGCGCTGCTGTTTCGCATCGCCTCCGGCTCCATGTTGGGCGACGACCAGCCGGTTGTGCTGCAGTTGCTGGATATCACGCCAGCGATGGAGGCGCTTGAGGGCGTGCGCATGGAGCTTGAGGACTGCGCGTTTCCCCTGCTTTCAGGCATCGTCTGTACCGACGACCCGAACGTGGCCTTCAAGGATGCGGACTTCGCGTTACTGGTTGGCGCCCGCCCCCGCGGGCCGGGCATGGAGCGCAAGGACCTGCTGGAAGCCAACGCGGCAATCTTCTCGGTACAGGGCCAGGCGATCAACGAACATGCCAGTCGCAATATCCGCGTGCTGGTGGTGGGCAACCCGGCGAACACCAACGCGCTGATCACCCAGCGCAACGCGCCGGATATTCCGGCACGTAATTTCACTGCCATGACACGCCTGGATCACAATCGCGCAAAAACCCAGATTGCGCTGAAAACCGGCACAACGGTGAACGATGTGCAGCGCATGACAATCTGGGGCAACCACTCAGCCACCCAGTACCCGGATCTGTTCCATGCCACCGTACAGGGCAAGCCCGCAATCGAACTGGTGGATCAGGAATGGTACGAGGAGACCTTCATTCCCGTTGTACAACAGCGCGGCGCCGCGATCATCAAGGCACGAGGCGCTTCCTCGGCCGCCTCGGCCGCCAACGCGGCGATCGATCACATGCGCAGCTGGGCGCTGGGCACCCAGGGTGACGACTGGGTCTCCATGGGCGTTTACGCCGATGGCTCGTACGATATCGAGCCGGGCCTGATCTATTCCTTCCCGACCCGCTGTGAAGGCGGTGAATGGCGCATTGTGCAGGAGCTTGAAATCGACGAGTTCAGTCGCGCCAAGATGCTCGCCACGGAACAGGAACTGCAGGAGGAACGGGACGCGGTAAAGCACCTGCTACCGTGAGCCACTTGCCCTCACCCACACTGTCTGCGGCCGGGTCCGACAATGCCTGATGCCGCAGGCCAGAAGGCCTATCATCACGGCAACCTGCGCGCCGAGCTCCTCGACACCGCGGTCGAGCAACTGCGTGAGGTCGGCGCGGAGGATCTCAGCCTGCGCGCACTGGCGCGGTCGATCGGGGTATCGCAAACCGCCCCTTACCGCCATTTCGCCGACAAGAACGAGTTGCTGGCCGCCATGGCGACGCGCGGCTATCGTGAACTCCTGCGCACATTGATCAAGGCCGGAGAGGCGAGTGGCGACTGCCCGCGCGAGAGACTGCTGGCATTCGCGCACGCGTATATCGACTACGCCGCGGCCAATCCGCAGCTCTTCAAGCTGATGTTCGGCCCGGTGGTTCAACCCAGCGATCGCCACCCCGAATTGCGCCAGGCCAGTCGCGATACACTCAAGCTGGTGCAGGATATTCTGCAAACGGGGCTGGCCCGGGGCATATTCCGCGATGTGGACGACGTTGCCTACCTGGCCAACGTGGCTTGGTCGAGTATTTACGGGCTCGCAACCCTGCGGGTCGACGCGCCGGCCCTGTTCGAACGTCACATCGCCCTGCAACGCCAGGTCGACCTGGGTGTTCAGATATTCCTCGACGGCATTTGCCTCCCGGTGGCAGAACGCAACTGATTCCGCTCCCTCCGGGCGAGCCGCTCCCGCTCGCTCTGCGGGAAATCCTCCGGGCTACAATTGCCGCAATACCGCAACCGGCGGCACCGATACCACCGTGCGACAGCTATACACTCCCAGCGCCGCGATAATCAGCATTGCAAACACGATACCCAGGGGCCACATCCACGGTGAGGCCACATACTGCATGTCCATGGCCTGCGTCTGCAGCACCAACACCGATAACTCGGCCCCGGCTACGGCAAGAATGCCTGCAAACAGGCCGAGCGCCGCAAACTCGATCAGCAGACCGCCCAGCAGTAGCCGCCTGCGTGCACCGAGCGCACGCAGTATGGCGCTCTCCTGCATGCGCGCATCCACGCTGGCCTGCACCCCGGCGATCAACACCAGCGCGCCCGCCGCAAGAATAACGCCAAGCACCAGCTCGATCGCGCCTGACACCTGATCGATGATGGTGCGTATCTGCTCGATTACCACATCCATCTCAATCACGGTTACCGTGGGAAATTCGCGGATAAAGCGATTGAGATAGCCTTTGTCTCCGGCGTCGAGATGAAAACTGGTCATGAATGTGGTCGGGTAACCCGCCAGCGTGGCGGGGGGAAAGACCAGAAAGAAGTTTGGCTGCATGGACTGCCAGTCGAGCCGGCGGATACTCCCTACCGTGACTTCCAGCTCTTCGGAGCCGATCAGAAAGCCCATGCGATCGCCCACCTGCACCTCCAGATAGCCGGCGTAGCCCTCCTCCAGCGATACCAGTTTTTCCTCGCTACCCGGCTGCCACCACTGCCCGGCGAGAAGTTCGTTGCCCGGAGGCAGGGTTTCGGACCAGGTGAAATTCGACTCTCGCTGCCGCCGCTCTAGCGTGGGATCATCTGATTGCGGCAATTCTTCGCCGTTCACCGACATAATGCGCCCCCGAATCATCGGATACAGCGGCTCGCTGCGGATGTTCGCCGCTCGCAGAGAGGTGGCGACAGCATCCACATCCTCCGGCGCGATGTTGATCATGAAGTGGTTCGGCACGTCTGCCGGGAGCTGGGTCTGCCACTCGTCGAGCAGCGAAGTGCGCACCAGCAGCAGCACCAGCACCAGCATGATTGCCATGGCAAATATCACTACCTGCAGTGCGTTGGCGGCACCGCGCCGCTGTAGGCCGGCGAGCGCCAGACGCCAGACGCTCCCCGCGCTCATGCCCACCAGACGTCCGCCACGCAGCAGACAGAAGGCCAGCACCAGGCCGAGAGCCACCGTCAGTGCCAGCCCGGCCAGCACCGCGAGCGTGAGGCGCCAGTCCTGGCTGTACCACCACATCAGCGCGGCTACCGCGACCAGACCAATCAGGTAATCCGTCACGCTGCGCCTGTTCTCCAGTGGCAGGTCCCGGCGCAGCACCCGCAGCGGGCTGGTCTGACCGAGCCTGCGCAGGGGCGGCCAGGCGAAACTCAGCAGGCACACCAGTGAGGTCGCACCGCCTATCAGGTAAGGACGCGGGCCGCTGGGGCCCGGCTGCAGCGGCAATTGTTCGGCAAACAGCTGGAAAAACACCGCCTGCATGCCCCAGCCCAAAGCACATCCCGCCAGCGTCGCGAGCACGCCGAGTAGCGCGAGACTAGTGCCGTAGAGCCGATCGATTCGGCCCTGGGTCGCTCCGAGACTCTTGAGAATGGCCACGTAGTCCATATGCCGTTCACTGAACCGGCGCGCCGCCAGCGCCACCGCAACCCCGGCGAGCACCACGGCGAGGCTGCCCGCCAACAACAGGAAGCTTTCCGCGCGTTCCAGCGCGCTGCCCACCTCGGGCTGCCCGTTCTCCAGCGTCAACACGCGCTGACCATCGGCAAGCTGCGTTTGCAGCCAGCTGTCAAACCCGGCCAGTGTCCCGGCATCGCCGGCATACAACTGCCTGTACTCCACACGACTGCCCGGTTGCACAACGCCGGTGGCGGGAATATCGTCGTAGTGCATAAGCAGACGCGGACCATAGCCATAGAATGATGAGGCCTGGTCGGGTTCGGTGCGCGCTGCCGCCACAACCGCCAGTTCGGCCTCACCCACCATGACCGTATCGCCGATCGCGATCTCCAGCAGCGGAAACAACCGCGAATCCAGCCACACTTCGCCGCGGCCCGGGCCATGCGCCACCGTCTCGGCCTCGCCAAAAGCCGCGCGGCTGACGGTCAGCTCGCCGCGCAGTGGGTACGTATCGCTGACCGCCCGGACAGAGGCCAGCGACATGGCGTCCTCGCCGGCATACACCATGGAGGGGAACATCAGTGTTTGTGCGCTGGCGAGTCCCCGCTCAGCCGCTTGTGCAAGCCATTCGGCAGGCGGCGCGCGCGGAGAACTCACCACGAGATCGGCCGCCAGGAAGCGATGACTCTCCTGCTCCAGGGCGGCTTGCAAGCGGGTGGTAAAGGCGCTGATGCCCGAGACGAGACCGACAGCCAGAACCAGCGCCATGACCAGTACGCCGAGTTCGCCGCCACGCCAGTCTCGCGCCAGCATCCGCGTGGCGGTCATGGACATGCGGCGGTCTCCACCAGCGCACCCGCTTCGAGCTGAAAACGGCGTTCACAACGGTCGGCCAAGGGCTGGTCGTGGGTCACCAGGATCAGGGTTGTCTGTTCCTGTCGATTGAGTTCAAACAGCAGGTCGATCACCTGCGCCCCGGTGCGGGTGTCCAGATTGCCGGTGGGCTCATCGGCGAACAATATCGCCGGACGCGAGGCGAAGGCGCGGGCTATGGCCACGCGCTGCTGTTCACCGCCCGACAACTGGCGGGGATAATGCTGCAATCGCTCGCCCAGCCCCACGCGAGCGAGATACTGTTCGGCGAGTGCTCGCGCGTCGTCGTGACGGTTGAGTTCGAGCGGTAGCATGACGTTTTCCAGCGCGGTTAGCGCGGGCAGCAACTGAAACGACTGGAACACAAAGCCCACCTTACTCGCCCGAAACCGGGCGCGACCATCCTCGTCGAGTGCGGTGATATTCACACCGTCGATTTCCACATAGCCACCGCTGGCCTCGTCGAGTCCCGCGAGCAGCCCCAGCAGCGTGGATTTCCCCGACCCGGAGGCGCCGACAATGGCCACCGACTCACCCGACTTGATTTCCAGGGTGATCCCTTTCAGTATTTCCAGCTCGGTGCCCGCCATGGGCACACGCTTCTGGAGATTCTCGGCCTTGATCATGCAGCGTATCCTCTACCGCCTCATACGTTATCCACTCGCCATCGGATGCCTGCTATTTTCCGTGGCCGTCACCACCGAGGCAGAAGAGCGAACGATTCTGTTGCTGGGCGATAGTATCAGCGCAGCCTACGGCATGTCTCTCGAACAGGGCTGGGTCTCACTGTTGCAGGAACAACTCGCCAGCACAGAGCACTCAGCCCGGATCGTGAATGCCAGTATCAGCGGCGAGACCAGCGACGGTGGCGTGCGCCGTCTGCCCGCGCTGTTGGAAAAGCACAGGCCTGATCTGCTGTTGATTCAGCTGGGTGGCAACGATGGGCTGCGCGGTTTCCCGCTCTCCAGGCTGCGCGAGAATCTCACGCAAATGGTCAGGGCAGCGCAAACCGCCGGCGCGCGCGTGCTGTTACTGCCGATGGAGATACCACCGAACTACGGCGCACGCTATACCAGTGAATTCCGGGAGACTTTTGTTGCGGTTGCACGCGAGACAGGCGCCACGCTTGCGCCTTTCATCCTGGCGGCCTTCGCCACTGACCCCTCGATGATGCAGGAAGACGGCATCCACCCCAGAAGCGAGGCGCAACCACTTATAGTGAAGGAAGTTATGCCGAATATTCTCAGGATGCTGGACACACC
>TARA_R110002073_G_scaffold64044_1_pt1 | contig 12526 bp, 15 predicted proteins | sample TARA_R110002073 | Tara Oceans TARA_R110002073 (sample SAMEA4397174) | marine metagenome | biome: Polar Biome; feature: [DCM] deep chlorophyll maximum layer (ENVO:01000326); material: water (ENVO:00002006), including particulate matter (ENVO:01000060) such as... | depth 40 m
TATGCTTGGTGTACCGTTTATAAATTTTGACATCAAACCGCAACATCGCCATGGTGTCGATCACGGAAAACATAGGCTAGGATTTGATTTCTTATATGAAAAAGACCACTGTATTACGTTGAAAAAAACTTCTACCATGTCAGACTTTGCTTCTTCAATCAGTAGTCTTGCTGGCAAAGATTGGTCCGATTCTTTTTCGAAGACAAGAAAGAAATATTTGTTCGAAGGCAATAGTAGCGAGAGAATACTTGATTATTTGGAGAAATCTTGAAAATAGCAGCAATTATACCCGCTCGTGGAGGCTCTACAAGGCTTAAAAGAAAGAATATATATCCAGTATGGGGCGCCCCCATGTTAAGTTGGTCAGTTAAAGCATGCCAAGCTTCGAAGCACATAACTGATATATATGTCTCTACCGAAGATGAAGAAATCTTGAAAGTTGCAGAAGAGTGTGGCGCAAAAGCAATAAAGAGACCGCCAGAGTTGGCAGATAATTTTACATTTAAACAATATGCTATAATTCATGCCGTTGAGAGCTTGACATATAAGCCAGATTATGTTATATCTATACAGGCGAATTCTCCAGAGATGAGTGCCATAGACTTGGATAAAGCCATAGAAAAGATTATTACGCACGACAGGAATGAGATATTTTCTGTAAATCCAGAATTAATTCAAAACGCCGCGTTTAGAATAATGAAGTATGATTATGTATTTCAAGAGACTATTAGTACTCGAAGCGGAGTTTATGTTACCGATTATGTTGATGTACATTCCTTAGAAGATGTTCAGAACTTGGAAGACAATAAAAAACCAAGCGACCACTATGACAATGTTTAATGTTCCAAATAAAGTGCTAGTTATCGTTGCACACCAAGATGATGAAACAATTGGTTGCGGAGGAACTATAAGGAAGTGGTCAGATTCTGGATCCAAGATTCACGTAGTCTTTGTCACGAACGGAAGCACTGGAATTTCTCAAGATAGTAAGGCACTTAGTAAAAAAAATATAGAGTCCATAAGAATGAAAGAAGCAAAGACAGCCGCTAGCGTTTTAGGAATCGAAACTGTGTCTACTTTAGGAGTAGAATGTCAGTGCGTATCAGATAGACAAGATTTGTTTCACAGCGTTATTTCAGAAATAAGAAAAGTAAAGCCCAATATAGTCATAACACATCATAGTGGTGACAAGCATCGAGACCACAAAAATGTCTCTGCAATTGTAAAAGAGGCATGCTGGAAAGCGAACGAAAATATCCACAAGGAACTCGGTCCGCCCCATAAAATAGATGATCTGTGGGCGGCAGAAGTCGTAGATATTCTACCAGAAGTTGATTTTGTTGTAGACATAACAGAAACCTATGAGCATAAATTAGCCGCCATGGACATATATCTGTCACAACATGGTGTTGTTGAGGGGGTATTTGATAATATTTCTGGCTTATCAAAAATCAGAGGATATTCTATAGGCAAGAAGCGTGGCGAAGCGTTCGCAAGAATTTCCAATATCCCAATATCTTGTTGAGTTTAAAATGAAGAGTATAGCTATCACATCGAATCACCCTAGACACATATCTTTTATTGAGCATATCTCCGCCGCGGCAGGAATAGAAAAGGTCTTTGTCGAGGAAAAACCTGCCGGAGAAGAAAGGTTCACCGCTAGAGAAAAGGAATTTTTTAAAGACTGCAAGATGCCAACAAATATTTCCTTGTTTAAGTGTAAAAAAGGTGAAATAAATTCCGCAAGAATAAAGAAGATAATAAAAGAAGAAAAGCCAGATTTTATATTTACTTTCGGGTGCAGCCTGTTGGACTCTGAGCTTGTCGATATACCTTCAAAGAGCTGTGTAAACATCCATACAGGCCTAGTTCAGTATCACCGAGGCACAGATAGCAGTTACTGGTCTATACACGAAGAAAGGCCGGATAGGATAGGTGCTACGGTTCACGTGATAAATAATACAATCGACGCCGGCGCAGTTTTAGTTCAGAGCAACACAAGAGGCATTTCTAAAGATGATAATGCGGATGTTGTGTTTTTTAAGACTTGCGTTACTGGTTTTAAGATGTTAAAAGATAACATGAAAAATATACTTGATGAAAAAATAGAAAACAAAAAGCTAGAAAAAAAAGGAAGGCTATATCAAATAAAAGATATGACCAAAGATATAAGAGAAGAAATAGAAATAAAAACTTTAAGAGTATTGATGAGGAGATACAATGTTTAATAAAAGAGATAAAATATTAATAGTTTCAGAAATTCACCCGCAGCACGGTGCAGATATGTCGATGCTGAAAACTTATATAATGCAATCTAAAATGTATGGCGCTGACGCAGTAAAGGTACAACTTTATACTTCTCAGACTTTATTTGGGGACGACAGAAAGAAGCACATGGAAATAAGCTTTGATGAGTTGAATGAAATTAAAGAATATGCAGATCTTCTTAATATTGATATTTTTGCTTCTGTATTTGATGAGGAAAAGCTTGAGTGGTGTGAGTCCTTGGGCTTTAAGTATCATAAGATTGCTAGTAAAATGGTAAAAGACGAAAGTTTGTGTAAAAAGATTATTGCCACTGGAAAGCCTACGATGATATCAACCAGAGAGGGTCGACCATATGAGGCTGAAAATTTAACTTATCTATATTGCGTACCAGAATACCCAACTATGCTTTGCGACTTGGATATCCCTAAGACCTTCAGTAAAGATGAATACTATGGCTATAGCGATCACTCTCTTGGCTTGACTGCCTGTAAGGTTGCTATATCACGCGGAGCTAAAATTATTGAGAAACACTTTACGATTTCCAAAAATATTCAACACCCAACAGAAAGGGGCCACTTAGGCGGAATGACTTTTGAGGATTTGCTGGAACTTAGAAGGTTTGCAAATGAATATGTGTTGTTAAAATGATTATAAACAGAGGAAGATCTAAATTTAGAATTGTTATTGAGCCAAGCAAGTATTATACGTGCATAGGGGAGTCAATATATTCATATGAAAAACAATATATGCATTTAGATGAGCACAGCAGGGTGCTATTTAAAACTAAAGATTTTGATGTTGGTTTGATATCTGGATCTACAATAGAGGATGTTTCATTCGAGGATTTGTTTTTAGACATGTCCTCGGAATCAGAATATTCATGTGAAAAAATTGATGTTGAAGGGGTACTTAAACGCTCGCCTAAGCCTCTTATAGTTGTAGGGGGCGCCGGCCGTTCCGGAACCACACTTCTGCTTTCAATACTTGGCTCCCATAGCTCAGTTCATGCGTTCGATGAAGAACTTTACTGCTTTTATCCGAATCCACCAAGAATCCGAAAACTTATTAACGCTATCGACGATTCAGGCGAAAAAGACAAGAGGTGGTGCGAAAAAACACCAAAAAACGTAAAAATCTTTGGAAATTTGTTGCACACATTCGAAAAACATGTTAAGTTAATACATGTGATAAGGGATGGAAGAGATGTTATAACTTCCGTTCATCCCGCCCACACAGGGAGATACTGGGTGTCAACTGAAAGATGGATCGAAGATGTTGAGGCTGGCTTGGAGCATGGCGAAAATGTATATCGTGTTAAGTATGAGGATATTGTTTTGAATACCGAAAAGACTCTCCGTAGTTTGTGTAAATTTATCGAAGAACCGTTTGAAGAAGAAATGATGAATTACGCCTTAAAAACTTCTGTCGCCAATAATATTGCATGGGAAAACGCTGCGCAACCAATACATTCTACAAATATAGGTAAATGGAAGAGCCCAGAACATGCAAAAGTTATTGAGGAATTCATGAATAACGAGAAAGCAGTTAGTCTACTAAAAAAGCTGGGATATAAAGCATGATCAATCCAGATGTATCAATTATTATAACAAACTACAATTATGGCAAGTACTTGCCACGATGCCTAAGAAGCTGCCTATCTCAAAAAAATGTAAATTGCGAGGTTATTGTCGTTGATGATTGTAGCACAGACATGTCGACAGAAGCAGTAAAGCCCTTTTTGGATGATATTAAATTTATACAAACACCATCAAACGTCGGTGTTGCCGCGGCATCTAACATTGGCATGAGGGCTGCTAAAGGACAGTTTGTAATAAGGGTTGATGCAGACGATTATGTCAATGCAGACATGTGCTTTATTATGATGAAGTATTTATTGGCAAATCACGATGCATTCTGCGTTTCTTGTGATTATGTTTTGGTGGATGAGCACGAAAATATGTTGGAGAGAAAATATGCAGAACGGGATAACGTCTCTTGCGGAATAATGTATCGCCGCGATCTTTTACTGGAGGCCGGAGGCTACAACCCAGAGATGAGACATAGAGAGGAAGAAGAGCTTAGAAAAAGACTGGGAGAATTCTACAACATTCACCATCTTAGGATGCCTTTCTACAGATATAGAATGCATAACAATAATAAAACAAAAGAACCTGAATATCAGGATTGGAGAATATAAATGGCTAGATGTTTTGTAACGGGACACAAAGGATATATTGGGTCTCGTCTTTATAAAGAATTAGTGGCGCAAGGCCACGATGTTAGAGGAATTGACCTTAACATAAACTCAAAAATTATGATGCCAGGTGATGAAGACATACTTGAAGGATTGGGTCAATACGAAGACTTTGCTCCTGAGTACATCTTTCATATGGCATGCATACCTAGGGTTGCTTACAGTGTTGAACAACCAGTGCATACGATGATAAACAATGTAATATCAACTAGTATAGTTCTGGACTTTGCTAGAAAGGTTGGCGCAAAGAGAGTCATTTATTCTGGCTCTTCGTCTGTTGTCGGAAATGGAGATGGCCCAGCTAGCCCGTATGGCTTGCAGAAGTTTGTTTCAGAATTAGAAACTAAACTATATTCAGAATTGTATGGCGTGGACACTGTTACCCTACGCTATTTTAATGTTTATTCTCCTTGCCAAAAGGCTAGTGGTCCATATGCGACTGCTATCGCTAACTTTATGGAGTTCATTCGCAAAGAAAAGAATCCATTTATTACCGGAAACGGCGAACAAAAAAGGGATATGTCTCACTTGGAAGATGTTGTGTCTGCAAATATTTTTGCCATGGAACATGATGGAAAGTTTGGCGGAAAGCACTACGATGTCGGAACTGGAGAAAATATTTCTTTAAATGAGATTAAGGACATTGTACTTGAATTTTTCGAAAATGTTGAGTTTCAATACATTGAAGATAGAGAAGGAGATGTTTTCTTAACTAAAGCAAATATGGAGCCACTAAAAGAGCTTGGTTGGGCGCCCAAAAGAAACGTTAGAGAGGGAATTAGAGAATGTTTTAAATTATTAAAAAAAGAATCGGGTCCTGACTTTAAGCGGGGGCAAGAATGAGCAAGATTAATATCGGCATCATTGGCTTTGGTTTTGTGGGTTCTTCCGTAGCCTATGGCTTCTCACCTCAGACTGGCTTTGACGGCGCCACAATAAGAATATATGACAAGGACAAAAGCAGATCCACTCACTCTTTAGGAGATGTGCTGGATAACTCTGATTTTATTTTCTTGTCTGTGCCAACCCCATCCAATTCTGATGGGACTATAAATATATCTATCCTACATGATGTGTTGGGGGAAATATCCAGTCACGGAACAAAAGATGGTTGTATCGTTTTGGTAAGATCTACAATTACTCCAGGCACAACAAGAAGTTTTCAGGAGAAATATCAGAACATAACATTTGTTTTCAATCCAGAGTTTTTGACTGAAAGATCTGCAAAGTTTGATTTTATTAATCAGTCGAGGTTTATTCTTGGTGGAGAGCCGGAAAACACAAAAAAGGTTTCCGAGTTGTTTAAGAAAAGATTTGGAAACTCTACTCCAACAATTGAGACGAACTTTGAAACTGCTGAGTTTATTAAATATATGAATAACTGCTATTATGCTACTAAGGTTTCATTTATGAATGAGATGCGTTTAATAGCAGACAATAGTAATGTTGACTGGGCCGCTGCCGTCGACGGCTTCGTAAGGGATGGTCGAATCGGACACTCTCATTTATCAGTGCCAGGCCCAGATGGGAAACGCGGCTTCGGAGGTAGTTGTTTTCCGAAAGATATACAAGCCTTAATGTCCTATGCGGGATCTATTGGCGTAAATACTAATGTTCTACAGGGAGCATGGGAAACAAACCTTGAAGTTAGACCAGATAAAGACTGGGAAAGACTAAAGGGAAGAGCAGTAAGCGAATAATTATTAATTTGACACACTTAAAAATATTAGGAGAAGATAATGTCAGAAAAAGCAAAAGAAATGTTAATGTCAGAGCAGGCAATGGGGGCCATCATGATGGCACTACAAAAATCATTAATGGAACAGAGTGATATTGTGCCGCTACTTAAAGGTTTTAAATTTAGGATGTCTGATACCGGACTTATGGTTATGAATCCACCAATTGTTAAATTTGGTATGGAAAATATTTCTAACGAGGAAGAAGAGTAAAGTATTGCCTAAATATGCTTACAAATGCAAAAAATGCGAAGTAATGTATGAAATTGTACATTCTATGCTATTAAAAGAGACTATCTGCAAAGAGTGCGGTGAGGAAGCTCTTATGAGAGTTGCCTCTACATCCTTTGCCTTAAAGAAGAAACAAAAACAAGAGCAAAAAGTGGGGAAGGTAGTGGACGATTTTATATCAGATGCCCGTGAATCAGTAAAAAGAGAAAAAAAAGAAATGCAAAAGGATTTTGAATGTTAACATTGTCTATTTTGTTATTTTTATCTTTTTTTGTAAATACTGTTTTGGTGTGGTATTTATTCGGAACAACAAAGAGGCTTTTGTTGGTTTCTAATAATATTTCTGATTTGGTTTCTGTGGTTTTTAACTATCGAAATCATCTCAAAACTGTGTACGAATTGGAGGCTTTTTATGGAGAGCCTACGCTTGAGACTCTATTAAAACATTCTGTTGCGCTATCTGAAGTACTTGAAGAGTTTGAGGATATATATTCTCTTTCTGTAGACGAAGAAGAACAAGAAGAAGAGGAGAATTTTGATGACGACGAATCAGTCACCAGTGAAGAAGAAGCGCCGCAGGCGCAAAAAATCCCCAGCAAGACTGTATTTTACTAAAGTACACGAAGATGCGATATTAAAATATGTGGCTTCCGATGACATAAAGGTACGCACAGAATTATATGTAAAATATTTAGGACCGGCCTTCGATGAAATGGTTGACAAGATTGTCTTTACTTATAAATTTACAACCCTGCCAAATATAGATTCTCTTAGGGATGAGTGCAAGATATGGCTTATTACTATTTTAGGAAAATACGATGCTAGCAAGGGGTCGAAAGCCTTTTCTTATTTTAGTGTTATTACGAAGAATTGGTTTATACACAAAGTAAAACAGAGAGGAAAGCGCGTCCGGACAGAGATTGAATTAAGTAATATGCCAAAAGATTTAGAGCTTGAATATACTTCAACGCACAATCCTTACTCAAAAGATAGAGAAAGAGAAGAGTTTAAAAATTTCTTAATGAAAGAAATAGAGTCGTGGGAGCACGACAAAATGAAGGAAAATGAAGAAAAGGTCTTAAATGCCATAAAGATTTTGTTTGATAGTGCCGATGATATAGAAATTTTTAATAAAAAAGCTATTTACTTATATCTGAGAGAAATAACTGGACTTAACACAAAACAAGTTGTTAATAACTTGAATAGAATGAAAGGAAGGTATAGGATATTCAGAGAAAAATGGGATGAAGGCGAAATTTAAATGAAAGACTTAGAGCACTATCTAGATGAGGCAGTAAAAAATATACAGGACGACAGGGAAGTTACAAAAGAACTACTTGATGATGTTATGAGATATTTGTCCAAATCAGAAGAAAGACATAGAGAAGTAGGGCCCGTTGCGGCTAAATATGTTGAAACATTGCAGCGCTCAAACGAACAACTGGTTAAGGTCTCAACGCTTATTCACAAGCAAAGCGCCGGCAAAACCGGACTAAGTGACGAAGATAAGAACGAAATATTTGACATCTTGCAGGATAACAGCAAAACAGGAGAATAAAATAAATGGCAGAAACCATAATTATACCTCAAAAAACTCCTATTGGTGATTTAAACTCACTATATCAAAGTAATAACTTTACGCCAGTTGATTATCAGACTCAAAATAGTATTTATTTTCTTCGTACTGCTATTCAACAGTTCTATGAGCAGCAAGAACTTAGAAGACATGATGGAAGTTGGCATGCCTACTGCCTAGATGCTAAAATAAGTTATGTTCCCAGTTCAACAGAATATTCTATCAATTCTCAATTAGGCGAAACTAAGGCCTGCTTATTGGTTAAAGCTAGAATACCGGAGATAGATGCCGGCATCCCATTCCCGCAGGCATATGGTATTTTTTCACAATTAACTAGAGTTATAAGAAGGCAAATATCTATGCATCGAACATTTTATGCATATGCCCCGTTCAAAGATATTCCAAAAAATGGAGACACAATAGTGGTTGATTTTGAAGGGGGAGACTACACCACAGGAAAGGGAATATATAAAGGAATAAAAGAAGATACAAATTCTATTATACCAGATTCTAGTGATGTACAGGTGGGCTCTGGAAAGTTAACAAATTTATTTCAAGACCCAAAGCATGCGTCAGATATTAAGTTTCTCGAAAACCATTATCAGGCATCAGAAGCAGAAGAACACATGGCCTTTATTGAGTCTTTGGCCGCAGATGCCAGACTGTTGCCAATTGTTGTTAATGCAATATTATCTAAGTAGGAGTATCTTAAGTGAGTACAGGCGAACTATACCAACCAAATAGAGACGAAGAAGGCTTATCGCAAGGAGTGACGGATACCTACTCTTCTAGTACGCAAGGAGATCAAGGTGTTTATGAGCGCGGCCTAAACTGTTCAAACAGCCCAGAGCTAATTACTGTCTATGATCGCGCTCCTTGTGAGCACGTAGTAAGTAAAAAAGATGCATATATTGTGCTAGGCAGAGACAGGACAGCCAGTAAGGCATCCGGATATGGTGGTTCCGGACAAACTGGCGCACACATGATCGACATGGTGGTTGGCAGAAACCAAAGACTCAAAGGCAACCCAAGCTTTATGAAAGATGCTGCAAGAATATATATAAGCCAAAAAACAGACTCTGATTTAAACTTTGAATGTTCTGAGGGACATGTTGGTTTATCAAAGCAGCGTTCTGGAATCGGAATGATGGCCGACGATGTTCGTATCTCGGCTCGCAAAGGAATTAAACTAATCACTCACGGAAGAGGTACGGAAAACTCTCTTGGCGTTAAGGAAGAAACGACAGTCGGCATTGATTTAATAGGCGGAAATCAGGGCGCTGCAACAGATGTAGAGGCTGTGCAAGATCCATCCGGCCTGTTCCCTATATCTAAAGAAGTGCCAACCATGCAAGGAATAGCAAAAAGTGTACAAACTGCATATGCTATAAAAAATCTGGTAGATATTGTAAATAATCTAGCAGCTGTGCTAGAAAACTTTCTCTTATATCAGCAAGCAATTAATACAATTGTTTCTACTGGGATGTCTGCTAATGTTTCTCCTCCGGTAACCGGCTTCGTAAGCATACCTCTTACTGTTGCGGGCGCAGCAATGATGGCCCCATCAACTGCAATAGGTACCCTTTGTCAAGGCCCTATGAAGGCTTTTAGGGCCAATACAAACTCATACATGAATAATCATCTTGAAAATGGCTCCCCATATTGGATTGGTAGCCGCTTTAATTACACAAATTAGGAACATTATTTAATGGCATACGATGCATCATATTTTAAAACTCTAGCAAAAAATATCATCAGAGAGCTTAAGTTTGGACTGGATCCAGATAATGTTTATGAGGAATCTCCAACTGGCTTAAGTGACGGTGTGTATTTTTTAAATGGACAATATTATGATAGAAACGGCGCACCAGCCGTAGGCTCAACCTCCACGCAGCATGTTTTTGAGGTTGTAGATTTTAACGTTGCAACTTGGCCGGATAAGGACGATTATTATGTAAATGCCTCCGGCTATATAACATTTCGAGATGCAACGGAATCTGCTGTCGGATCCGCGGAAGGATTTGCTGGCTTCCCAGATACAGTATTTTACGATCCTAGAAAAATGTTCGATAAAATGGATGCTAGCGTCACCGCTGATGATAGGGTCCAAAGAGCAAAGAAAATTGAATTTATGTCTATGCTGGTGGAGCAAGTTGTAAATGTCGACCAATCCGGAATTACAGCCTGTTTCAACGCCGGCTACCTTACAGATAATACTGCGACCCAAGTACATTTTGCAAACACAGAAGAGGTTGGGGTCTCAATAGGCTTTCTGGATAATTCAGATAACACACCGGGACAGGGCTCTCAGACTTGGGCCTTTAAATCGCCAACCGGTTGGTATCATGAGGGAGATCTTAGTTATTGGGACGACCTAGCTGGAGAAATTGGCTACTATGGTCCGATTGATCATTATATAGAATATGCCGGGACATCAGAGCATGGCCACGCAAAGAGCTCTGATATATTGGGATACGGCTCTGAAGTCGCAATAACTAGGGTATTCCCTTCTTTTGCTGACAAGCAATACGACATGGATCCTCAATATGGTACTTATCCAAGCTCTGTGCATACTATAGGTACTGGCCGGTTGATACATAACGGCTTACAGGATGTTGATCGCGAGAGCGACGACACTGGTGCTTTCCAATATCACACGTACTGGAATCAGTGGGAAGTAACCGCAGATTTTCCAAGCTTTCTTTTTTGGTTGGCGAACCTAATAGAGTTGCTGGATTTATCTTATGCAGATGTGCTTGAAGACTCCGGAATTCCAATTTTCTTTCGAGGAAAGTCATATATTGCAGCAACAGACGGCGCCGGCGGCTACCACAATATAGATTTTGACAAATGGCAACTCGGACAAGATCAGATAAATGATGTTGTGAATCTTGATATACCGGACGAACTTCGAGACTGGTGGAGTGATTTTTTTGAAAATGCAGAAGTACCGGTCCTGACAGCTCCTGGCACCCCATCACTTGGTGGCCCATCATACACGGACTCCAGCGCTTCAGAAGTTCCACATCTAATTGATATTGAGAGTTGCGAAATTGCAGTGGCGCCACTAGAAGATGAGTCCGCGGACTTGTGTCGAGTAGAGCCTTGTGCAGTTGTCCCAAACTGGACAATGCAAGATTCAGGCTATACGTTTTTCAACAAAAGAACATGCGAGTATTCGATTGTTTTGCACACTGAAGACCTTGGAATTCCAGAAGATACTTCCTCATATTTACTGGATGGCGTCAGGCAACTTCTAGAAAAATACAAGAAAGCCTTGTCTTTGACATATAAATTTTCTCCCATTGCAGAAACGGCCTTGGGCCCAACGGCGCTCGATGGATCTTCGTTTGAGTCAACGGAGTTAACAGAGAATATCTTGTTTGATGTCGATATGGTTAAAAATTATCTTAAAACAACAATATCAGAGTCATCACTACCGTCAATACCTAAAGATGGAGAGTATATTAGTACAGTGCCATACGAGCGCTCAAAACTATTAGTTATTATACCTGCGAATCTTTTTGATGCCATACCTAAAGAATATTCAAGCATAAGGGACGTAAAATCCGCCAGCTTCAGGGAGATGACCGCGGCAAACGAAACTATGGTAAGGCTTAAGGGTAAAGAAGTTTCGAAAATGACAGAGCAGGTGTCACGAGCGCTAAATATTTATGCTGTACAATATGCTGCTTGGATATTTACAGGTCAGAATTCAGGCACAGCTGACTTTGGAAATTTAAAACTATCAAGAGAATCTGATAATATTACTCTGTTTGGTGCTGAACTTTTACTTGTGTTGATAGAGCATGGCTTTGACTATAACTCAGCAGATTTTATAGATATAGTTTTTAATCCTGAGACATACGAAATATTATACATTAGCGCCGGCTCTGAGGGTTGTGCGTCTATAGTGCTGGATCAGAATATTTGGTCTTCAAGAATTGAAAGTTCTTTGTGGAATAACAAAAGAACACTGGCATATATACACAGGCTCCCAGATATGTGGAATGATGTTACTGCAAGGGAGCCACTGGCTTGGAGCGCCTTTATAGAGAAGTATACGGTTGATTTACTGTCGTCCGCAGAGCTAAACGCTTTGCTTCCGGAAACTTTTGAGTGTATTACAGAGGGCACTGCTTCTACCGACACACCGATATTTGATTTAGGCCCATTCAATGCAGTATTGGAAGGTATTGCGGCTGATCTTTTCTCTCTGCCGGAAGCATATGCCGACAAACTTAATAAAATGCTTTGTGAAGGCGAGGAATTTGAAAGACTAGATGAAGATTTAAATAGTTTTGAGGATCTCCTGAAAAGAGCAGGAGATGCTGCTTTAGGAGAATTCTTCGCCGGCGATCAACTGGCAGAAATGCTGCCCACAATAATAAAATACTTTCAGGGCGGAGGCAAACTTGGCGGCCTTTGGTCTGAGATATTAGATAAATATGGCTGGTGTGG
>TARA_R110002073_G_scaffold1987_2_pt1 | contig 12513 bp, 13 predicted proteins | sample TARA_R110002073 | Tara Oceans TARA_R110002073 (sample SAMEA4397174) | marine metagenome | biome: Polar Biome; feature: [DCM] deep chlorophyll maximum layer (ENVO:01000326); material: water (ENVO:00002006), including particulate matter (ENVO:01000060) such as... | depth 40 m
GAAAGATTGGTGCGACAGAAAAAATTTGGCGAGGCAGACAGGGGTTTTTAATGTTGCTATCCGCTCGGATGGGAGGTCACGTCTAGAGCGGGACTTTGGCGGTCTTGCTGAGCGGTTGGGGCCTGGACGTTCGGGGGACGCTAATAGCTGTGTGGGTCGAGTTTGACTTTGCCCCGGAATATCCAGTAAATCGTCACGGTGTAGCTGAGCACACAGGGGATTCCAATCGCGGCGAAGATCAACATCGTGCCAAGTGTTTGTTGGCTGCTGCGGGCATTGTCCAAGGTCACGCTGTAGGCGGGATCGATTGTCGAAAGCATGAAATTGGGAAAGATCGCGACGCTGAATAACGCCGCAAAAGCCAAAATCACCATCGACGACGTGAAAAATGCATAGCCGGGTTTCCCTAAATGCATCGCTCGCGGGATATTCATCACCGCCAACGCATTGAGTATCGGTACGACCCAAAGGATGGGATTCGCCGCGATGTTCTCTGTCGCATGGGGAACGTGCCACCATGTGGCCAGCGTCACGATGACATACAAACCCGCGAACACGTAGATCAAACGAGGGATCACGCCTCGCACGCGTGCTTGCAGCTCGTCTTCGGTTTTTAAATACAGATAGATCGCTCCGTGAAACGCAAAGAGTGAAACGGTTAACCCACCAACAAGCAGCGGATACCAATAGACTTGGCTTAACAGGCTGCCTTCGTACTTGTATTTTGGTCCCAGTTCCATCCCAGCCATGACATTCCCCGCGGCGATCCCTAGCAGCGCCGCCGCAGTCAACGAGGAGAGGAAAAATCCCGTGTCCCAAACCGATCGCCAGCGAGCCGAGTGGACTTTGGAGCGAAATTCGAGACTGACCGCGCGCCCGATCAAACAGGTCAACAACAAAAAGAATGCGGTGTAAAAACTGCTAAACACAGTCGCATAGGCGACGGGAAACGCCGCAAAAAGTGCTCCGCCAAAGGTGACCAACCAGACTTCGTTGCCGTCCCATAGCGGACCAATCGAATTCATCACCAAACGCCGCTCGCGGTCGTCTTTGGCAATGAACGGATGCAGGATCCCGACGCCGAGATCAAACCCGTCCAAGATCGCATAGCCGCAGAGCAGAACACCCAACAGCACAAACCAAGTAAACGTCAGCGTCTCATAACTCATCGCACCCCGTCCTCCATCAATCCGCCGCCTCGATTCGTACCTTGGTGGCTGATCACTTCGGATATCGATTCTTCGTTGTACTCGCCGCGGAGCCGACGTTTGTACCGCGTCAGTTCCTCGGGTGTTTCAGGGCCATGCTGAATTTTATGGTTCAGCACAAACACCCACACCGCAAACAACAACGAGTAAATGATGCCAAACAAAATGATTGAACCGAGCACTTGTTCGGCCGTCACTGATTCACTTAATCCATCCGCCGTTCGCAGGCCCATCATCTCGACACCTGATTGCACCGAGGGGTAGACGATCCAAGGTTGGCGGCCGACTTCGGCGGTAATCCAGCCGGCTTGGTTGGCGGTCATCGCTGCGACAGGCATCACGACGATTGTCCATAACAACCATCGCCGCTTCTCGAGCGAACCGCGGTACCACGACCAACACGCCAACGCGGCCACGACGATCATCATCGTTCCGATGCCGACCATCAAGTGAAACGTTTGAAACGGTAGCCACACCGGAGGCCGTTCGTCCTCGGGAATCTTGTCCATGCCCGGGACCGGTTTCATCGGATCGTTGTAAACCATCACACTCAATAGATACGGCAATTGGACGCCAAAATGCACCTTTTCGTTTTTGGCATCGGGCCATCCAAATAGGTACAGGCCGGTGGGCTCATCGGTGCTGTGGAAATGCGCCTCCATCGCAGCCAGCTTGGCTGGTTGAGTTTCTACCAATTTCTGAGCCGAGTCGTGGCCCGTCAACGCTGCCAATATTGTGAATAGTAGAGCCGTTGGCAGAGCGATTGACAGGCACCGCCGAGCGACGGCGAGATGGCGGTGCTTTAGCAAGTAGAACGAACACACCGATGCAACAAAAAATGCGCCCAAGACGAACGCGCCAATCAACGTATGAGTCAGCCGATCGACCGAGGACGGATTCAGCACCATTTGCCAAAAATCAGTCACCTCCGCTCTCGGCATCATCTCGCCTTGCACGTCATGCCAGACAATGTGATAGCCGGCAGGTGTTTGTTGCCAGCTGTTGGCAACGACGATCCAAACAGCACTGAACACCGATCCGAGAAACACCATCAGCGTGCTGAATAGGTGCATTTTCACGCAGACACGATCCCAGCCGAAGACCAGCACGGCTAGAAAGCCGCTTTCTAAAAAGAATGCGAATATCCCTTCGGCAGCCAAGGCGGAGCCGAATACGTCGCCGACAAACCGTGAATAGGCAGCCCAATTCGTGCCGAATTCGAACTCCATCACGATGCCAGTGGCGACTCCCATGGCAAAATTGACGGCAAACACGCGAGTCCAAAAACGGGCCGCCGCCTCCCACGCCGGTTCGCGTGTGCGAAAGTATCGCCACTCGCACAGGAACAGCTGCAGTCCCAATCCGATCGAAAGCGGAGGGAACAAGTAGTGGAACATGATCGTGAGCGCGAACTGCAGTCGGCTGAGTATTTCAACGTCCATCCCTTTTCCTTGTTCAGTCGAGGTCTCACTTATTGTCGCGTAAAGCAATCGTCCGCAAAGATGTGGCAGATGGACTCACCGTCTGCGTTATCGCAACGGCAACGCAAGCGAAGACCACCGCGTCACACGCGAGTTCTCATCGGTTTGGCGTCCTCACGCGTTGTCTCACATTGTATCGCAGCGGAAAACTTCGTGCACTTTCGCACAGTCGCTGTGACGCAACCGTGCGTTACGGATCATCTTTGTGGACTCAAAACGAAGAATTCCTTGACAATAAGGGATGGCATCCGAATTGCCATAACCTAGCACTGCAAGCGACGTTTGACGTGTCTTTGCAGGCACGCGATCGCATCCTCATTCGATGCCTACCGGAGTTCATCATGCGTGTATTACTAGCGAACGATTCTTCGCAACACTCCAAGGCGGCTGCCGACTACCTATTGTCGTTGCCGTTTCGCCGCCCGATCGATTTGGATATCGTGTCGGCGGTGGTGCCACCGATGATGATCGATTCGGGGACAATGTTAATGCCCACGGATCTGGGGTTATTCATTGACGAAGAGTGTGAAGCGGCGAAGCAACGCGTCGAGCAAACCGCGACGGGGTTAAGCGGCCCCGTTCATTCGTTACAGACTCATGTTCCTGTGGGATCGCCGTCGACCGAACTACTAAAGGTCGCCGAAGAGAGCGATGCGGATTTGATCGTCTTAGGCGCAGTCGGACATTCGGCCCTTGAGCGTGTATTGCTAGGCAGCATTTCCGATTATGTGGCGACGCACAGTGGTACGTCGACTTTGATCGTCCGTCCGCTGCGTGAATCAAGCGAAGCACCTGCGCTGCGTAAAATTGTCATCGCGTTATCGGGACGCCCCGAAGATCAACGGATGATCGATTGGCTGAAGCCGTTTAAATGGGCCGGCGGAATCGAAGTCCATTTGGTTCGGATTCTACATGTCAATTCGTTTTATCGACAAGACATTCGACAGAAAGCGTCCGAGTTTTGGACCGACTATTTGAAGCAAGCCAACGAGCACATGTTAAGTCTCGAGTCCGCGGTCCAAGAGATGGGACTAGACACCGAAACGCACTTGGTCGAAGGCGACCACATTGGCGAGACCTTGGTGGAGTACGCCGACGAGCACGGCTGTGATCTGATGATGATCGGCGATAGCGATAGCGGATTGTTGACGCGTGTGTTTTTGGGCAGTACATCACGCTATGTGCTTCGCCACGCACACTGCAGCGTGTTGATCGTGCGTGACAAACATGATCACCGCGAGGCAAAGCAAGCAGCCGCAGCGAAAACGCACGCAGCGGCTCATTGACAATATGTGCGAACGTTACTGTGGTATGCTTCGCCGAATCGGCGCGGCCCGATGCTATCTACCTTGGCGGTGGACGGGTCGTTTTCGTAGCGGTGCGGCGCGAGCCGCCCGGTTAAAATCGAACATTTTACTCGCCGCGGTCGAACGACTTGCGTCACGCCGTGACCGAAGTCGATCGCACGACGAGACCACTTGCGGTTTCGTCGTAAAGTAGAGGCGTTGCATGATTCTTTGGTGTCTTGTTGTTGCCCAGTTTGTGCTCGCGGCGGCGATCGTGCTGACCGCTCAATGGGATCCGTTGCCGTGGTTGCAACTGGCATTGGCGTCTCCGGGAATCGCTCTGGCCATCTCGGCTTGGGCAGCGGTGGGGCTACGCAAGATACGTGTACATCCGAGTCCGACCGAGAAAACGCGGCTCGTTACAAGCGGCCCCTATTCGATTGTGCGGCATCCGATGTACAGCGGTTTGCTGTGGTTCACGTTGATGTTGCTGGTGCCGACAATCTCAGTGTGGCGTGTCGTGGCGTGGTTTGCGTTGTCGGCAGTGCTGATGGTCAAGGCGAATTATGAAGAAAACGCGATGAGTGCGAGGTTTCCGCAGTACCCGCACTACATGAAAAAAGTTGGGGGGCTCATTCCGAAGATCTCAGGAAAATTGCGGGATTAAGTCTGCGAGTCCAGGCGGGTTACCGATCGATGCATTGAAGATGCGGAACTGATATACTTTGGCCAATATGTCGGTGGGCCGAATGCCAGTGTGTTCGGTTCTCGATTCTGACCCAACCGTCTCTGATCTCTTGCGGAACCCTGCTATGCAACGAAAAGATGCGAAACAGTTTGATCAAAAAGTTCTCGACCTCTATGACGATTACGCGCACGGACGATTGAATCGCCGCGAGTATGTTAGCCGATTGGCTGCATTTGCGGTGGGTGGGCTGACAGTGGAAGCGTTAATGGCAAACTTGAGTCCCAATTACGCGTGGGCTCAACAAGTGAAACCCGATGACGCTCGCATTAAAACGGAAACCGCAACCTACGCCTCACCCCAGGGTGCGGGTGAGATGAAGGGCTTGCTGGCTCGCCCGGCTGAGGGGACCAAGTTTCCTGCGGTCTTGGTCATTCACGAAAATCGGGGATTGAATCCGTACATCGAAGATGTCACGCGACGTTTGGCTACCGAAGGATTTCTGGCGTTTGCACCGGATGCGCTGACACCGCTGGGAGGCTATCCTGGTAACGACGACGAAGGTCGCGCGATGCAGGCCAAACGTGATCGTGATGACATGACTCAAGATTTTATCGCGGCGGCCAAGTTTTTGGACACTCATGAGCTGTCCACCGGAAAAGTGGGCACCGTCGGATTTTGTTTTGGCGGCGGAATGGTAAATCAACTGGCGGTCCAGATCCCTGACGTCATCGACGCGGCGGTTCCATTTTACGGCAGCCAGCCAGACGCCAGTGACGTGGCGAAAATTGATGCTCCGTTGTTAATTCACAACGCGGAACTTGATCGCCGTATCCTGGCGGGCGCTCCAGCGTTCGAGCAAGCGCTGAAACAAAACAACAAGCCATTCGAAGCGTTTGTCTATCCCGGAGTGAACCACGGTTTCCATAACGATACCACTCCACGTTACGACAAGGACGCCGCCACGTTAGCTTGGCAACGTACGATCGCGTTCTTCAAAAAGAACTTGGTCTAAGAGCGGGTGTCGCCACCGGCGCTCGAGATCCGCGTCCGCCGCAAGAGTCGAAAGCATCGATCGTATTACTGAAGGATTTTCAATTTGACGTAGCCTAGGCTTCCAGCCTGGGTTTGCAGTGATTCCCAGGTTGGAAGCCTAGGCTACGTGAATTCAGCAACGCTACAGTCATAAAATCGACATCCCAAATCGCTGGGCGTTTGCCAGCGGCCTTGCGATGTTGGACGCTTGGCTGTGAAAAGCACTCGCCCCCCCAACGCGACGGGGCTGATCTAGTCGGCGATTTTCTTGATTTCAAAGAAACACCCCAGATTGCCATCGATCTGACGACGCGGGTGATATCGTTATGATGACGTTCTCTGCGTGTAAACTGGCATTTTCACGGTGTTTTCGCTTTGGCATAGGCGGTGCGTTGGTTGGAGGTTTGACGGCAGTGCTTTTGCTGCCAAAAGGAAACCTCCCTTCCAGGACCGCTCAATGAAACGCTTACTTGCAATCGCCTTCTCTGCTGCCGCAATCACCTTGTTTGTTGTCGCGCCGACCGCGTCGGCTGCAGATTATTTTTATGGGCACGGGGGGCAGCACGGCAGCCACTCGAGCCATCCGCATCGTGGATACGGGTATCCGCACAGCGGGCACGGGCATTCATCGCACCATGGTTACGGCGGTTATTCGTACACGCCGAGTTATCAATTCGGGTCGAACTATCGCGGACGATCCTCTCGTTACCCGACCTATTCGCAGGGATACGGGGGCAGTCGCCATTATGGACACGGTGGCGGATTGCATTTGGACATCGGCCGCTTCCATCTCGGATTGGGTGATCATCACTGATCGCAGCTCGCCGATTGGAATTGTCATGCGGCGTGACTCGATCCGCCGCGGACGTTTGCTTAGGAAAGCACGTTGACCTGGTTAGCAATACGCTTCACACCAGGGGTAGTGCGTGCGATGGTCAGGACAGAGGTCCTGTCGCTTGCATTTGTCACGGTACCGCTAAGTTGCACGTGCCCGTTTTCGTCACTGGCGACCTCAATCTCGCTGAAGCCTAGTCGTTGCAGTGACGCACGCAATCTCGATTCTATACTGTCTTTCATGACTCAGCCCCTATCGTGGGTGCCCCCTTAATCTGTCCGTGCGTTTACCGGTCCGAAGCATACACGGAATCAGCCAACAATAGCAATCCGGTTAAGTAATATACGGTTAAGTAATATACGTTGGACCGATCGGCCTGCCTCAGCGTACTATCGGCGGAGGAGGCGGCAGTTGCAGGGTCGCGGCGTCTTGAGTTAACGATTGCTGGTACAGCTTCAGCAAATTAAATACCGACTGGAACTCGGGCCTGCTCGATAGCCCCTGAAAGCGGGGGTCGCTGTTGGCGACGTTGAAGTGATCCAGGGTGATCTGTAGTTGCTCGGGGGTCGTGGGGGTGCCATCGAGAAACAGTGACGATGGTAGGGCAAGATAGTTTTTCCATTGATCGTCAAGCATGTCATACAGTTTGGGGGCCAGTTGCACCAATTGAGCACGCAGGCCCTCGGTATGAGTCGCCGCATGTTGCTGGATCCAGCCACTTTGTTGATCTTGAGCGGTGATGGGGATTGGCGGAGTTGCGGTGGTATTGGCGTAACTAGCAACCGTTTGCGTCAACTGATCCGCTAGCGGGGGCACAACGACAGGTTGTCCTGGAGCGGGGCTGCGATAATACGCACCGGTCGACCATGGATCAACTTGCAGGACAGAGCCGTCGATGGAAACGCCGGCGAAAAGACCGCGGGTTCGCGAGTAGGTGTAGATTTCCGCTTGCAGTTGGCCATCAGTGGCAACGGCGGTCTCCCGCCCCACTGGACCGGCAGCAGCAGCCGCATCGGCGCCGAGCGTCAACTTTCCCGACAAGATTCCTTGGACGCTTCGTTCGGTCTTGAAAACCAAGATGATATCGGATGACTGAACACCGACTTGCCATCCGATGTTTCCTCCGGTCAACGTGATAAAAACCGGAGCGTGCCAAACGCCTTCGGGTTCCCGTACAAACAGTAATCCTCGGCCACGGCGGGCTCCGACGATGAAGCTACCTTTGATCACGTTCGGGACAATCGCCACCGCGTTGGCGTTGGACAGCATGGCTTGGGGGATACGGTTCAGCGGAGCGGTCATGGCTTCGTTAAAAACGACCGCCGAGGCTTGCATGACCTGTTCCTCCAACAACTGAGCGTGGGATGTCGAGGTCAGCCAAAATGATGTCAATACCAGCGTGATTGCTGTGAGGCGACAGGAACGATTCATGGTAAATTTCTTCGCAAAAGTGGGGCGAGATTCCTCAGCAACCTGAATCATGCTCGCAGGTGCCGTGCCATTATGTGCCGTGCCATTGAAGTGTAGAGCATCCCGGCAAATAAAAGAACACGAACGGGCAACTCCGCCACGCTTGTTCGGCGACTTCGGTTCGGCGACTTCGGCACTCGGGGCTTTCGGCACTCGGGGCTTTCGGGATCGACTATAGTGGCGGTGACAATGAAATCCCTCGAATCCTTTCTTTGGTGTAATCACAACGGCGGTGACGGATGATCCATTTACGAATGCCCCTTTTTTTGCTTGCGATGATGGCGATGTGGACGGTCGATGCCACCGCCGAAATACCCGATTTGCGGTTCCGAGCTTTGCTTGCCAAGGACACACTTGATCCGCCGGAAGAAGATTCTGATGATGCACGCGACTGTTTGAGGGGGTTGATCTGGTCGCCCAGCGAGTTCGAAGTGTCTTGGGATTCCCCCTTGGCAGGCAAAGGGGACGCGCTTGCCGTGTTCCCATCGCCGAAGCCGAGTGGTGATTTGCGGAACGATCGCGTGCCGATGGAGTGCTATTTTGCGCGTGATGAAAATGGCGAACCAATCACCGCACCTGCGGTGGTCGTGGTTCATGAGTCAGGATCGAAGATGGCGGTGGGGCGTGTGTTTGCACGAGGGTTCCAGACATGCGGCGTTCATGCGTTCCTGATCCACTTGCCCTACTATGGAAACCGCCGCTCCGCCGAGGAGCATCCGAATCGTCGCATGGTGATCGATGCGATCCCGCAAGCGGTTGCGGATGTCCGGCGTGCTCGCGATGCCGTTGCAGCGCTGCCGTATGTCCTGGAGGGTCGCGTGTCGCTGCAGGGCACCAGTCTCGGCGGGTTCGTCTCCGCAACCAGTGCTTGTCTGGATAGCGGGGCGAAAGGCTGCGGCTTTGAAAACGTCTTTATCCTGCTGGCCGGAGGCAATTTGATGGAGGTGATTCAAAGTGGGAAAAAGGACGCTGCAAAATTCCGTCAACAACTCGAGCGATCTGGACTTTCGCAGGACCAGATCGGTGCGCTCGTCAACCGTGTCGAACCGATGCGAATCGCTCATCGTTTAGATCCCAAGCACACCTGGATCTACTCCGCCGACTACGACCAGGTCGTCCCGATCCAAAACGCAATCGCGCTGGCCCAGACCGCCGAACTCGATCCGAGTCATCATGTGAGAATGCTGGGTAACCATTATTCCGGCGTCGTCTACATCCCGTTTGTGATCCCCAAAATGGCCAAGGTCATTCGCGAAAATTAAAGCAAGTGACTGAATAAACGCTAATTTGAAAATAGTGAATTTCAAAAGGCCATTTGCGATTTCGTTTCCTGACAACGTGGATCCGAGTATAAAACTGCGGATTGAAATCATTTCTGGTTTGCCACTGCTATCCCACCTCTTGCCTTTCCCGATCAATTCGAATGTTCCACCCACCCTGCTCCACCGCCAACGAACGCACGTCGATTGACTTTCCACGCCCCAAATCACGCGTTGCCATGTCGGCCGATCCGGCGAAGATGAGCCGTCGCGTCTTTGTCTCCTCAACCGCGGCTGCATTGGCAGCGGCACCCGCACTTGCGCCGGCGAGTGATACCAAACCTCGGCGAATCGGCGTGATCGGTCACACGGGGCAGGGGAACTTTGGCCACGGCATCGACACGGTATGGCTGGAATTGCCTGAAACCAAGATCGTCGGTGTCGCAGACGCCAATTCGCAAGGAAGGGAACAGGCGAAACAGCGTCTCGGGTGCGAGCGTGCGTTCTCGGATTATCGCGAGATGATCCAGCAGGTCCAGCCCGAGATTGTTGCGGTGGGACCGCGCTATGTCGATCAGCACCATGCGATGATCATGGCGGCGATCGACGGCGGCGCGAAAGGGATTTATTGCGAAAAGCCGTTCTGTCGCACGCTGCAAGAGGCGGATCAGATCGTTGCAGCGTGTCAGCGATCCGGAACGCGATTGGCGATCGCTCATCGCAATCGTTATCATCCAGCCCTGCCGGTGACCCAAGCGGCCATCAAGCAAGGCGCGATCGGCAAGGTGCTCGAGATTCGCTGTCGCGGTAAAGAGGACACGCGAGGTGGCGGGCAAGACTTGTGGGTCTTGGGAACGCACCTGTTCAATCTTGCTGCCTACTTTGCCGGCACCCCAACGGCTTGCTCAGCCACTTACTACGCGGGCGATCATCCCGCCACCGTCGCGAACGTTTTGCCAGGCAGCGAAGGAATTGGACTGATCGCCGGAAATCGTTTGCACGCGCGGTACGATACGCAAAGCGGCACACCAGTCTTCTTTGACTCGATCCGTGGCGCTGGAGTGGCAAAAGCAGGATTCGGGATCCAGATCGTGGGAACCGAAGGTGTGATCGATCTGCGGATGGATACAGAGCCGCTTGTCCATCTTTTACGTGGCAATCCGTTTCAGCCCACCGCAACACCACGACGCTGGGTCAACATCAGCAGTGCCGGGATCGGCAAGCCCGAGCCGATCGCAGACATCAAACGCTTGGTCAGCAAACATATCCTGCCAGCTCGCGATTTGATCGCTTCAATCGACCAAGCTCGGCAACCGCTGTGTAGCGACACCGATGGTCGCGTGACTCTCGAAATGGTGCATGCGACGTTCGCGTCCCATGTCCAGCAAGGCCAACGCGTCTCGCTGCCCTTGGTGACGCGGACGCACCCGTTCGATGGGTGGAACAACAACCGCTGACGCTGTGGCGCATTTCGTAGCGGAACTCGCCAAGAGTTTCGAGGAGCAAAACGTCATGGAACGAAAGTCACAACGACTTCCGCTACGCCCAATTAGCACGCAGATCGCGTAGCTACGCTCGCCAGAGCGTAGGGGCTCGCGTTGCTCGTCGCGATATCGCGATTAACATTGAGAACAATGTGTGTTCAATGTGATGTCGCATTGTCGTGACGCGCCGTCAAAATGAACTCTTCTGCTAGCCAGCTTCGAATTGCCTTTCAGCCGTGAAACTGCCGTAAAACACGTGGTTTCATAGCAAATCGTTGGGCGTGAAACCCGATTGGCACGGCACATGCGTTTTCTTGGCTTCGGCAGACATGACTGCAAGAAAAATTTACAAACCAAGGAAAATAGAAATGGCCGTTATCAACAAAACATTCGCTTCACTTGCACTATGCCTGACCGCGTTCTGCTCGACTGCTTCGGCGGATACGTACCAGCACATCGATCAATTGGCGTTGCAGATCGCGGTTCAATCGAACCAGATCGTGGGTGAAACGCGGCATTACCGGCACACGCCCGAGTACCGTCATCTGCTGAGCGACGCACGGGATATGGCGCGATTCGCGGACCACATTCACGAACTCGCCCATCATCGATCGAGCGTCAGCCATTTGGACAGCGATCTGGCGCAGCTGGATTCGAAATTCCATCACCTCGAGTCTTTGTTTGATGGTATCGAACGCCGTTCGGCTCACGGCTATGGTCATGTGCACGGCAACACGTCGCACGTACGAATGTTGCTAAACGCGATTGAAAACAACATCCATCATCTGCGTGACGACATTCGAACGCTTCGCACCCCGGTTTACACATCACCCTATTCGAGCAATTGGGGCGGCTACTCGAGTCGTTGGGGTGGTTACACCGCACGTCCCTCGAGCAGCGGTTTTGGGCATGTCGACCATCACGACGATCATGGTTCGCATTCGCAGCGATCGCGTTCGCGAGGAATCACGATTGGCGGAGGCAGCTCGCGGTTCACGATCAGGTTCTAAATCGCCTGATTCACGACTAGAGACGCCAGATCTAGCCATGACGCCAGATCGAGCAGCAAGTTAATCTTGTTTGGCGTCTTGGCCCGCAGAGACGGAATCGGCTGGCTTATTTGGGGCCGGCTTATTTTTGGCCGACTTGTCTGCCTCGACAAAATTCAGCGAGGCGCTGTTCATGCAGTAGCGTTTGCCCGTCGGTTCCGGCCCGTCATCAAAGACGTGGCCAAGGTGGGCACCACATCGCGAACAGTGCACTTCAACTCGCGTGTAAATCAATCGCCAATCGTTACGAAACCCAACCACCTTCTCGTCTTTGGGCTGATAGAAGCTAGGCCACCCGGTTCCCGATTTGAACTTGGTTTTGCTGTCGAATAATTCTTGTTCGCAAACGATACAGTGATAGGTGCCCTCTTTTTTGTTGTCCCAATATTTGTTGCGAAACGCAGGTTCGGTGGCCTCGTTTTGGGTGACATCGTATTGCATTCGATTAAGTGACCGACGCAGTTCCGATTTGCTCTTGGGCTGATAAGCCGGCTCGACGTCCGTTGGGGACTTGTCTCGCGCATCGGCAGTCGAGGCCACGGGGGTGTCATCGGCGTGTGCGATCGTCAATGTCGATACGAACAACATGCCCGCAAGAGACACGATTCCCGCAAAGCACGCGGGAGCAGAAAGGGGCGGGGTTAGGCAGGTTTTCATCGGCGGGGCTCCAAAAAAACTATCAAGGATCGACCTCTATTATCATCATCACGGCGGGGCAAGG